>Ga0172362_10002902_pt1 | contig 14859 bp, 8 predicted proteins | sample LakKivs1_kivu2a2_FD_114534 | JGI IMG/M metagenome (GOLD analysis project Ga0172362, IMG submission 114534) | Sediment microbial communities from Lake Kivu, Rwanda - Sediment s1_kivu2a2 | ecosystem: Environmental > Aquatic > Freshwater > Lake > Sediment | place: Rwanda: Western Province, Lake...
CAGGTACTGGTGAGTTATAGTCTTGGAACCTGTACTTGTAACGTTTCCGTCTCCGAAGCCCCACTGATAGGTAACTATTGGAGACTGCCCCGTCCCGTTCCAGCCAGGAACAGAGTTGGACGCGTCGAAAGTTATTGACTGGCTCACAAATGGTGTTGTCGGAGACCATATGAAGTCGGCTGTCGGTCCAGTTGGCGGCAGAATTGTTATCGGCTTTGACGTTGTGCTCCATAATCCTTCAGTGTCTGTCACGTTTAGCGTGACAGTGTAAGTTTTCACTTCGTTAAATGAATAAGCGTAGGTGGGCGATGTTGTCGAATGTTTTCCTTTGCCGTCTCCGAAATCCCATTCATATCCCACAATTGTGTCGTTGTATCCTTCAGCTGTGGAAGATGAAGCGTCAAAAGTGATGCTCATGTTTACGTAGGGTTTGACTGGGTAATATGTGAACGAGGCCTGCGGAGGATAGGATGCTGATTCAATTTCAAATGTTGTTTCATTTTGAGCTATAGTGTAGTTTTGAATTGTGCTGACAGATGCTGTGTATTCGCCCGATCTTGCATCTGGAGGAAACTTTAAGCTGGCTAAATATGTTCCGTTGTCCGTTGGAGGCTCAATGGACGGCATACTGCAATAGGAAACGTTTGGGTTTCTTCTGATTTCGAAAACTGCAGTCTCTTCAGGGCAATAGGGCACTCCAGCATCCTTTGGAAAACCAGTGAATATGCTGCTGAATATTGTGGCATTTCCCGGTGAAGCCCAATCAGGCAGTGTCATTGCCATGAAGAGGTTAGAACTGGATGCTGCAGGATCAAGTCTCAAGGAGACTATTGGAATCCAAACGCCTAACAAAACGCCGTTTCCATCATAAAGACTCACTGTAACAGTCACAATGTGAGATGTGCTTTCGAAATTTTTCACTGCGAAGAATATGCATATAGTTTCTTTGACAGTGAAGGAACATTTCTGTTCACCGATACTGTTGCACGGATATAACGCCGTGAAGTCTACTGACCAAGCCGTTGAATTGACGTCGCCTGTGGATTTGGTTCTAAAAGCGACTGGTAATCCCGACGGGTCACGAACTTCTATCGCTACCAAGCCTGTTGAGACTGGTAAGCCGTCGTGCGTCAAGGTTCCTTGAATATTGACTGGTTCTCTTAGGTAGTATGATCTTTTGCTGGCAGAAGCAGTTATGCTTAATGAGTTACTATGATATTCAATCATGCATGGTGCAATAGGCACGACAGTGGCTACTGCCAGCATGGAAAAAAGTGTGATTAATGCCATACTTCTCTTGAATGTTGCCACGGTCTGACTCCCACTTTACAACATCAAATTGTCTTCTGAAACTAATAAACGCTATGGAACCATGTTCTATTGTGCAAGGAACTCACTTTGAGAATAAAAAACAAAAAAAGGAAGGTTATGTGGAGTTGACTCTTCGCCTAAATTGCCCACTCAGCAAGTATTTGTACGGTTGTTGGATCGATTGGTCCACTTTGGACCGTGCCGCCGTTGAACGGGAAGTCGTTTAGTGCGCCAACAATTATGCTAGCCACACCTGCACGTGCCCATTTGATCACGTGGATCGATTCAACGACTTGGTAGTCCTTGTAGTGGCAGTATATTGCTCCGCCGATCTGTGTTTGCACGTATATGTATCCGAATGGAACACCAGTCTCATCAAGAGCCGTTATTGCGATCGTCATGTTGTATGTTTGAATTGCGTAGGACTTGAAGTCGACTGTGATTTCCATGTATTCGCAGTGTTTGTACTGGTCTTTGTCAGTTGTGACCTTCACTATGTGCACGAGGAAGTCGTATTTGAAGTGCAGTGTATCGTTCTTGATCTCGCACGCAATGTCGACTGTAGCTACGACCGTCCATTCGCCAAACCAGTATTCTGGATCATCACATGGCCATGGCAGTCTGAAGCTTGTCGTGGCTATGCCAACGTCGTTTGTTCTTGCGTACAAGATAGCCCATGTTACGCCGTGTGGATCAATTACTTGGAAGGCAACGTCTTTGCTTTGCTCTGGCCAGTCGTTGTACGTGACTAAGGCGTACAGAATTACTTCTTTCTGTGGCCAATACATGTCGCTGTTCTGGTACAAGCCTTGTCCACCGTAGGGCTTAGGATACTGCGTGTACACGTCGACCATTCGTCCGAGGACTTTCGGCAGCATCTTGTAGGTGCCGTCCGTGCTAACGCCTGGGACTACTATATCGCCGTACTTGTTGTAGAACACGACGTTCTTAAGCTCTAAGGCGCATGTGTATATTTCAGGGAACAGACCCTGAATCAAGGTTTGCACTTTGAGAGTGATCAGCTTTCCTTCGCCAGTTGGGAACGGTGGAACCCATTCACCCATCATGGTTGGCATCTTCATTATGCCCACAAGGAAGTAGTTTTGGCCAAGAGGTGCTCCTTTAGGTCCGGGTGCTCCTTCAAAGTCTGCTTTCACTATGTAGACTATTCCGTACTCGCCAACGCCGACGAAGCTCTCCATGAACGTGCCGTTCACGAATGTTGGAGCAACAGCGGTTCCTAGGTAGCTTAGCAGTGTTGTGTTGTACCATAGTTCAAACTGTACGGAGATCATTTCCCAGCCTGCTGAGCAGTTGTGTACGTAGATGTCTATGTCTTTGACTTGTCCCACAGCGTCAGCGACGACTTCGTGGTCGCCGTCCACCGCATCTCTTACTTCAAGATAAGGTGTCTGGGTTGGGGCAAGCCAGGAGTACTCGTAGTGGCCTCCAACGTATTCAATGTCAAACTTTCCACCTATAGAGTCTAGCAAGTAGGTGCCGCCTGAGATGTTGACGTTCAGGAACCCGAAGTCTCCTGAAATAACTGGATCAACTATGCTCGGTGTGGCAGTTATCTTGAAAGTTATTTCTGTCAATGGCTTTTCTGTGTCAATGTCCACATATCCAGTGGTCATCATGGCTGATGTGAGGATAGTTCCCGCGCCATCGTCAATGCTTGGAGCAGGGTGATTGAATCCCTGTCCTTCAAAGACGTGACCTGCTGGCAGAGCGTCACCCATACAGTCCAAAAGGGCTGTCGGGAAGCTTATCTTTAATTGCCAACCGTAAAGGTCAAGGGTGCCGTTGGGTTCTACCATCACACGCACCTTGAACGTGGAACCGTAGCTCATTGTGCTGGTGTCAAATGTGAAGTTCGCGTCGCCAGACAATGGGTTAACCATTATCACCTGGCCATCATCGTAAACAGCGTATGCAGGAAATGCAGCAGCAAAACTTAGCAATATTGCAGCAGTCAACGTTAGAGTCAGCATTTTAGCTAATTTTACATTCATTATGTCTTTCTCCTTTTCTCCCTATTAGCGAATAAATATTCATGTTCTGCACATTTAAACATTCTGGAACAATCTTCTACCAGCCTCGCTTGAAGACCTAAAACAAAATGCTCACTTTTGATGAATAAAAACTAAAAAAGGGAGATGTTTGCGCGTGAAAACGCGCGTCTGCTGTGCTTAGTGCGGATACACGTATCCGAAGTGCTGTGACAGTAGGAAGAAGTCCATTAGCTCCACGTAGCCGTCTGAGTTGAGGTCGCATCGTACGTCCCATCTTGGGTGGCCTGGCGTTGCGCCGAATGCTTGTGAAGCCAGGAAGAAGTCCATCAGCTCCACGTAGCCGTCGACGTTGATGTCGCCGACCATGCCAGCAGCGTCAATTGTGGAAGAGTCCATCTTGTTGTTGGTCATGTCAGTGTCTTGCGCCAAGGCTGATTGCGCTAGAACCTGGCCGAATACTGTGTACGTTCCAGGTTGGATGAGGTGTCCCACATCTTGCTCGAACTCATCAAAGTAGGCAGTGTATGTGTCTAGTCCGCCACCTGCGATGCCTAATGTGGCAGCGTCTACAGCCAAGATTTGTTCGTAGCCTGTGGAGTTTCTCAAGCCAACACCGATGATTACGAATAACGTGCCTACATCTGCGTCGGTGTCCAGCCTAGCAACATCCACTTCGATTGCTGGAACTGGGAGGATTATTGGGTTGTCTGATCCCACTGGGAGACCGATTTCGATCTCGGCAGCAGTTACACCAGTAACCGCAACATCGATGTCCTTGACTGTCCCTCCAGCGTCCTTCCATAGGTCGTATGCGTAGTCGCCTGGATAGATTGGGTTGTAGTACCATCCCTTCACCCAGTCTCTTTGCCAGTGGCGTCCTGTTCCTTGGTTTATGGTTAGACCTACAGCGTGGTCCACATAGTACTGTTGCAACCACGTGTATTCGACTTGTCTTTCTGCAGGGATAACCGTTGCGATACCAGCCTCGATGTGTTCGTCTACTTCCTCATTCGGGAAGCTGTTGACGCCCTTCACACCTTGCCATCTGCTGAATGCTCCTGTGCTGTGCATGAATGGATGTACGAAGTTGTGAGCGTCTGGATAGTCCGCCAACCAGCCGACAATGAAGTAGGGCAGCGTGCGGGCCTTCCACTCTAGCTTGTAAACGCTCCATGCGATGGACTGTATGTTGATGTGGAACTTTGTTCCGTATTCAGCGTTGATTGCGTCGAAAGCATCTTTGAAGCACTGAGCAGCAACCAATCTTTGAATGTTGCCTTCGTTGTACACAGCATCCATAGTGAAACCTGTGGACCATAGCGCGCCACCCCAAGCGCTCTGCAAGTAGGTGACAGCCAGATCCATGTCGTAGGCTAGTTGATCAGCAGGTTCTCCTGTGATGCCGTATTCCTTGCGCTGGTCTAGGACTGGTTCTTCAGCCTTTCCGACGCTGGGGTCGTAGTATGACAACCCTGGCACGATCGGAGTAACTGGCGAAATTGCTTCGTCCAGCCAAGCTGAATACAAGTATGTCTGATAGTCAAACATGTGTGCAACAGCGAGTCTGAAGTCCTCGTCTTCGAAGATGTCTGTGGGAGCACCATACTCGTTGAAGGTGCCTGCAGGTTGTAGGACACCCATGTGTGTGCTTAATGCTGAGACTCCGAAGTTGAAGAATGCACCGTCGCATGCAAGCGTCGGCAATGGGTAGATGCATTCGATTCCTGGCTGGCCATCAACTTGTCCCATGTAGTTTCTTGGGACAGCGCAGAAGTCAGAGACACCACCGAGGAATCTCAGTCTTCTCGTGGACCATTCAGGAATGTACATTGAGGTGTATCTTTCAAGGTGGCTTTGAATTGTGAAGCCTGTGCCCCAGCCTTCTGGATCGTATGGTGTTGACCAGCCTCTCCAGTAGTTCGGGTTCTGGATGATTGACCAAGAGTTGCCTACACCTTTGTTCCAGTAGTCCAGTATGTATGGACCTGAACCTAAGGCAGCGTCAAGGTTTGGACCTGGAGAATGCGAGTCTGAAGAGTACAGAGGTGACGTGTCTGGATTGTGGTACTTAACCCAAGTATCATCAAAAGTTCCTGGCCATTCACCTGCGTGCCATACACACCATGCTTTGCTCAAAACTGAACCCCATTGCTGGGCAACAATTTGCAAGAATGGCTCGTAAGGCATGACAAGGTTGAACCATACGTGAGTAGCGTTGCTTTCCACACAGTGGTCAACAACATCGTCGGTGAGAGTATTGTACCACGCTTCTTCAACAGGCTCCCAAACAGTGTCTTCACCTACTCCAAGATCATCAAGAATAGCACTGACATCTGCCATACAGTATCCACCGGTCAACGGTTCAAAGATCATCCAAACCGGACCAGTAACACAGTCAGTTATCATGTTTCTTTCGAACGAGTATTCAACGTCAGCTGGTGTAACTGGGTCACCTTCACCAGGTATACCCAGATCAGCATCCTGGAATGTCACGCCTTCGCGTATCTTGAAGTACCACCTACTTGCCCAGTGCAGACCTTCAGGACTGTCTTCATCAAGTAGTTCAGCAGTCCATTCGGTGGCAAGCACTGGAACATATGTGGCCATTTCAGTGCGGTTGAACCAGAGCAAAGTTTCGTAAACGTTCATCAGTATGGCTGCGCTTGCAGTGTCATATGACCATGCGGGGTCAAGATCCATAGGTTCGCCTATAGTGTCTACAATGAGAGTAGACTCATCTGTTTGCACGGCAGATGATTTCGGGATTGCAACAAACGAGACAGCTAGCAGCATAATGAACAAAATCGCTAGTCCATATTTACTTTTCATAGCTTCCTTTCTCTCCTTATATTCTTTCTGCGACATAAAATATAAAAACTGGAATAAATAAGCTTTATGGAACATTCTTACAGTCAAAAGAAACCATATTTAACCCGTTTACCAGCCTCTGCGCTTCATGAAAATCACGAATCCCAAGAATGCCAGAATCAAAACGCTCAGCAAGACATAGTTCGCAATCGACGTATATTCGTAGCCTCCCGCTGAAACCATCAAATCATAACTCGAAATACCCCCAGAAACATCCATGCTCAACTCGAATTCCGCGCTTCCGCCAGCATCAATAGAGGTAATCAACTGACGAGACAATCCGACAAAAGTCCCATTTCCATCATAATACGCACACACTACACGCACACTCCGAGCATCAAAGATTCTCTTGTTAACGACCCTTCCGCTAATCGTGAAATCGTTACCTTCAGTCTGATTTGCCAAATCCACAAGCTCAAGAACATCCGCAGGCTGCTCACTTGTTTGAACGTAGGATAGATTAAGTTTGTACGTGATTTCCAGCTCGTGCAATACTCGATAAAACACAAACGGTGATTTCTGACCAGGCTTCAGAACGTCCAATTCGACTTTGTTAATCTGACTGTCTAATGTGACATTTTCTGCTCCGTAATAGGTTGCAGTCACATTCACACGTACATTGGCGGTAGAGTTGTTTTTAACGACGCCTTCAATTACGAAGAATTCAACTGTGCCGCTGCTCATAACATGGCTAGTGTGGCCCAGAATCTGCAGTGAAGCCTCACCGATGGAAGTTGATGGAAGCGACGTGTAATAATAATATACCAACGTCGCCACTACGATTGCCACGACGATGAGAATAACGGAAAGAGTTTTTCTCTTCATCAGCATCTGCTTCTTCACAAGTCAAAGATAGTTTCTTCAATTTAAAAGTCTGTTTCTCAAAAAGCACAAGCAAATCGAAATATGGAAAACAATGACACACAAGACGATGCTTAGCAAGAGAAATCTCAACTTCGAACATCACGAAATGTTTATTTGAAACGCACCACATCACATATCTTGAAGACTCTTCAACAAATGAAAGAGCCGAGACATTAACTCAAATATCCAACCTGCAAACCAAGCGATGCTATATGACAAGAAAGAAAAAATTCAGAAATAGAAACGTATACGTCTATTCTTTTCTTGCAGTAATGGTCGCTGTAATTGTCTCATCAGCAGTTTACCAAAACCAAACCCCACATCCAAAACTTGCTGCTAAAGACTACTTTGGAATCAGCGATGCTATAATTGTTGAAGCTGATATGGATAAAAGCACCGAAAATCAACTGTTCATAAACCAGATTCGCTTCAGCCTCACCGCAGTTGGAGGAGACGCTCACCATGTGCTTGTCCAAGTTGGCGGAATGAGCGCAATCGAAGACTGGCCCCAAATCTCTCTACTAAGTCAGAACGAAACTGTGAGCATCTTAACACCAGAACTTACTTATTCATATCGCAGCATAAAGACAGCAGACGGATATTTTCCATTCACCGTGAAAATCGACAGTAACGAAGCTTCAGGTACAATTACAATAATGATCAAAGAATAAGAGAACAGTGCGCAGACTCATTCTGCACGCAAACTCTCATTTCTATCAAATTCTCTGGGAAAACCATGAGCTATGCATTAATCAAGTGGCATGCAACCTTATGACCGTCTCCAACGTTGACAAGCGTAGGTTCTTCCCGTTTACACACGTCCATTGCCTTAGAGCAGCGAGGATGAAATCTGCAACCTGAAGGCGGATTGACAGGACTCGGCACATCTCCAGAAAGCACAGCTCGTTCTCTTCGGGCAGTGGGATCAGGAATCGGCACCGAAGAAAAGAGCGCTACTGTGTACGGATGCAACGGGTTCTTATAGATCTGAGCTGTTTCGCCCACTTCCACAATCTTCCCAAGATACATCACTGCAACTCTGTTAGAAATGCATTCAACAACGCTCAAATCATGGCTAACGAAAAGATACGTTAGGTCAAATTCCTTTTGCAAATCTTGCAGCAAATTGAGCAATTGAGCACGCACAGACACATCCACAGCAGACGTAGGCTCATCCAAGATGACGAATTCCGGATTAAGCACCAACGCCCTAGCCACAGCAATCCGCTGCCTCTGCCCCCCGCTGAACTCATGAGCATACCTATACAGGTGACTTCCCGAAAGCCCAACTTTATTAAGAATGTCTATGACCTTCTCTTGGACTTTGGTTCCTTTCGCTATCTTTTGCACTGTCAGCGGTTCTGCAACGATATCTTTGACAAGCATTCTTGGATCTAGAGAAGTTGTCGGGTCCTGGTACACTATCTGTATTTTTCTTCTCATCTTGTTCAGTTTCTTGCCATGGTGTCTACCTATATCATACTGATTGCGAAGCTTCTCCAACTCGGAAGATTTGATCTTTTGAGCCTTCAACTTTCGGCGACGTTTCTCAAGTTCTGCAGATTTGGCCTTAACATCCTTTAGCTGAACATCAATCTTCTTCGATTCTTCAAGTATTGTCTTATCAGCTTTCAACTGATCTCGACGCTTCTCCAACTCCAAAATGCTAGCTTTGTCAGCCTTCAACTGAACCTGAATCTTCTCCAATTCGTGAGATTGAGTTGTATCAGCCTTCAACTGACGCTGACGCTTCTCCAATTCTGCAGATCGAGCCTTAATAGCTTTCAGCTGACTTTGAATCTTCTTCAATTCCTGAGATCTGGTCTTATCAGCCTTCAACTGACGCTGACGCTTCTCCAACTCCGAAACGCTGATCTTCTCAACCTTCAGCTGACTCTGAATCTTTTCCAATTCCATGTCCCTAGCTACTTCAGGAGCTTCTAACTTGGTTATTCTCTCTAAAACATCGCTGGGAACATCGTAGTATATGTGGCCAGCCGTTGGTTTAAGCAATCGAAGGATCGTCTTCGCAAGCGAGGTCTTGCCGCAACCAGACTCCCCCACAAGACCGAAACATTCGCCTTTCTCAATTTCAATGTCGACATTATCCACGGCCTTGACATCGGCTACCTTCCTTCTCAGAACCCCACCAAGTATTGGGTAATACTGTTTCACTCTTCGAACTTCAATCAGACGACTCATTCAGATCCCTTCGAATAAAGATGACAGTGGACAAAATGTCCTTCTTTCAATTCTACCAATGTTGGCTTCACCCTAATACACACTTCCATCGCGTAGGGGCATCTATCGTGAAATCTGCAGCCACCTGGCGGGTTTATCAAGCTTGGCACTGTGCCCTCTATTGACTTAAACGAATGTCCCGCCCTCGGAATTGATTCCAGCAACGCTTTTGTGTAAGGATGAAGTGGATTCTTGAATAGTTCAAACACGTCAGCAACTTCAACCACATTTCCCGCGTACATCACAGCCACCCGATCACATACTTCCGCAATGACGCCCATGTCATGAGTCACATAGATAATGGATGAGTGGAAATCTTTCTTAAGCTCCTTGATCAAGTTCAAGATTTGAAGCTGAATGGTCACGTCAAGATTAGTCGTCGGCTCGTCTGCGAGGAGAATCTTTGGACCACACGCAAGTGCAATGCCTATCACGGCACGTTGTGCCATGCCGCCGCTAAGCTCATGAGGATAACTGCGCAAAAACCTTTCAGGATCAGGTATCCTCATCGTCTTAAACATCTTTATCGCTTCTGCACGAGCTAAAGCTTCTATCTTATGTTTAAACCGATTAAGGATAGGAATAGCCGACAAAATTCTCACAGTAAGAGATGAGGGACTCTTAAGCATCTTCATATAAAGGCTTCTTTCATACCTAGTAAGATCCTTTCGTGACAGCACTTGTTTGCAGAACTCCACTCTCCTGTGAAGCAGCAAAACTTCAGTGATTTGATCTCCGATAGTGTACACGGGGTTAAGAGCCGATCTTGGATCTTGGAAAATCATGGAAATGTCTTTTCCCCTGATGGTCCTCAGAAAAGAATCCTTTTGGTCAAGTAGATTGTATCTCTTATCCTTCCTTTCGAAAATGACCTTACCGCCTTCTATGTATCCAGGAGGAGGAACTAGATCAAGAATTGAAAACCCTGTCACTGATTTGCCGCATCCGGTCTCTCCAACCAGTCCGAGAGTTTCTCCTTCCTTAACCTCCAAGTTCACCCTATCCAAAGCTCTTACTACACCTTCGTAAGTGTAGAAATTCAATGTTAAATCTTTGATCTCCAAGAGATTCTTTTCCATTTCTTATCGCCTTCTCATCGTTGGATCCAGTATGTCTCTAAATGCGTCGCCGAGCAGATTCCAGCCTAGAACAAACATGAAGATGAATATGCCTGGTATGATGAACAGGTACCAATAGCTCAGCGGATCTGCGTTGGATGGAAGGATCCAATCTCTCGACAAAGATATCAGACGTCCCCAGTCTGAATATCCTTCAGGGGAACCGATGCCGAGGAAACCTAATGCAGCAGCTGCAAGAACGATTCCGCCTATATCTAGAGAAGATATTATGATGATGGGATAAATAGAGTTTGGCAAGATGTGCTTGATCATTATTCTAAAATCTGAACATCCAATGGCTTTTGCTGCTTCAACGTAGACTTCATTTTTGACTCGCAGCACCTCTCCTCGAATTACTCTCGCATAGTTAGGCCATCCAATCAGAATGAAGGATATTAGAACCTTGTCCAGCGAGGTCAGAGTCACGATCCAGCGTATTGAGCCATAATCTATGATTGTAATCTGGGAAGGCAAGGATACGACCAAGGCCATTGACAGAAGCAAACCTGGAAAAGCAAAGATGATGTCAGTGCCACGCATCATCACCTCATCTATAATTCCACCGTAATACCCGCTGATTCCTCCAATAATCAGTCCGAATAGTAACCCAAAGAATACAACGAACACTCCAATGCGGAAAGCTGTTCTGGTTCCCCAAATGCATCCATAGAAGATGTCATACTGATATGGTGTTGTCCCGAATAGGTGTTCAGGGCTTGGAGGCTTCGGTGTAGATCCATAAGGCTTCTCTTTGGGCATCATGTATTCGTCATATCCAGGGACTGGCGGAGCTATCAATGGAGCGATTAATGCCAGAATAATAAAGAATACGATGATTGCGATTCCAAGAATCGACAGGGGGCTCTTCTTCAGTCTGTTGAGTGTGAATTTGATCTCTTTCCACATGGGAGCCCTTGAAGCTTTGAATTCTTGCCAGCGCGATTTTCCGCTTGTCGCTGATTTTTTGCTCATCAAATCACCCTAGTTTTATCCGAGGATCAATGTACGCATACAATATGTCCACTATCAGATTCGAAACGACGAAGATTATGCCAGTGAAAAGCGCAAAACCAAGCAAGGCAGGCAGATCAGGCCCCACTAAGGCAGCATTTGCAGCAAACGCTCCAATACCTGGGAAGCTGAAAACGGTTTCCGTTATGATCAATCCACCCAGCATGCCCGCAATCAGCAGACCTGAAAGCGTAACTGCAGGTATCAATGCGTTTCTCCTCGCATGCTTATTGATGACCACGCTGTTTTTCAGCCCCTTTGCTCTCGCCGCGGTTATGTAGCCTTTGCTGAGAGACTCCAACATGCTTGACCGCATCACTCTGACGAGAAGAGCAATCTGAATCGTAACCAATACGATGACTGGCAGTACAAGGTGGCGAAATGCCTCCGCCGTTATCCAAAGTTGCCCATTGAGCAAGCCGTCAATGGTGTAAAGGTTAGTATAAGCATGCCAATTTGAAGAATGCACAAACTGATCTGCAACGCCGTCAAGTCTCAGTGGCGGAAACCACTTAAGACCTCCGTAAAATATTGCAAGCAATACTATGCCGAACCAAAAGGATGGAAGAGACCAGCCGACTATCGATAATGCTCTCGTTATGTGATCGACGATCTTGTCCTTGTGCACTGCTGATTTTACACCCAGAAATATGCCGAAGAATATGGTCAGAGGGGCAGAATATAGCGTCAACTCCAAAGTTGCTGGAAACCTTTCCAGTAGAACATTCAGCACGGGCTGATTGTAGGAAGATTTCGCCAGACCCAGATTTCCCTGAAGAACTTCAGTCAGCCACCTGAAATATTGCTCGTAAAAGGGTGCATCTAAATGGTACTGGTGTATTACTTCATCAATATGGCCAAGCTGCTTGTCACTGCGCACATATAAAAGGGCTCTGATCTCAGGAGCAATCATCTGCGTGACTGCAAAAATAAGCAACGTTACACCAATTAGAGTCGGTATCAGCAAGATGAGTCTTCTAACGGTAAAGTCTAGTAGTCCCATCGACATGACTCCAAGCTAATCCATGTTAATGCAATTTATAACTCTGTCGGAATCGTTAGCAAACAATGTTTCAAGGTATATTTGTGCGTTTGTCAAAGAAAAAGATGACTTAACGACAGCCGTATATGTTAGAAAACTCAAGTTAACATAGTAACAGACACCAGTTTGTGCTCCAACTCTGAGATAACAACAGGAAGTGGAAACATGCAATACAAACCACTCTTTGCAAGCGCGATTTTATTCCTAGTTTTCTCGTCCATCTATATTGTTCCCGCCACAGCATTTTTCGTAACTTCTACGAAGTTCGACACCCAGACCACAGCAGCCAACTCTACCCATAGCGAGAACTTGTCACATGACAAACTCACAATGAATCAGGATCAATATCTATACGGGCAAAATGGGAATTGCGAAAAGACATATGAGTGGAGTGATTTTGTCAACGCAGATGATGAGTCTGTGGAATTAGTTCTCGGTATCAATAATGTCGATTTTGGCACTCGCAAACAAATTGAAAACATCGGCAAGAAATATGATGCAATAATCGTTAACGAGATTTGGATGGGAAATGACCTGCAGGCTGTTGTCATGAACCTGCCTCTTGCATCCGCATCTCTTTTCGTAGAAGAAATGCAGAACTCTGGATTGATCAGATATGTGGAGCCTAACATAAAGTTTCAGAGCCACTTCGTGCCGAACGATCCGTATTGGAACCTTCAATGGGGACCTCGGAAAATAGCGGCTGACCTAGCGTGGAACACCACTATCGGAGACAGCAGCTTTCTAGTGGCAGTCATTGACACGGGTATCTCTCAGAATCACTCTGACCTAATCTCCAACTACGTCCCGTTAGGCTATGACTGGGTCAACAACGATACAGACCCCACTGACGACAATAGCCATGGAACCCATTGTGCAGGCATCATAGCCGCCAAGATTAACAACAACATCGGAATCGCTGGAATGGCCCAAGTTAGAATCATGAGTGAAAAAGCCCTAGACAGCTCAGGTTCAGGAGATGAAGATGATCTTGCCAACGCCATAATACATGCTACCCAGCAAAACGCAAGCATCATAAGCATGAGTTGGGGAAGCAGCTACGAAAGCACATTGATTCACGAGGCGATCAGATTCGCCTATGACCATGGAGTTCTGTTGGTTGCTTCAGCTGGAAACAATGGAAACGACATTAAAACATATCCAGCTGCTTACGATGAAGTTATCTCGGTTTCCGCAACAAAACAAGACGACAACCGAACCTTTTTCTCAAACTATGGAGACTGGGTTGAATTGGCGGCTCCTGGAGTTCAAATCTACTCCACAGTTCTCAACAATAATTACGGCTACAAAGACGGGACTTCCATGTCTTGCCCCTATGTTGCGGGTGTCGCAGCCCTTGTTTGGAGCGAATTTCCGAATATGACGAGGGATCAGGTTCGATATCGACTGCGATATACAGCTGACGATCTTGGGGATGCGGGATTTGACGAGTATTATGGGTATGGAAGGATAAATGCAGCACGGGCAATCAATCAGTTGTTGCCTGAACATGACCTCCTGATAGAAGGCGTAGAGAGCCCTCCTTATGTTGAGCTGGATGAGACTGGAGTATTCAATGCCACAGTCCTAAATTATGGAGCCGAAGATGAGGAAAACATAACTACGTGGTTGTCAGCCAACGGCACGCACATATCAGCATATACAATTGACTCCCTGACAAGCGGCGGTGTTGCCTATGCTAACCTCACATGGACACCGACAATCGAGGGAATCTACAACATCACAATAGAGATACTACCCACAACAAACGAGACTATCGTGGAGAACAATTGTTTTGCAGCTTACACATACGCCGGAACGCCTCTGAAAGCTTTCGTAGTTCACTCCTCAGGGAATTTCTGGACTTGGATCACCGCAAGTTGGGAAAAGCTCAACAAGCAATGGTTCGAATTTGGTAATAGATCAGTATTCATTGACAGCAAGAGTTTAGACAATGAAGAAATCACTTATGAAGAACTCGTAGACGTTGATGCAGATGTTCTAATAATCTCCGCGGCCAACTCGGCGGCTTTCGGCTGGGAGTTTACAGATTCAGAGATAGAAGCCATTACTCAATTTGTTTACGACGGACATGGCCTTATCGTCACTGCGGATACATTTAGCTTTCCTGTCCCAAACAACAATAAACTTGCGCGGCTTGTTGGAATAGATGAAACCCTAAGCTGGGGCACAGCCATAACGTACAGCGTAGCCATTTCGGAACCGGAGCATCCGCTTTTCAAAGACATTCCAAATCCGTATAATCTCTCTTTCGGAAAAGCGTCGACAATTCCTCCTGGAAATTGGACAGAGAATGTGCTTGTAGGTGGAGAATATGTTGCAAGGGGGCCACTCAACGAAAGCTCCATTATAACATACAGAGGATTGG
>Ga0172362_10002904_pt1 | contig 14856 bp, 8 predicted proteins | sample LakKivs1_kivu2a2_FD_114534 | JGI IMG/M metagenome (GOLD analysis project Ga0172362, IMG submission 114534) | Sediment microbial communities from Lake Kivu, Rwanda - Sediment s1_kivu2a2 | ecosystem: Environmental > Aquatic > Freshwater > Lake > Sediment | place: Rwanda: Western Province, Lake...
ACCTTGAGCTTCAGTGTTGGGGTGTGAATCTTATATTTCCTTGCCATTTTTCTCTCCTAATCGAGCGTTTAATTGTGTCAAAACATTCGATTTAGAGCGGTCTTTTTTTTGGGGACCATTATAGTCAGCATACTGTCAACTAATTTTTTAAAGATGCTCTCTTACAAACTTCATGAAATGGTCTGGCCACTTCGCGTGATAACCTAGCTTCTCTGCAAAATCTCTCAAAGAAGAGCTGCTAGGGGCCTCAGAGAGGGCTTTTAAGGAGGCTGTAGAGAGCTGCGCAGGGCTTCTTACACTCGGAATCATACCCAACCTCACTCCAAGGTCATCCAAAGCAGTGGGAGAGACCTGGACAACAGGATACCCCGCCAAAACAAAATAGGGGGCCATAGAGGTCTTGTAATAATAGGTCACATCGCTGGAAGCGATCGCATCAAAAATAGGCAAAGGAGAAGAAAATACTTGAAAAGGAAAAGCCTTTGCTAGCAGTTCATAAAGGTCCAGAGATTCTTCCTTGGCCCTTGGATGCTGTTGAAGCAAAAGAAGAACATTTTCAAAAAAGGGTTCCGATACACTCTCTTCTAAAGCGTGTAGAAAAAAAGGAAATCCCTCTTCAAAGTAAGAAGTGCTAGCTCCACCAAGGTAGAGAAGTATTTTTTGCTTCTCATCCACAATCCCAAGTTTTTGAAAGAGCTTATCTCTCATCTTCCCTTGGTGATCCCTTACATCTAATGTCTTAGCCTCTTCTACCGCAGGAAAGATACCAAGGCCCACCTTCTCTATCTCCCGCACATCTAATGCAGTGCTACGATCTTTTAAAAGATTTTGGAAAGGGAGTTGATAACTCGCAAATACAATTCCGTCTAGCTTTGTATCCAAGACCAGCTCCAATGCTTTGGAGTATTCTTTTGTGACATAGGCTTCTGGATTATCATAATAGACATATCTTTTAGCTAAAGAGACTCTAGAGAGTTCATGATGGATCTGTGCTATAATGGACTCGCTGATATCTGTAATAATCATCTTGTCTTTTTTACACTCTTTAGCGATCAACTTAGCAATAGATCCTTGCTGATCTACAGAGAGACCTTTCAGTCCATTTTTGCCAGCCCATACATTCAAACGACGATGTGGGATTTGATAGCTTTTGAAAATGGTTTCCGCCTCATCACCTGCTAGAATCTGCCATGATACTTTGCTTTCATCGAGAACTTTGGTAAGCGCTGCGAAATGACGTGCAGGTCCTGGGTGCAAAGAAATAAAGCATACATCAAAGGCAAACCCTTGCACGCAAAAGGTCACAACTATTGTTAACAAAGCTAAGAAACGAGAAACACAAAACATAGGAAAAAACCAAAAGTCTACTTTCAAAAAAACAGTGTAAAGCACATCGTAAGAGCTAGTGATTATAGATAATGGGCAAAAAAAAGAAAGCCCTGAAAAGCGCTATCTTGCTAAAAAATTGTCGATACCCTGAAAAATCGTCTCAGCAGCAAGAGATGCTAAAATCAATCCCCCAATACGAGTGATGATATTGAGCCCTGTGTGACCTAGGTATCTTTCAATCTCTGTAGAAAAATAGAGCATTATGGAAATCACTCCACCCATAACAATACCGCAAGCAGACAAGATCGCCTTTTGAGAGAAGGAAGGAAAGTTAGCAGCTGCTACAATAGCAGCGCTCATAGCTCCAGGACCTGCCATAAGCGGCAGAGCAAGAGGCACCACAGAGACAGAAGGTTTGATAACATCTACCTCTTCTTGTGTTTGACGGATAGGGCTTGTTTGCGCATTTAACATCGAGAGCGCGAGCAAAAAGACAACAATCCCTCCAGCACATTGAAAAGCTCCTATACGAATAGCTAAAAAGTCGAGTAGAGGGCCTCCTAGCCATACGGTTAAACTAAGAATAATAGCAACAGCCACCCCTGCCCAAACACCTACTTTTCCCCTCTCTTTGCGACTGCGATCTTGCGTTAAATTCAAAAACACAGGAATTGCAGTAAGAGGGCTAGAGATCATAAACAGAGAAACTAAGTAATTTAACACAGACGAAATCTGCATAGTATTCCCTCCCGCAGTATCAGAGTAAGTCTAGTGTAGTCACAGCGAAGATATTTTTCTACGCTTACTCAGTAAATATTTATAGATGAGTATCGGAACAATAAGTCCTGGCAATCCTAGATAAAAAGAAATGCGTAATTGCGGACTCAGTACAATCACAAGAAGGCAAAACACCTGAAGCCAAATAGCTAGCTGCGTGGTAAAAGGAAATCCTGCTGTCTGGTAACTCTGCGCTTTATACTCTCGCACTTTTCTCCTAAACATATATTGCGCCCAACATATGGAAATCCAACATATAGAACCGGTGAATCCAGAAATAGCTAGCAAATTCGCATACAGCGCGTGCGCTGAAAAAAAACAAGAGAAAATGAGCATACCCCATACAACACTTAGTGTAGCTATGAGAGCCTTCACAGGAACACCTTGAGAAGATAAAGATCTCCAAGCCGTCGGAGCCATCCCTCTCAAAGCTAGCCCATGTAAAGAACGAACTGTGGTGTACAAACCACTATTAGCGCAAGAGATAGCGCCAGCAATGACTAAAAAGCTAAAGACATGGGCTACTACCTTAAATCCATACGACTCTAATGCAATAGCAAATACACTCCCTTGCAACCCTGCCTTTTGCCAAGGAAAAATAAGTACAAGCAAAAAAGTAGGTAAGAGATAAAGAAGAAGAATTCTATAGGTTACGCTTTTGATCACACTGGGAATCTGTTTTTTAGGATCTTCTGCTTCAGAAGCGCTTACACCTACTATCTCTGCGCCTTGAAAATTAGAGAGTAATATCACCATGTTGATAAAGAAAATCATCCATCCTTTAGGAAAGAGTCCCCCCTCTTTAAGCAAGTAACGATCTCCTAACACTTCATGGGAATGATTGCCTATAAGTCCAAAGAAAATGAGCACAGCAAATAAGCAAAAACCCAAAATCAGCACGATTTTGACAAGACCTAGCCAAAACTCTACCTCTCCAAACACACGAACATGGAGTAAGTTAATAAAAGTAATGACAAAACCAAAAAAAATCGTCCATACATATACAGGGAAAATGTTGCTAAAATGGTGCATCAAGATCCCTGCAGCAATACATTCCGAAGGGATATACACCACCCAACTTATCCAATAGGACCAGCCAACACCTGCTGCCCATGCGGGAGAAATATACATTTTAGAATAGCTTATAAAAGAGCCTGCTTTGGGAACCGCAACGATCAGCTCAGAAAAACATGCCATCGTTAGGAAGGTAATAAGCCCCCCTAAAGCATACGCTAAAAAAGCTGAAGGCCCTACTTGGCTTACAATATACCCTGTTCCTAAAAAATAGGACGAGCCAATGATGCCACCAAGCGCCATCAGCTGAATATGCCTTCTTTTAAGCCCTTTCTGAAAACCAATATGCTGCCGCATACACAGCTTGCCTATACAAAAGTAAAAAACTGTGTTGTAGGCGCTTTAGAAAAATTATTCAAATAAAAAAAATAGCAACTATCGCTCTAATAAGTAAGGATCCCATGAGAAATAAGCAGCCATCTTCCCATATCCTCTGTCAAACGAAGATCGTCAGCTTCTTCTTGCGAAGGGTTATTTCCCTTCATCAGAGCTGAAAAAAATTCCGTTTCTCGAGCTCTTTGCAAATGATTCTTTATCATCTGCTGAAGCTTAGGTAGCTCATTTTTTTGAATAGCATCAACAAAGCTTGCTCTAAGGTCTGCAGAAATAGGAGCCTCTAACCCATCAGTTAACCGCTGATTGATCAATTTGTATTGCTCTTGCGCTCGAAAACTTTTTGCAAGGGAATCCACCTCTAGGGGAGATTTTTTGACGATACCTTCAAGAAGAGGTATAAACTCTGGGCAAAACATCTCCGCTTGCCATCTGGTTTTGATCGATTCATGAATGCAACGATCAAGAACCTTCTTCTTCAAGATCTCTTGTCCATTCTTTTTGGCCTTAGCAACAATAAACTCTCTGAGTTGCAATGGTTGTAACTGCGCTTGTTTAAATAGATTTGTCCATTCGGCAAACGCTGTATTTTCGCTTTCTACCGTTTCTGCTAGGGTTTTAGGCTTACCTTGTATTTGTAAGCTCTTTCGTACTTCATTTTTAAACCCCTGTTGTGTCCAAAGAGTCGCAAAAATCGCATCCAGATTGTTTTCAGTGGTAAAAGTAAATGTATTTGGCAGTTTGTCAGCAGCCCTTTGTAAAACTTCCCATGCACTCCAAAGATCACTGCGTTTTTGTATGTACTCTTTTGAAAGAGTAAACAGCTCTGTCATCACCTCTGCTGGTGATGCTTCGCATAAAAGTTTCTTTTTACCATCGATTACAATCACAACCTTTCCATCTTCTTTCTGCATACATAGATCTTTGCAAGCATCTACATTCTGTAGATGTGTAAGCCAAGCCTGGGCTTTGTTAGCTCTCACCTTACCATTTGCTATAATCTTCTGATCCTGCAAAATTTGCTCAAGGTGTATCTGGGTATAGGCTTCCTCATACTTTGTTTGATTCCAAGCTCCCACTTGCTGCTTAAACCACTCTATCACAAGATCTCTAAAACCCTCTGATGAGCGGTACTTGTCAACAATGGCTTGTGTCATAGCTTCGGGTGTATATTGTCCAAAAAAGCGCACAAGCATTTTCCTGTTATCTATCTTCATTAAATGCTCAGTAGCTCCCTCAGCCCCTGGAATACCAAGAGCCTCTCCCAATTGAGATAAGTACGCTGCAAAATAGTGGGTGTTGTGCGCATTATTTGGATACACAGCTGCAATGTCTGCCCTTATAATTTCTAGTCTTTTAGTAGTAAGAACTTGACCTATCCTTTCTTCTAAAGAACCCTGGTCTTCTTGAGCCTGTCCTGTAAGACGACAAAAAGCATCAAGAGCTTCTCCCATAGCCCTTCCTCCGCAGTAGTTGCCAACACATGCGATATCCACAAGAAATCTGTTTCTCTCTTCTACAAGGTCCACATATTTCTTAAAAAGAGCTAGCTGAGTTGCATCAGGATGCTCTCCCTGAGGTTTTTGAGGAATCTCTCCTTTACACTCTTTTGTAATAAACTCTTGTACATCATTATGTACCTTGTAAAAAGTAAAACGGAGCAAGTCACTGAGCTTCTGATAAAATCTATCACAGCCTGCCTTATCTTGGTCTGGATTGGGAACGCCCAGCCAAGGACGCTTGCAATTGATATTATCAATAAGTTTTTGCATCAACACTATCAATTCCTCTTTAGAAAAGACTCTCTGTCGTAAAGTCGCAGAATCATACAAGGTTGGCTCTGCGATATATCCAGGCTTCCCTTTCTCCGAACTCTTCATAGGTACAAGGCAAAGCATCTCTTTCAAGGTTTCTATCTTAAGGGAGGCTGGAACCGTAGACATATCCATCTTTGTTGTTGTCGCCTTCAAGTGATTGAGATCAATAGGAGAACCTTTCGTATATTCCGAGCAATCCAAAGGCGTTATCTTCCCAGATTGCTGATCTGGTCGCTTCATACTGTAAATGCGATATACAAACACTACGATGCCCGCTCCTGCCCATGTGATAGCTATGGCAATTGCTGCAGCCATCAACATGGTAGAAGGCACTAACGAAACACCTACACTAATCCGAGCCGCAAAGACGGTGTAGAATACTATCCCTCTACGAGCGTCCCATAAAGCACTGAAAAAAAGTTGAACGTAAGCAAAAACAGATTTGGAAAAATCTTTCACTTTCTGAGCAAGAGAAACACTATTAGATGGAACCGTAATAGCCTGAGCTTGTCTCCGTACATCAATGCGAAATACTGGATTTTGAATGAGAACAGCTTCCACGTCTACCCTCCACACTAAGTGTCTTATAAAGGCCAGACAGGATATCACATAGTAGGAAAATAGCCTATACGTAAAAAAATTACTGCACTGCCAACTGCTTATCGGCTAATGGTACAGGCCAAGCTGACCTTAATACAGCATCTACAACGCTTTCTCCATGCTGTAAAGCGTAAGTATGCTCATGCTGGGAGTGAACGATCTCAAGAGGGTGATTCATATCAATTTGATCATCATCAATATAATCTAATTTTTCTTTGACAAGATCTTGCCTTTGTAACCAACCAATATTATAGTTGTGTTGCGCTCTAGGCACTCCCCAAGAAAGGGGTGGATTAAATAGTAATCTTGACAAGTTGACAATCCCCTTAAGCTGATCTAGCTGATCCGAAGAGCATAAGCTCGCTTTCCCAGGGAAGAAGACATCATGTTCAACACCTGTGATGATAATATGTGAGCGTCTTAGCTTTTGAGAAAGCAGCTCATGATGCGAAGCTGCCTGGAATCTTTGTACAAGGGCAGTGTCTAACTGAATGTCCCATCCCATCCATTTAAAAAACTGATAAGCAATCCAACCAATAAGAAAAAACCTACCCCAAGGATACCATTGAAAAGCGACAGGGAGGTTTCCGCTTACCTCATACAGGGAAGAGGGACCTTGCGCGATAAACAAAGTCTTAGGATAAAGTTCTAGCATTTCCTCATCGCTCATATGTTTAAAGCATTCGACAACAGGCACAGTACCTAAAGAGTGTCCGAGCAACAAATGCAAGCTACCATATTCTTTGACAATCTCTTGCAGCACTTTTTTAAAGAAAAAACCCCACTCATGAACATCGCTAGGATAATATTCTTTTTCACCTTCAGGAGAGATAGCGCTATTTGCGTAATGATTTACAAGAATAAACCGAGCTGGAGGGAGCTGCTCTCCTCTTTCTTGCGCCTTGATATAGGCCTCTAAAAGAGGGTAAACCCCTGGCATATTATTATCTAAAGTAGAGGCGTTACCCTGAACAAGCACATGATTCAACACCCCTGTCTTTGGACATCCCTTGGTTTCTATGATCCGACAGTTAACTTCGATAGCTTCCCCTTCTTTCACTTGAAGAATAATTTTTTGATTATATCTGCAAAAAAGATCTCTCACCTCTTTTTGCTTTGGATAACGCAAATCTTCAAAAGGAGCTGTCCAAAATAATTCCTTACCTACCCAATGCTCTCTTTTTAAAAGAATATGATGACAAGCTCTCCATACCGCCGACAAGGGAAAAATAATACTTTGTGCTATGCGTGTGATAAGTCCTGGAGATGGCAAAAGCCTCCCACTCTCCTCACAAGAAACAGATGAACATAAGGGATACCTATCCAGTATACCCTCAGAAGCTCCATCAGGATAAGATACAATCATAAAATAAGATCCATATCTTCAAAAAGAGGCAGAAGGATAACATCCTGGGCTATTATTTGGCAATTGTAACTTATACGTCTATATCTGCGGGATAAGCTCTACAACCATGTCCAAGATACTCCATAACGCTACCCAATATAAAACCATGTATTGCAGGATAGGTAGAATAAGCGCTGGGAATTGTAAAACGACGGCCAAAATTACCGGGTGTTCTTATCCCTATTCCGCTCAAAAAAAGATCAAGCGGTTTATAGACAGGTAGATCTGTTACATAATCCCCTTTAACAGAAATATGCGTCACATACTTGTCAGCCTGTCTTAACTTCTTAGCTCCAAGATAATATTGCGTACCACAATTAAGGCCAACAGCATTACAACAAACAGCTTCTCGCTCAAACTTTAAGCCAGCATACTGCGCAAGAGTTCCTCCAAAAGAATTACCTGTGAACACAATTCTTTTATTTTGAAACCGCTCATGCATCAATAACACAGGAATAATTCTATCCAATGCATTAAAAGTTTTAGGGTTGAATCCAAAAATTGATTGCGCGATACTCGTAAGCTTATCTCTTCTTGGGTGACGGGCCTTTGTTCTATCGATCGATTCAGCTTCCAAAGAGCCAAAAGCAACAATGATTTCTGCATCTTTTTCAAGCAGTGATATTTTGAGACTTTCTTGCCGATCAAATAACCATTTATCTTCCATATCTACGTCTGGCATGGATAACCCAAGCTCTTTTGGAGAAAGATTCCTCCAACCTTTCGGTATAGAACGATCCTTACAACCATGCACAAACGCTGTAGCAGCAACATATGGATAATACTGTTTTGTTTCCGTATAACTCAGTTGTTTTTCAAAACTAAATCTATAATGTTGTGGAAACAGTTCTTCTTTCACTTTGCCAGTATTCCAACCGAGAATTTTTCTAGCCATCACAACAGGAGATCGCAACACAACACCAGGTATAGACCAATTTTTGGATCCTATAAACCTCAAAGGAAAAAGAAAGGCGCTTACAAAAAAATCGAATGCGCTTCGAACAATATCTTGGATGCGCGTAGATAGTCGTAGCTGAGGCAATGGCAAGCAAAAGAATCTGCTGATTGCTCTACTATTTTGTAATATCTGCATGATTTCCTCTTGAATTCAAAAAATTATCTCCGACACAAACTATCTAAGGTCCCTTGATCCATCTTGTTTGGCTTGGTTCTTTGGTCAAAGCCCAAATGCCACATCAAGCTGCCAAAGCTACGCTCATGCACTGTCTTAAGTGTGGTGTAGGGTGTTGTAATCAAGTAGCTATGACCAAAATTTCCAGGAACCTTTATACCTAGTAGCGATGTAACAGCATCTCCTATCTTCCACACTTTTCTTTCGCTATCAAAATAATCCCCTGTAACACGCACCTGAGTTACAAACCTTTCTGCATGTTCTAGAGCCTTCCTTCCTAATCTCCACTGTAATCCAGCTCCCATAGGAAGACAATTAATGCAGTAACTATGAATGCGGTGCTTTAAAGATAGAAACTGAGCAATCATCCCACCAAAACAAACGCCAACAAGAGTGATCTTTTTGCCTTGAAGTCTTGGGCTTTTTACTAGCTGAGAAAATAGCTTATCAGCTTTTTGCACAGCAGCTATTTCTCCGCCAAAAAGACTTAGTCCTGCAACAATATGCATCCAGATAACCATACCAAGGTGATACTTTTTTTCTCCCGGTGTTTCGCTTTCATAAGCAGCAACGGCACCTATTCCAACCACAACTTGATCATTGTTTTCCATTACGGTCATTTTCAAACCAGAGAAACGATCAAAAAAACACAAAGTTTTTGACTCTATACACGGCGAGTCTACTTGTAGCTCGCTAGGTCTTACTATACGATAACCAAGAGGGTTTGCCCATGTCGCCTCATCACACGCGTGAGTACATGCCGCCATAGCTAAAGGACACACATAAGCTTTAGCCTCTTCTCGTGTCAGCTCTCTTGCAGGGAGACTTTGGTGCTTAGAGCAAAAAAGTATATCTTTCATCGCTTTATTATCTGCACGCCCAACTATTCTTTGATACAAGGCCTGCGGCAGTCTCATAATAACCCCTGGTATCGACCAAGTTTTTGATCCTATATATCTACAGGGAAAGGTAACTACTGCGTACAGTATCTCAAAAAGATCTTTTGCATATTTTTGAATTTGCTCCGCCACTCTTCCTAGACACTGTGGCAAAGACTTATAGAGAGAACAGTCCGCTACATTTTGATAAGTATTAACTATTTGCATTATTATACTCCTCGATAAGGATACTGCTACCAGCAGGTATCTGCACTTCGTAAATCATGCCTTCTGCTTGCTCTTTGATTACTTTCACCTGAGGGTTTACCTTGTTTTTTCCTCCAAAAGCTGCTGCATCTGAATTCAAGATTTCTTTAGGGTCAAGATGATGAACCACCACAGGTGTTGACAAAAGATGGAAAAGCTCTGACTGAGAGTATTCAAGAATTTGATGGTGAGTAGCAAGTGTCACTTCCACAACTTTTGCAATTCTAAGCAGCAACGGCACTTGCTTGCCGCCTTGCTCTACATACAATCTTATCCAATGTCTTTTTCTTCTAAATACAACATTGAGTAGTTTATCGATAAAAAGTCTTAAGGCAACAAACCAAATTTTGTGTTCTATACGATCTAGATTTTTCTTGAGTTCTACCTTTCTTTCGGTTCTGCTTTTTTCATTATCAACCAAGTACACCTTTTTTTGACGAGGAAGGTTAACCCTGAAATTTGTTACATCTTCATTCGTAAAATTATGCATCACAAAAACGCTACCTCTCTTATCACGTACACGATAGCTATGTATCTTCTGCTCTGGGTCTTCTATCCAATCAATGGCATGAGCACTTCCTGCTCCATGAAGCACCGGATGCTGCTTGTATACTTGATTCAGAGCATACACCAAGGCTAGCATCTTTTTTTGCTCTTCGTTTGTATCATCTATCCGATTAGCTATATCATTTGACGTACCCATCAGCTGATTCCACGGTTTGCCATCATTGAACTCTACTCCAGAAAACAGCAACTTATGACCTTGTGATGTCATGAGCAAAGGTATAATCGATCTCCACGCAGCAATTTTCTCTTTCGGAGACTGCAAAGAAGTCATAAGCTTAAAAAACCTTCCTCCTCCGTTCTTATCGTGTGTGTCATCATGAGAAATAAAAGGTATCTGATAGCCCCCATCGGAAGATAAGACGATCTCCTTAATCTTGTGATAACTTGATTTCCTCCGGTGAGATGGATAAGAAAAATACTCCTTCACTACATTCATCCAATTCACATCCCACTTAAAGTCAAATCCTAATCCTTCACTATAGGACTTTTTGAGGATTTTATCGTGTCCTGAATAATCTTCAGCGATGGAAAAGGCTCCCTTGTGTCGATGGATAATGGCATTAAGATCTTGGAGGAAAAGTTTTGATGCAGCAGGTTTTTCTGAATATATCATACTTGCAATGCAATCAACCCGCAGTCCATCTATGTGCATTTCTTGTAGCCAAAAGTTAGCGCTAGAGATTAAAAACTCACGTACGTGCTGCTTAGAAAAATCAAAATGCTTAGCTCCATATTTGTAAAACAAAGCCCTGATGCTTGCTTTATAGCTCCATGTATTTTCTGGTTCAAAAAGCTTTGTCCCATCAAAATCCTGCAAGCCATAATCAAATCTAGCAAAGTGTGGAGGGACAAAGTCCATAATCACACCTATCTTGTTCTCGTGCAGATAATTCACAAAGTATTTGAAATCATCAACAGAGCCTAAACGGCTGTTAGGCGCAAAAAAACCGGTGACCTGATAACCCCATGATTTTTCACGAGTATGTTCCAAAAGCCCCATGAGTTCCACATGCGTAAAATCTACTTTCTGCGCATGTGTAACAAGTTCATGAGCAAGTTCTCTGTAATTGATAATATTGCCATTTTTCTTTTTCCAAGTTGTCGGATACACCTCATAGATGCTCATTCCTTGCTCTCGTTTTAGTACACCACTTCTAAAGTGCATCCAAGACTCATCCGTCCATCGATGGGAAGAGTGGGTAACAACAGAGTAAGGCACTTCGTAGGGAGGCTGAGAAATATCTTTTGCGCTTACAATCTGTCTAGAATAAGGATCTATTTTTGTAACACCGTTAACACGATATTGATATCTTTGACCTAGCGGTATGTTTTTGACTACATCCTGCCAATTACCCGTTTGTGGATTTTTAGAGAGAGGATATACCCCCATTTCTCTTTCTTGGTCATCAAATAGAACAAGATCTACCTTGCTTGCATGGGGAGCATAGACACGAAATACTGTTTCTGCAGGAGTATATAGAGCCCCATACTCTAAGTATTTTGTGCGAGCAACATTTACTCCATAAGGAGAAGGAAATTGATGACGTATTTTTTCTGGAATCTGCAGATAGAGCTTCTCTAACTCCACATTACTGATTTGCGTCTTTTCGGCATTAACATAGTTCGCTAGATAGATTTCTTCTAACTTTGCTTCATTGGGGATCTCCCTAGGAGCAAGTTCTCGCAATCTTGATTGAATTCTGGAAGGATCGATCAATTTTACACCCTGAGCACTAAGTTGCGCTGCCTTGTATACAAGACGATACTTTTCTGCAGAAGAAAACCTATGTTGGCTAGTTTTTTCAGCCCATCCCGACTTTCTTCCTTGGCTAATCACTCTTTGGATGATCTCCACTTTCGATATATCACTTTGCTTTTGCCAAAAAGCTAAAGCTTCTTTAATCACTGCAGAACAACTTTTTGGTCCTTGAGACGCTTCTCTAGAGAACAAGAACCCATTGAAATCCTGTGGATTTCTTTGCAAGGTCTTGATGGTATCAACAAGTCCGCCAACGTTAGATCCAATAGCTAAAGACCCAAAAAGCCAGCCTTCAAATTGCACTAACCCACAAGGTTCGAAACTAGATGGTACAAAAACATATTCTGACGCAGCTCGGACTAAAGATCCTATACCAGGCCTATCTTGAGCGCCTTGTTGGTAATGTAATTTGGCAACCTTCTTTTTTTGCCCTGTTTTTGGATCTATAATCTCTTGCTCTTCTTTATAATCACGCAGCCAAAGAACTCCTTGTGTATATTTTTTCTGCAGCGCATCTAAGATTTCGTTGGCTTTTGAATCTAACTGGTTGAGCAATGTAGTTCCTGGAGGATCCCCTGATCCCATGCAAATAAACTGCCCCCCATTTGCAAGCGTAGCTTCAATAGCCTCTTCTAACTTATCTAAACCTTTTTGTGATGCATCAAAGCGTCCAATAAATGTGACAAGTGGCTTGGACAAATCTATCTTTGCCTCAGGCATATATTTGCTAGCCCATTTCTGTAGCTGCTGCTTAACTACACCTTTTTTCCTTAAAATTTCCTCTGGCTTCTGAAGCCCATAGGTTAAATCAATAGCTTCTCCTGAATCGACATCTTTCCAGTTTTGTAAAGTCTGATCAGTTTCTGGGTTAAAACTATGAGGGTTTGCTCCATTGAGAATACCAACAAGTTTGCCCTTGCTTGCGATATCTCGTACAATATGCGCAATACCTGTAACGTCATCCTGTGCTTCTTCTGCAAAAGTTTCTGACACAGTCGTTACAAAATCTACTTTATTGAGCACCTCAGCAAACAAATTCGTATTGTCCGGAACAATACCCCATTTCACATAAGCAGGAGTCAAACCTTGATAATTGTATATTCCACCACCAATACGTCCTTGAGCCGCCCTACCATGATTATGAAAGGTAACAACAACAGCAGGTTTTTTTTGTTTTCCCTGGTCATCAGTTGCTTTTTTCTTGAGCTCTAGAGCAATTCCAGCAACATGCCAATCATGCAAATGGACAATGTCAGGCATTTTTTTTAGGTGATTTTCAATATAGTGAGCCCCAAGTTTATTAAACGCAGCAAATCTTTCGTTTTGGATCTCTTCTGTAGGCCCATAGATACTAGGACTATTATAAAGATCAAAAGATACATGCTCTATTAACTTACACTCCACACCATCTCTGATGCACGAATAGACTTTATAGCTGTGACCTTCTGGCGTCGTGTATTCTCCTTCTAACTCACTCACTACATCGGCAGGAAGATGCGTAAATTTTGGAAAGACTAAAGTAACCTGACTTTTGCTATTTTGCTGTTTTAACCCTTGGCACAAACCCTCCACAGCTTCTGCTAATCCACCTTCTTTAATCAGACCCTTATACTCCACAGAAGCAACTACAACAGAAATCGGTTTTGCTAAACATTTTTTATGATGCTTTAAATCATCCGCAGAAGCTTTGAAAACATAGCGATGTTTTGTTGGATCAATAGCCTTCCCTGTCGGATCAAGAAGAGTTGGAGCCATTAGCTCTTGCGCCTTGTCTTGTATACACTGATCAAACTGATTTAGTTTTTGCTGATACCAACAATGAAGCTGTTGTAAAAGGGATGCTTGTTGATTTTCTTCTTGGCGTGCAAGGATATTCACATCACTCTTGATTTGATCAACACTTATCCCGCGCTCTTTCGCTCTTGCAATGATTTGATTTTGTAATAAACAAGATAAAGAACTCCACATTTGTCCATGTTCGAAAGCGATTCTTTTCTTACTGCCTTTACAATATTTCATCAGATCTTTCAGCTCTTGATAATAAAGATCGTATTGAAATTTCTGCACTCTCAAAAGCCCTAACTGTATCTGCGGGAAAAGCTTGTCTTTTTTGTCGTCCAACATCATTTCAGAAACAGATGTGGTCTTAGAAAAGGATAATAATTCTATCTGTTTTGTCTGTAACCAAGAGATACGGTCATTGTAAGCTAGCACTGCATCAAAACGAGTAAAATTATTACTGAATAATTTAATTACATAAGAAATTATTTTTAATATCTTTTCGAATAAAAAATTTAATTTTACCTGATTCAAGAGAGTTTGATTGGTTTGTACTCTTGTAGAAAGCTCTAGCCTTGGCCCTTCTATAGAAGATCTACACACCCCTATAATGGCGCTCTCTAAACGCAACTCCCTCGATTTAATCGGACTGAAGCTGAGACTTCTTGTAAAAGATTTTTTTATTTCTTGAATATTCATCAGTCATTTCTACATATAAAAATACCCTAGTATTTTACGTGAAAAAAAAATAAAAAGACAGTTTAAAAATTTTACAATTATCGTCAAAAAAAATTATTTAAATAATCTTTTATAAAAAAAATAATACATTAAATTAATAAAAATAGATCAGTGATATAAACACTGAATAATAGAAGAAGCGGCAATGATCCGCATAACATTAAAAGGGTCTTCAAACACACGTACAAGAAAAGGTATTGAGCTCGTAGAACCAATATGCCCAAGAGCCTCTAAGATGTGCATTTTTACCTCTCTTGTCACTTTAGGATACGCTTCTTCAAGAATGCTAACGGCTCTTTTGTCCCCTCCCATGCTAGCAAGCACAAGAGCTGCTTGCACTCTAATCATGTCATCTTCGTCCTCAAGTAACGAACTAATGATATCTAAAGAATCTTCAGCCC
>Ga0172362_10002905_pt1 | contig 14853 bp, 14 predicted proteins | sample LakKivs1_kivu2a2_FD_114534 | JGI IMG/M metagenome (GOLD analysis project Ga0172362, IMG submission 114534) | Sediment microbial communities from Lake Kivu, Rwanda - Sediment s1_kivu2a2 | ecosystem: Environmental > Aquatic > Freshwater > Lake > Sediment | place: Rwanda: Western Province, Lake...
TAGATTCTATACAAATACTGATACTGAAGTTATCATTCATCTTTACGAAGAATTTGGAAATAATTGTGTTAATAAATTAAGAGGAATGTTTGCTTTTGCTATATGGGATAGTGAAAAAAATAGACTTTTTTTAGCAAGGGATAGGCTAGGAATAAAACCATTATATTATACAATAAATAACGGGAATATCATATTCGCTTCAGAAATTAAATCAATTCTTCAATATCCGAATGTAAAAAGAAAAATCAATCTCCATGCTTTAAATTATTTCTTAACTTTAAGATACATTCCAGGACCAGATACAATATTCGATGACATCTATAAACTTCAACCTGGTCATACATTGACATGGAAAGATAAAAAAATTGAAATTAAAAGATTCTGGCAAATTAAAATGATGCCTTCTAACATGCCAGAAAGATATTATTTTGAAAAATTATATGAGATGTTAAAGGATTCCATTAAAATGAGATTGATGAGTGAAGTTCCTCTAGGAACTTATTTGTCTGGTGGTATCGATTCTAGTTCTGTTGTTGCTTTGATGAGCGAGATAATGAACGAACCTGTTAAAACATTTTCTGTAGGTTTTGGAGAAGAAAGAACTGATGAACTTAAATATGCAAGAATTGTTTCCGAGTATTTTAATACAGATCATCATGAATTCATAGTTGAGGCAAAAACAACAAAATTTTTGCCAGAAATAGTATGGCATTTTGATGAACCGATTGCTGATCCTGCAGCTATACCAGTATTTCTACTTTCAAAACTTGCTAAAAAGTATGTTACTGTTATTTTAACTGGTGAGGGCGGAGATGAGTTGTTTGCTGGATATGAACAGTACAATATCATCTGTAACACTAAAAAATATGCACGATTTGTCCCGAAATTTATGATCTCAAAAATTCTTACTTCAGTTCCCCCGAAATTTTTAGATTATTTTTTTAAATACAGCTCTTCACTCGGAGAAGAAGGTATGAAAAGAGCTTCAGAATATTTTAAGCATATAAATGATGATGTGCTAGAAAGTTACCTTAAAATTATTTCGATATTCGATGAAAAAGAATTAAAAGAACTTTATTCAGAGAAAATTAAGACATTAACTGAATGGTTTGCCTTGAAAGAAAAATATAATCCTTATTTTCAAAATATGAATTCAAAAAATCTTTTGAATAAACTACTCAAATTAGAAACCGAAATTCAGTTGCCAGATAATTTTCTTATGAAGGATGATAAGATGACTATGGCATGTTCTATAGAAGCAAGAGTTCCTCTATTAGATCACAAATTAGTAGAACTTGCTGGGACCATGCCTCCATATCTCAAATTGAATGGTACAAAAGATAAATATATCCTAAGAAAAGTTATGTCTAAATTTATTCCAATTATTATGAAAAGAAAAAAACAGAGGTTTTTTGTTCCGATAGATACTTGGTTAAAGGGTGAGTTGGGGGAGATAACCAAACAAATATTTTCTAAAGAAAACATTGAAAAAGTAGGTCTATTCAATTATAATTACATAAGTCATGCGATGAAAAATTTCAATACATCAAAACTTTATTATGGGCGACAAATTTGGAGTTTATTAACATTTCAGATTTGGTATAAGATTTATATAGAAAATGAAAAAGTATCTTCAATATTATAAAAGGAAAGTATCGTTAATGACAACTGAAACAAAAACAATAAAAGAAGAAACTTTTGAGAAAAGAATGAAATATAAGTTAAAGATGAAAAAATATACAGAGGGGTGAACATGATAGATTTTCTAAGATTTAGGATAAAGATAAAGGGATGTAAAATAAAGAAGATTTAAATGAAAATATTATTTCAAGAACCATTCGTAAATAGGAATATCACATACGGTAAATTCGAATCTGGGGCTGGAAATAATACATTTCCTTATGGCATAGCGTCGATAGCAGGGTATGTTTTGAATATGGGTTACGAAGTCAAATACCTAGAGCCAAACATAGAAAATATGAGTTTGGAGAAATATAAGAAATATATAAAATCGAACAAGTTTGATATCATCGGCATGAGTTCTACGACACTACAAATAAGTCAGACAATCAAAACCTTTGAAATCATAAAGGAAATAAATCCCAATATAATCACGGTTCTTGGTGGTATCCATGCTACAATCATGCCATTCGAGACTTTAAAAGAAACTGATGCAATAGACTATCTGATACTTGGAGAGGGAGAAAGACCATTTACAAGTTTATTGGAATATATAAAAAACAATCCGAATGGAATAAGAAAAATAGATGGGATTGCATTCAGGGACGGTAAATCTATTATAATAAATCCCCCGAATTTCAAGAATATGCTACCAGTAGAAGATTTGCCTACACCGCCTTTTAACCTGTTTCCTATGAGAAAGTATGTTGCTCAAATCACTTATGCCAAAGAATTCCCCTCATTTTCCATTGTTGCTTCTCGTGGTTGTTGCTTCGACTGTGCCTTTTGCAATGGAAATAATATTTTTGGCAGAAAAGTTAGATATAAAGAGCCAGAGAGAGTTATAGAAGAAATGATGATTTTGAAGAATGATTATGGAGCAAAAGGCATAATGTTTTTGGATTCAACTTTTACAGTAGATAAGGAATGGATCAAGGAATTCTGTATTTTGTGTATGGAAAAAAAAGTGAACCTTCCTTGGGCTTGTAATTCAAGGGTGGATACTATAGATAAAAACCTTTTAGTTCTAATGAAAAAAGCAGGTTGTTGGGAAATACTCTATGGGATTGAATCAGCCAATCAAAAATCATTGAATCTGATAAACAAAAGAACGACAGTAAAGCAAAACACAAAAACTTTGAAGTTGACAATGAAATTGGGTTTTTATACTTATGCAAGCTATATTATCTGCCTACCAGATGAAACTGAAAAGGACGCATTGAATACTATCAGATATGCTAAAAGAATGGGAACTCATATAGCGATGTTTTATCTACCAGTCCCGTTTCCAAAAACACAACTCTGGAATATTTGTAAAGAAAGAGGCATATTGAGGGAAGATGCAAAATGGGAGGATTTCAATTCTTGGGACTTTTCCAATCCAGTCTACATAAACCCATTAATAGGCAAGAAAAGAATGCAAGAATTGTTGAACTATGCGTATTTCAGTTATTATAAGACAGCAAATGTCATATTAAGAAACTTGCAGAAATTCATACTGATGAAACAGAGCCTAAGAAAATATATGTACGGATTAAAGGCTTTAAGTGGTTTGAATAAATGATGACAATTAAACTATCTAGCAAAAGATATAGTGACATTATGGATTTTTTGAAGTTTAGGATAAAGACAAAGGGGTGGTTGAGTGTAATCGGTTCTTTTTTACATTATTATGCGGATGTTTCTAATGTCTTTTATCTGGACAGACTATTAAAACTTGGGAAAAAAGATGAAATGAAATTGTTCGACAAGATTTGCATCCAGACCCAGACTGAATGCAATTACAATTGTTCTTTCTGTCCGAACAAAAAGATAGATAGGCCACATGGCATTATGAAAATTAGTTTGTATAGAAAGATAATAGATGAACTGCATGATTTGAAGTTTTCTGGAGTAATTTATCCTTACATTCAAGAGCCATTACTAGACGATAGGATTGTCGATTTGTGTTTTTATGCATCTTGGAAATGCCCTAATGCTTTGGTAAACTTTGAGACAAACGGTTCGTTGCTGACTGAGGAACTGTCCCATCGATTATGCTCGATAAGAAATTTCTGCATGATAGTGAACGATTACAGAAATGGAAAGATAATAGAGAAAGTAAATAGTTTTGATTTGAACAATGAAGAGAGAAAAAAGATCATACTTAGGAAAAGAAGTCTAATACAAAAGCTTACAAACCGTGCAGGGAACATTGGTGAACCGATCAAATTGAATAACTTCTGCAACCTTCCATTCGTGGAGTTTTACATCGCTTATGACGGGAAAGTCTTATTGTGCTGCCAAGACTGGAAGCATGAAGAGATTATGGGTGATTTGAACGAGAACACGATTCAAGAAATCTGGAACAATGAAAAATATCAGGAATTTAGAAAGAATTTGTTGAAACTGAATAGGATTGGCTTATGCTCAAAATGTGATTATTGGGGATTGGAATGAACCTGAAAAAAAGTATTGATAATATATAATAGGATTTTTGATTTTAGTCATTATTGTGTTTTTATACTAACTATATAATATGTTAGCCTAGTGAAGATAAAAAAGATACTCTCAATACAATAAAATATTCAAAAAAATTAGCTGCACAATCTGCTTTATTTTATCTTCCAGTTCCATTTCCTAAAACAAGACTTTATGAATTATGTGAAGAAGATGGTGGTATTAATAAGAATGCTATATGGAGTGACTATAACTCTTGGAATTACGATGATCCCGTTTATGTTAATCCAAAAATAGGAAAGGAACAAATACAAAAATTATATAATTACGCCTATAGGACATATTTTACTAATCCAAAAGTGATTTTGAGAAATTTAAAAGAGTTTAAATCATTAGATGCTTTTAAAAAATATTTTTATGGTTTAAGATGCTTGCTAAAGATATAAGATTATTTTAAGTTTTTATAAAAATAGAATACTTCAGTTTTAGGATTAAAAATTCCTTCTTTTGTGTTTATTTTCATAATCAAAGGTAAATCTAATATACTCTTGGAAATTACATAATCATCTCCTTTATTCAGCATATTAATATTTCCTATTATCACTTTATTGTCTGTCCAGAATTTTATGGATTCAATAGCCCAAAATAATTCATTTGGATTGTCTTTATTTTTATTAACAAAAATAATACTATTTTTTGATATGTTAGAATTCATCCATATTGCAAACTCCATATAATCTTTTGCATCAAGTGATCCGATATGAATAGCAATAGTGGCAATGGAAGATGAGGTTATAAAAAATATGAATAATATAATTAAAGCATATTTCCATGTCAAAAAATATTTTCTTCCGATGAATATGATTATCGGCAAAATAATCAAACCAATTTTAGTAATAAAGTATGTTCCAAAGAAATATTGTGGTAAATAAAGTAAATGCAGGGATAAAGTATCAAAAGTTGCTATAAGTTTATCAGTTGGTAAAAAAGCCAAAACTACTGAACAAAAAACTAATACAATAAAAAGTTCTTTGAATTTATTTTTATACAAGTTCAATCCTATTCCACCTGTAATCAGAAATATTGGCAAGATAGAAGCAAGATATCTACCCATGATTTTAACTGCGCTCCCTGTAAAACGTGCAGCAAGATCTGTAAAAGACATGTATGTACATAATAAGATGAAAACTGCAAATAATACCCAAGTTATTAAAATGAGATTGAATAATTTTATACTTCTATAATTTTGTAAATTTTTTGTTAGAAAAATTGTTAAGGCAAAAAATAAGATACCACTTCCAAAAATAATATAAGCTATATTTATGAAGAAAAAAGTTATGATATTTGAGATTAACTCGCCATTCATTAAAATACTACCAGATGTTTTACCAATTCCATATTCTCCGAATAAACCAGAAACAGAAAATCCAAAATAATACAGATTTCTAACAAACCATGGAATAATAATTAAAAACAGTATCAGGAAAAGAAATAATTTATTTAAAAAAAATACTTTTATTTTTTCTTTAAAACTCTTCTTAATGTAGAATGCTTTAATCAATAAAATTGGAATAATTGCAACCAATAAAGTTAAACCAATCATTCTTGTTAAAATAGATAGTCCTATGAACAACCCACATAATATATCCCATTTTTTATTGTTTTCTGAAAAAGATTTTAACATAAAATAAATAGAAAACATAAATAAAGGGAAAAACAAGTTCTCACTCATAATAGTAAAACTAAGAACAAAACTCTCTGGGATAAATAATGATAAAGTGGCTATTGTAATGGCTCTTTTTTCTTTCAAGAATTCTCTCGAAATAAGATACACTGGAAAAATAATAGAAGTAGTAACAAAAGCATTCATAATTTTTATCAAAGGATAAGCAACTATTTTTTCAAAAAAACTAGTTGGTAAAAGAAAAATGGGGTAAAGTGGAGGGTATTGTTGCGAAGGATTTCCTTCAAAGAAAAAGTTTCCTTGATTCAGAAAACTTCTAGACATTTCGACATATTGTCTTTCGTCAGAAAGATAAAGGGGGTAAGGCACCAATGGTGAAAGAATTACTTTTATCAATACAACTATAAAATAGATCATCAGTAGATAAAAAAGTGCTTTATTTCTCTTTATCATGGAATTCTGTTCTCTTTTAAAAACATATAAATTTAATACTGTTCTTAAAATGTTAAGTAGATGTGATGAAAGAATTCAGAATATTAATAACAGGTGGGGCAGGATTTATCGGAAGTAATCTTGTTGATTCATTAATAAAAAATGGAAATTTTGTTTATGTTATCGATAATTTTGATGATTATTATCCTACAGAAATAAAGATGAACAACATTCAACATAACTTGAAAGAAAAGAATTTCAGATTAATAAAAGGTGATATAAGAGATAGAGAATTATTAAAGAATAGTCTGAAAAATATAGATATCGTTTTTCATTTGGCAGCAAGACCGGGAGTAAGGCCTTCTTTAAAAAATCCTGTTTTGTATCATGAGATTAATTCAACTGGAACATTGAATTTATTAAATGCTTGTCTAGATTCTAATGTAAAAAAAATAATCTATTCTTCCTCTTCATCAGTATACGGTGAAATTGAATATCTTCCCATAGATGAAAAACATCCAACAAATCCAATTTCAGTATATGGTGCAACAAAACTTGCTGGAGAAAAATATTGCCATGTATTTTCAAAAAATTATGGTATGAATATAATTACTCTTAGATATTTCACTGTTTTTGGACCAAGACAAAGACCAGACGAAGCTATATGTAAATTTACAAATATGATTTTAAAGGGAGAAAAACCTGAGATATATGGTGATGGAGAACAAACTAGAGATTTCACCTATATTACTGATGTTGTCGATGCTAACTTATTAGCAATGAAAAGTAAAATTAATTGGGGTGTTTTTAATATAGGTAGTGGTAATAGAATTTCTGTTAATGAACTTATGAGATTGTTGAACAAAGAATGCGAAACGAACATAAAACCCATCTATTCTCCTAAAAAAGAAGGTGAAATAAGTCATACTTTGGCCAATATAGAAAAAGCAAAAAAATTACTGAAGTATGAACCCAAAATCGATATAAGAACTGGAATCAAAAAATATGTTAATTGGGTCAGGGGGAATTTATCATGAATAAAATATCTATCATCATCCCTGTATACAATGAAGAAAAAAGTATTGGTACAATTTTAGATAATATAAAGAAAATAATGAGTAATTCGAGAAAAAAATATGAAATAATAGTTGTTGATGATGGCTCCACTGATAAATCGGCAAAAATAATAAAGAAAAAGAAAGTTAAATTAATTCAACATTCAATTAACAGGGGTTATGGGGCAGCATTAAAGAGTGGGATAAAAGCCACTAGTGGCAATTATATTTTGATTATGGATGCCGATGGAACATATTCTGCAGATGAAATTCCTAAACTAATTAGAGAATCGGAAAAGTATGATATGGTAGTTGGTGCGAGAACTGGAACACATGTTAAAGTTCCATTTTTAAGAAGACCGGCAAAATGGTTCTTAAATAAATTAGCTAACTATTTGAGTGGTATGAAGATCCCAGATTTAAACTCTGGGCTTAGGATTTTTAAAAAAGAAATTGCTCTTAGATTTTTTAATCTGTTCCCAGATGGATTTTCTTTTACTGCAACAATAACTATTGCTTCATTAACTAATGATTACAATGTAAAATTTGTTCCGATAAACTATCATAAAAGGAAAGGAAAATCGTCCATTCACCCTGTTAAAGATTTTGTTGGATTCATCTATCTAATAATCAGAATGATAACTTATTTCAAACCTCTAAATGTTTTCTTACCTATTAGTTTTGTTCTGTTTTTGCTAGGAGTCATAAAATTGATAAGAGATTTTGTATTAGATAATTACTTTGGTTTAGGTGGAGTTATGGCTATTTTAGCAGCTATACAAATTGCTTTTTTAGGATTGATTGCCGATTTGATTATTAAAAGGACAAAATTATAGAGACTGTAAATATTCTTTTATCTCTTTAGATAATGGGGATACTTTTTTCTTTATCCTTATTGTTTTTCTAATTTTATGAATCGCTTCATACAAATCTTTAACATCATAAATTGCTATAACTTTTTTTTCTTCTGATAAAATTCTAACTAAATCCAATTGATGATCACCGGTGTGTTCTCCAAATCTTTTCAATCTTGGAACTGCTATCACAGGTTTACCAAAACTCAATGCAGTTAAAATACAACCAGCACCACCATGTGTTATTATTATTCTTGCTTTCTTGTTCAGGTTCTCTATCTCTTTATAATTTGTAAACCTGAACCATTTTGCATTCTTTGGTTTGTATGTAGAATATCCGATCTGCATTACAACTTCTTCTTTTATTTTTTCCTTTCCTATTAAAACATCTACTGCCTCAAGAAGTCTGTTAAAACTTTGCGAATGTGTTCCAACAGTAACGAATATCATACTACTGCACCATGATAAATTGCTTTACTCCCATAGTATTTTAATAATTTTTTCCATTGGACAAAGAATAAATCAGAAATATGATATATTAATTTTCCAGATAACGATGACTTGGTTATTCTGCAAAAGCTTTCAATAAAAATAAGCTTATTTTTAAAGAGAAATTTACCTATAAAACAAGCTGGCACAGCTACACCTGCACCAGTAGATATTATGACAGTCGGTCTTTCTTTAAACAATATTCTGAATGTTTCAATAAAACATTTTATAAATTTTTTAAAACTTTTCTCAGGATCTGTAACAAAATAAACTCTTTCTATTTTAGCTAATTCTAAACTATTCTCCCTTTTAAAGGTTATATAAAAATTGTCATATCTATCATAAGCTTTTTTTATTTGTAATATTTCTGTAAGATGTCCACCGGCAGAGCATGCAACACAAATTTTTAACTTCAATCACTTCGCCTATGTATCTTTCCTATATTAAAATTAAATAATTAATTTAACCAGAAGAATAAGCTTTAATTAGTCTTTTAAATGTAAAGATTAATTGTCTTGGATTTTTAATACCTTTTTTAAAATATTCAAATTTATTTTGATTTATCATTCTTAAAAAATTAAATTTGTCCCACTCCTTTTTTATCCATTCTACTTGTTCTGCAATTTGTTGTGCTGTTAATTCTTCAGTTCTTAAAACAGAATTAAAAGAAGCAACGTATTTGCTCCAATCTTTAGTTAATAAATATCCTTTTTTTTCTAATAAATCAAAATATTCTGTCCCAGGAAATGGAGTTGTTATTGAAAATTGAGCTGAATATGGTTTTAATTCTTTTATAAAATTTAATGTTTCTTGAACTGTTTGTTTATTTTCTTCAGGTAAACCTATAGTAAATGTCAAATGCGCTTTTAAACCCAATTCATGGAACCATTTCATAGTTGTCCTTACTTTGTTTAAATCTAAACTTTTCTTTATATTTTTTTGAATTTTAAGGCTACCACTTTCTACACCAAGTAAAGCTGCTCTAAAACCAGAATTTTTCATAGAAATCAATGTTTCTTTATCTGTTAAATCCGGTCTCATCTGAGCACCCCAGACAATATCTATACCTCTCTTCTTAATTTCTTCAGTTAATTTCAGTATTCGTTGCTTTCCTATATTGAAACAATCATCAAAGAAGTAAACTGATTTGAATTTATACTTTTCAATTAACCATTCCATCTCATCTACTACCTTTACTGAGTCTCTTACCCTGTATGTGCTACCGTATATTGTTATCGGATAAACACAAAATATACATTTATAAGGACAACCACGACTTGTTATCATTTGAACTTGTGGAGTTGGTAATGCGGCTATACCATAATAATTGTACATAGGTAAAAATTCCCTAGCTGGCCACGGAAGTTCATCTAAGTTCATTATGGGGTTTCTTTCTTTATTTTTTCTTACATTGCCATCTTCTCTGAAAATCAAACCATTTATATCTCTCATATCTTTTCCATTTTCTAGGTACTTTACTAAATCTAACAAAGTATATTCATATTCACCGAAAATACCATAATCAATAAATTCATTATTTTTGAGAGTCTCAACACCAAGTGGATACATATGTGGACCTGAAAAAACTATTTTTGCTTCGATCTCATTTTTTAATTTTTTAGCTATCTCTAAATCAGTAAATATACTGGGTGTAGAGATTTCAATTAATATCAAATCTGGCTTGAACCTTTTCACTTTGTTGAAAAAATCATCATAACTATCACCTTCAGCTACACTATCAACCAGCATTACTTCTATATCATTTTCCTTTAATACAGCGGCTGCGTAAGAAAGAAAAAATGGGAATGGGATAAATATAGATTTTTTACCTTTTTTTTGATCAATATATGGAAATCGAGCACCAGCCCTATGTCCAATCTTATTTTCTTCTAACCATGGGGGGTTGGCTAAAAAAACTTTCATTTTTACACCGAATTATTATCTTTCTTTAGGTATTTTAAAATTATAAAACCAGTAATTTTACGCAACAACCATTGTTTTGAAATTCTTGTATCTATATTTTTTAAATTCATTATAAAATTGCTAATCCATCTTATTAACAAAAGTTTTTTATTTTTTTGGTGTCTACCGAGATGTGTATATTTACATTTTAAAGATTTGCACCTAAACCCAGATTTTAGTGCCTTTATTAACATATCAGTATCTTCACCAGCAGGCCACGGAAATATTTCAGAATAACCTTTTATTGTTTTTAATACATTTTTTTTGATTAGAGTTATATCTTGAGGTGGTACGAATTTATTTATATCCAGCGATAATTCAAAAGATTTATCTCCAAAAATTAGAACATCATATTTTTTTAAACGTTTTAAAATTTCTTTAATGCAAGAAGTGTTGATGACAACATCTGAATCAACGAACATTATTATATCAAAGTTTGTATTTAACCATCCGATATTCCTTGCCCTAGCAGGTCCTGAATGTTTTATAGATATGATTTTATCAGCGTATTTTTTTGCAATAAAAGATGTGTTATCTTTAGAACCATCGTCAATAACGATAATTTCTTTTGTCAATATAATATTTCTTATTCCTTTTAAACATTGTTCTATCGTCTTTTCTGAATTATATGCAGGGACTACAAAACTGATTTTTATTTTATTTTTAAACATAATGAAAAATAACGAGTATTAATTTTATATTTATGACAAAAACCATGAATCATAAATTTTCAGCGACGGAAATAACTTTTTTCATCCTGTTATAAAATGTATGATCTTTATATGTCCTTTTTTGTCCACGTCTAGCTATTTTTTCCCTTTCTTTTTCGTTTTCCAAATAATAATCAACAAAATACAAAAGTTGTTTTTTCGATTTAAAGCATACTATTTGTTTATCGATATCAAAAATGTCTTCTATACCATCTGGTTTGTCAGACAAGACAAATGCACCACAACCCATAGCTTCAAAACTTCTTATATTAGATTTCATGCCACCATATTTCATTTCATTATCATGAATATTCAAAACAATTTTTGATGCATTATAAACTTTGATAAGATCTTCACCAAACACAGCTTGACCGGTCCATTTACTTCTTACATCTTTATCAGAAAATTGCCAATTTTGACCATAAATCTTTAAATCATAATCCAAAAGTGCCTTTAAAACTTTTTCACGTTCAGGATAAAACTTACCAACAAAAGTTATATCCGCGGTAAATTTTCTCTTATCATCTTTAGTTAATTCTATATTTCTATGAAATGTTGGATCACAGCAAAAAGGTATATATTCAACTTTATCTACACCAATCTTCTCATAATTTTCAACTGATTTAAACGAACTTGTAAAAACAAAATCATAATATTTAGCTATATATCTTGATATTCTTTCAAAAAGTTGAGGATCATCAGGAAACCACAGTATAGATTTAATTCCTAGTTTTTTTCTGATAAAATTCAGAGTGGAAGGAAAAATTAATTCACCTTTAGAAACAAGAAACAAATCTGGTTTAAATTCGATTATTTTTCTTTTTAAAAGAATGTTAGATTTTCTGGCACCAACCTGATATAAAAAAGGTAAATATGTTAATTTGCCAAATATTTCTGCGTTCTTTACATATTCATATATATCACATTCATGTCTAAGTGATTCAGCACCTCTTTTGTACCCTAAAGCCCAATATTTATAATTCATCCCTATTAGAATTTTCATACCATTCTTTTTCTCTTTTAATTTCTAAAGCAATTCTTCTTTTATCTTGGATAATAATATTTTTTAAAACATCCTTTGTTGGAACATAAGACATTTTCATTAATAATTCAATTAAAGGTCTTAAGTTACGTAAAATAAAATATATCATTTTCATGAAATTACATTTGAAACAGTAGATTTTTATTTATTTAATTGAAAAAAAAATGGTAAAGAAAAAATGGATTTAAAAAATACTATAAAAAAATATTACAATCAGGAATATAAAGGAGTTACTAAGGAAAAAAGAAATTTGGATAGGATTTTTGGAATTTATAAAATATATTTGAATTATTTGAAAGCAAAGAAGAAAAAAATGCTTTTAGATGTGGGAACTGGTGATGGAAATCTACTAAAAGCAGGCGAAGAAAGGGGGTTAAAGGTTTTTGGTATAGATATATCAAAAAATGCAATTAAAATTTCGAAATCCTTAATTAACAAATCAATAGTTGCTGTGGGAAGTGGAGAAGAATTACCATTTACTGATAAATCTTTTGATTATATAACTTGTTTAGGATCTTTAGAACATTTTTTAAGTATAAATAAGGGTTTAAAAGAGATGTTGAGAGTGGCAAAGGGTAATGCTAAATTTTGTATTGTAGTACCGAATATTAATTTTTGGGGTTGGAAACTAAAAGGAAAACTTGGGACAGAACAAATTCAAGAAAAATTATTGAACTTAAAAGAATGGGAAAGAATACTGGAAAGAAATAATTTCTTTATAATTAAAATATTAAAAGATAGACATCCACCAAAACTTTTCAATATATTATCAATTATAGAAAGAATTATTTATGAAATTCTATGGCATTTTGTTCCATTAAATTTATGCCCACAATTTATTTTCATATGCAAAAAATATAACTAGTAATATGAGGTTAAGAAATGGATAATTACCAAAAAATTCTATTGGTATTTTTAATATTATATTTTATTTTCCTTGTTTACAAATTAGATTATAAAAATTTTATGTGGGATGAAACTTATGTTGCTGCCCCCGCAATCTTCTGGTTGGATTTTATTAAATATTACGTGAATAACCCAACTTTAAATCTAAATAAAATTATATCATATGGTTTGAACTACCAAAGCCATTATATCTTTTTTTCGCAAATGTTATGGCACCCACCATTATATAAAATTTTGGTTTTTTTTAGCTTAATTTTATTTGGCATAAATGAATTTGCTGCAAGACTTCCTTCTGTTTTTTTCAGTATTATAGGTTTATTCTTTACTTATCTTATTGGAAAAGAAATATCAGGCAAGAAATTTATCGGATTTCTATCTGTAATTTTTCTTGGTTTATCTCCTGTATATTATCAATTCAGTAGAATCTGTACACCAGATATTCCAGTTGCTGTAATGGTAACCATATCCATGTTTTTTTTATTGAGATATTTTAAACATAAAAAACGTAAAGATTGCATACTTTTTGGTTTATTTTTTGGTCTTAGTTTACTAACAAAAGAATTTGCAATATCTATCATATTATCTTCATTTCTTTTTATTATATTAACAAAAAAACATGAGTTACTCAGAGATAAGAATATTTATTTTTCTTATTTTTTAGCTGGAGTTATATTCTTACCATGGATATTATTTGTAAATAGCATACCATCATTATTAGACATACCATATACTTTTATCGAAAAATATGGGTCTCATATAAAATTCGATATTAATTTACTTAATCTACCAATTTTTTATCTAAAACAGTTCTCTTTTGTAATTGGTTTTATAACCATACTAGGATTATTTTACTTAATTAAAAGAAGACAACCTTTAGATATTTTTTTAATTACATGGATTATAAGTTTTTATTTATTTCCGTTATTTTTCATAGGTTCGTCTTCGACTGAATTATATAGATTTACAATGCCAATTATGCCTGCATTAGTAATTTCAGGATCGATATTTTTAGACAAAATTATGAATTATAATAAAATTAAGAATTATACTTATCTTATATTAATTTTTATATTAACACCATCTTTTTTACTTTCATTAAATTATAATCTTCGAGTAAACATCAGATATCCAGTTGAGAATGCTGTTATATTTGTACTTCAAAATATACCCAAAGATGGCGGTGTACTCTATGATGACAAAGGAATACAATTTTACTTTATGAAACATGATAGAAATTTAACTGTCAGGGCTGCAGATTGTATTTCTAAAGAATGTATTGATCTATTTTTAAATCAAGAGTATTCAAAATCTGAATATGAAAAATTAGGCATAAAAAATCCAAAATTCTATTATTTAATTGTTAAAGAACCGCTAATAGAAAGTAGTAATTTTCTAGAAAAAATTAACAATAAAGATATTTACACAATAGAACAAAGTTTCTCCAAGGAACTTTTTGATTATATAAATCAAAGTAAAAATATTTTTAAATTAATAAAAATATTTTATGGAAACGAGCCAAATGCCAATGTATTTTTATATGAAATTATAAAAAGTTAATTGAAAAAATTATTTTATATAACATCATTTTATTGCTATTATA
>Ga0172362_10002906_pt1 | contig 14847 bp, 9 predicted proteins | sample LakKivs1_kivu2a2_FD_114534 | JGI IMG/M metagenome (GOLD analysis project Ga0172362, IMG submission 114534) | Sediment microbial communities from Lake Kivu, Rwanda - Sediment s1_kivu2a2 | ecosystem: Environmental > Aquatic > Freshwater > Lake > Sediment | place: Rwanda: Western Province, Lake...
CCCGCGGCGGCGATACGGTGACCCACATCCTGGTCGCCGATACTCACGATAACCTCCTCTTCTTTACCAGCGCCGGCAAAGTCTACTGCCTCAAGTGCTATGAAGTTCCCGAGGACTCTTCGCGCACGGCGAAGGGGATAGCCCTGGTCAACCTGCTACCCATCAACCTGGAAGACGAAGTGACCGTGGTACTGGGCCTCACAAGCTTTCCTTCGGACAAGTTTCTACTGATGGCCACCAGGGGCGGCGTGATAAAGAAGACGGTCTTGCGTGAGTTCGCATCGATAAGGAGGAATGGCATTATCGCCATGGGGCTCAGAAATAAGGATGAACTGACTTCGGCCGCCGTTGTTGCCGACGAAGACGAAGTCATTCTGGTGAGTCGAAACGGTAAGGCCATCAGATTCCCGGTCAAGAACCTGCGAATCGCTTCCCGAACCAGTGGCGGTGTTCGTGGCATCCGTCTCGTCGATGATAACGTCGTTGGTATGGGCATTGTCCTGCCCGACACTTATGTGCTTACGATGACCGAGAAAGGCTTCGGCAAGTTGACCCCGACAAAGAATTACCCTCTTCACAACAGAGGAACCAAAGGAGTGATAACCTACAGGGTCAACCCGAAGACAGGCAATTTAGCTCTGGCCAAGCTTGTCTCCCGGCAGGGTTCGCTGGTGATGCTGTCAACTAAAGGCAACGTGGTGAACATCCCTATTGACCAGGTATCGGTCCAGAGCAGGAATGGCCGGGGCGCCAGGCTGATGGGGCTGGATGAAGATGACAGCGTGGCTTCAGCCACCTGGGTCTTCCGCCAGAACGAAATCCCACCGAATCAGGCCCAGCCGCAACGGGCAAAGTGACCCACAAAACCCCAGATAGATGAATTCACGTCCGGCGGGGAGAGTCTCAGGTTCAACAGCGGCCCCAGTCGGGAATTATCTTTGACATCGGCCCTTCTTGTCGCCGTGCAGCAAGTGCGAACTACCTAGTCTCCTCGTCTTGAAGCAGTCGGAAGAGCCGGAGCGACCGCACTTCAGCCTGACAAGATCGACTATTGACATTCCCATCTTATGTAATATAGATTTGAGGTCGGGAGGTGAACATGTATTGTCCTAAATGCGGTGCGGAAAACCCTGAAGGGGCCAAGTTTTGCTCTAAGTGCGGCGCACAGCTCGGAGCCGCGGGAGCGCCGAGCGAAGGCCCGGTTAAGCCGGAAGCGGAGAGCAGCACAGGTATGTCGGCCAATGTCGCCGGGCTTCTGTGCTATGTTGTCGGCTGGGTAACTGGAATTGTCTTTGTAGTGTGGGAGAAGAAGAGCACCTTCGTTAGATTCCACGCCTGGCAATCGATCATGACCTTTGGCGTCTTAACCGTGGCTTCCCTCGTTCTGTCCCCGATTCCTTTTGCCGGCGCCGTCCTCGTCTATATTATTGGAGTTCTGATGTTCGTCCTGTGGATCATCCTCATGGTGACAGCGGGCACCGGCAAGATGTGGAAGGTACCCTGGGCCGGCAACTGGGCCGAGAAACAAGCTAACAAGTAAGGCGCTCAGGGAGTTAGCATCGGGGCCGGACGGCTTAGTCAACCCGGCTCCCTCTCCGGCACTGCCATCGAACGGGTCTATCGCGGCGAGTCGATTGCTCTCACACGCCGATTGCGTGCTCGGACGTCCGTGACCCGCGAACGCTTGACCGGCGATTTGCGGTCAAATCGCCTTTAGGGATTGGGTGGCGCGGTGTATAATAACGGTGTATGGGTTCCGAGGTTTTCTACCGTAAGTGGCGGCCACAAACCCTAAGTGAGGTGCTGGGACAAGAGCCTGTAACTCAAACTCTACGTCATGCTGTGGAGAGCGGAAAGATAGCCCATGCTTACCTGTTCTGCGGTCCACGGGGCACGGGCAAGACCAGCATGGCCCGCATATTAGCCAAAGCAGTCAACTGCCCCAACCGGGCAGACGGTGAACCGTGCAATTCCTGCGATATCTGCCGTTCAATTACCGAAGGCAGGGCTCTGGATGTTATAGAGATAGACGCCGCCAGCAATCGCGGCATCGATGAAATCCGTAGCCTCAGGGAAAAGGCAAATTACGCCCCCAGCCTGGCCCGCTACAAGGTATACATAATAGATGAAGTCCACATGCTTACCGAAGCGGCCTGCAACGCCCTGTTGAAGACACTGGAGGAGCCGCCGCCGCACGTTATCTTCATCCTGGCTACTACGGAGGCGCACAAGGTACTAACGACGATAGTGTCGAGATGTCAGCGGTTTAATTTCCACCGCTTGCGACAAGCCGAGATAGTGGACAAGCTCAAGCTGATATGCAAGAAAGAAGGAATTCATATCGGGCCTGATTCGTTGGAGCTTATTGCCCGCGCCGCTACGGGGAGCCTGCGAGACGCCGAGAACATTCTGCAGCAGATGATTGCCTACTATGGCAACAAGATCGAGCTTGGTCAGATTCAAGCAGAGCTGGGCATTGGCCGGGACTCACGGGTCAGAGAGCTGGCACGGTGCGTGGTCGGCAGGGACACCGCCGCCGGGCTGAAAGTGATAAACAGCCTGAACAGCGACGGTGTTGACCTTCCTCAGTTCAATCTGGGCCTGGTAGAGTACTTTCGAGGGTTGTTGCTGGCTAAGTCAGGCTGCGAAGACGTCCTGGACGTTACTAGCGAGGACCTGGCCGAGATGACAAGCCTGGCAAACAGTACTACTCTGGACTACCTGCTAAATGCCGTCAAGTCCTTCTCCGGCATAGATTTCCGCACTGATAACTACTCCGCTTTGTCGCTAGAATTGGCTTTGCTCAGTTGTGCTCTGTCCGGACCCGCCGGGCAAGAGCTGCCGGCGACGGCCAAACCCTCTAGAATGCCCGAGCCGCCTGCGGTGGACCGGCCGGAACTGGTTGACGCCATGGAGGTAACTGGGCCCTCCGAGCAAGCTGAGACTGCCGTAGCGTCGGACAACGGTGAGATTGCCCGCGAGGTCATTGCCGGGCCCGACGTCTCCCAGGCCATCAGTGGAGAGGGGCCTCAGGACATTGACTATCTCCGGGGCCGCTGGAGAGAGTTCATCAAGTCTTTGCGCGGGGAAGGTTCAAGCGGCAATCTGGATGCTTTCTTGCGCAGCGCCTGCGACCCCTTATCTCTCAAGGACGATACGCTGGTGCTGGGTTTCTATTACTCCTTCCACAAGGAGAAAATCGAAGATGCCAAATACCGGCATCTAGTAGAGAAGAAGCTTAGAGAGGTATTTGGTCGGCCATATAAGATACAATGTATCCTCGTCGATTCCAAGAAAGAACCCCCATCGCGGACAAGGACACAGAACCCTGTAGTCAAGGCCGCTCTGGAAATGGGAGCCAGGATCAGTGACGAGGAATTGGAACCCTGAGCGGAGCCAAAGGAAAGGAACCCAATGGACAAATCAATATTGCGGCAAGCCCAGCAGCTTCAGGCAAAGCTGGCCAAAGCCCAGGAAGAGCTGGGCAGCATGACTGTGGAAGCCACCAGCGGGGGCGGCGCTATCAAGGTGGTGATCGACGGACACCAGAAGGTCCGCTCTGTGGAGATATCACCCGAAGTATTGGAAGCAAAAGACGTCGAGCTGCTCCAGGACCTGGTCATGACTGCAGTTAACGAAGCTATCAACAAATCGCAGGAGCTTGTTAGCAAACATCTCAGCGGCCTGACCGGCGGCCTCAATATACCGGGGTTATTCTAGTGAGCTGTCCACCGTTAGCCGCCGGCCATCAGCCGTCAAAGACTTTCGTGAACTCCGGACAACAGCAGCACAAAGGGTAAGAGAGAATGAAGACTGTCGCTGAGCCCATAGCTAGGTTAATCGACGAGCTAAGCAAACTGCCCGGAATCGGGCCGAAGAGCGCAAAGAGGTTGGCTTATCACCTGCTGCGCAGTCCTGATGAGGAAGCCAGGGCTTTGGCCGGGGCTATCCTGACGCTGAAGGAACAGATAAAGCTCTGTTCAGTCTGTTTCGACAATACCGACTGTGACCCCTGCCGGATTTGCCAGGACAAAGAGCGCGACCATTCCAAGATCTGTGTCGTGGAGAAACCTTCCGATATCCTTCCCTTGGAGCAGACGGGAAGATACGATGGTGTATATCACGTGCTTCACGGGACTATCAGGCCGGCACAAGGTATAGGACCTGATGACCTGAAGGTAAAGGAGCTTCTGGCCCGACTCGGAGACGGGGCTGTGACCGAAGTGATTGTGGCCACCAACCCTAACGTAGAGAGCGAGACCATGGCCATGTACCTGCAGCGGATCATAACGCCGCTGGGCGTCCGCGTCACCCGCCTGGCCCGCGGCCTGCCCTTCGGTGCCGAACTGGAATATGCCGACGACCTGACACTTGGGCAGGCGCTCGAAAACAGGCGGGAGTTCTAGCAAGCTGCGCCAAGGAGCATTTCCGAGCCAAAACGGGAATTCCGCAAAAGACAATACGCCCCCACGTACAGAGTCTCCTCGTTTATCAGCTTAGTATTACGGGGCGGCGGAGACCCATGGCTGGCCCCGCCAACCAATTTGCCGGTTTTCTCTCCATGCGAAAAATCCCAAAAAGATGCTTGATGGCCAGGCGAATATGATACAATAGTACGAGATACGGTCTTTACAAGCTAGACTGTTACTTATCTCATATGCTGACTTAAAGCTTGGGAGGAGATGTGACAGCGCGGCGGGGAAGGCAATTAGAGACTACCGTGGGGCAGTGCGCTCGGACTGTCGCCTACACGGCGTGCGGCTCACAACCAAATCAACCTTCGAAACGTCGGTCTCGTATTCTCTTGGTCAGATAGTGTTTGCCAAACTGGAAGTCGTGCGGTCGGCAAGTCGCTAGCCCTTCCATAAAGGGGCGATAAGGCAGCAGGAAAGCGATAAGAGGAGAAAAGGTGAGAAAGGTATTTGGTATCCTGTTTGCTCTGGTGTTGGTGAGCGTGGGGCTGGTTATACCAACGCCGGTTTTGGCAAAGGTAATTGAGGTGCCTGGTGACTACCCCACTATACAAGCTGCCATCAATGCCGCTTCGGATGGCGACACCATCGTAGTAGCAGCGGGGTTGTACAAAGAGAATGTTGTCATTGACAAGTCGTTGACTCTAGAAGGTGTTCAGGCCGGGGTTGACGCGCGGACCCGCAGTGGCGCTGAGACAATCATTGAGCCAGATCCGGATGAAACGGGAATCAGCATAGTTACCGCTGACGGCCGCGTCGTCGTGATTGACGGTTTGACGGTGCAGAACGCCCATAACGGAATAGGAAATCCAAACCCTGTGATGGCAGCTGATACTATCGTGGAAAACGTACGCGTCTTGAACTCCGACAATTTCGCGATTAGCGTCACCTTTACCATGAGAATAACGGTTGAATATTGCTATGTGGAAGGTGCGACTGACGCCATTAACACGGGGGCGCTTGAGCCGTTTCCTCCGACTGTTGCGACCTTCAGAAATAACGAAATCGTCGACGCAGAATTCGGCATCACCGGGTATCTTGAAGACTCGCTTATTGAAGGCAACTTGGTGAGAGACTTCGCTGCAGCTGGCACAGGCATTAGCGGGCAGTTCCTTAATACCGAAATCAAAAATAACACGGTGACTGGGTACAGCAAGGGCGCTGGCCTGAGTTTCCCATCACATTATGGCCGGGACCTTTCTGAAAATGTGAAGGTGGAACACAATGCCTTTATTGAGAATAACCTCGGTATCTACGTGTTTGACACGCAGACGACGCTGACCGGGATTACCGTCAACTTCAACGACATCGCCGGCAACTCCCAGTACGGCGTCTGGAACGAGGGAGGCCAGACACTCAATGCCACAGAAAACTGGTGGGGCGATGACAGCGGACCTGATGGACAAGGGCCCGGTAATGGTGATGCCATCTCCTCAAAGGTCCTTTACTCACCGTGGCACGGCGCCGAGGTCGGCACGGAGCCGATGACCTGGGGCGTGGACACCACAAGTTCTATTCAAGACGCCATTGATGCCTCGGCTTCTGGTGACAGCATCATGGTGATGGAGGGTGAGTACGAGGGGGGTCTGGATATTGACAAGGCCCTGACCTTGCGGTCTGCTGGTGGTTACGAGGTGACCACTATTGGCGGCTCGATCAGCATAGAACTGGATGCTGAAACGGCGTCAGTTGGTGGGGAAGACGCCGGTTTTACCATCGATGCTCATGGCGGTGACTTTGCCATTCAGCTTTCCATCGACAATGGAAGTCAGGTCACCATAAGCCATAGCATACTCACCGGCGCTACAGACGGCATAACAACCCGGAGCGGCCTGCTGGATGGCAGTGCTCTCACCGTTGAGGATACCTTGATACACGGAAACGACTACGGAATCTACCTGGAATCCGTTACGGGCGGCAGCACTGTACACATAAACTCGGACCGTCTTACCGGAAACGACAACTATGGACTCTACGTCGAAGACAGCACCGTCATAATTGACGCCACCAACAACTGGTGGGGCACTGCCAGCGGGCCCAGCGGTGGCGTGGCCGACCCTGTTACCGCAACGATTGCAGACGGCGCCGGTGACGCTGTTTCGGAACATGTTCACTTCGACCCCTGGCTGCTAGATTATCGATATGCCCTCACAGTTTCCTGCACCGGTGGCGGTTCGGTAGTCGTCCCTGGCGAGGGGACTTTCAACTATGACCCGGGACAGGTGGTTAACCTGATAGCGATAACGGCCAGGTTTTACAACTTCAATGGTTGGAGTGGCGACGTAGGCACCATCGTTGATGTCAACTCCGCTGCAACTAATATCACTATGAACGACGATTATGCCATAACGGCCAACTTCGGTTTCGGGCCATTCAGCTGGTGCTTCATCGCTACCGCAGCCTACGGTAGCGAGACAGCAAAGGAGATAGACATACTGCGAGAGTTCAGGGACACGGTCTTACTGCGTAGCGGCCTGGGCGCCAAATTTGTGTCGTTCTACTACAGGACCAGCCCTCCCATAGCCAACTTCATCTCCCGACACGAGGTTCTCAGGACTGTGGTGAGGGTGGGCTTTCTCGATCCTATTGTGAAGCTGCTAAGTTGGAGCCACGATTTATGGCTGGCGCGAGCCTCAGAATGATGGGCTGGGCAAAGAGGAACAGAGTTGGCCTTTTTTGCAGCGGTAAGAATGTCCTTAACGAGAACTTAATAATGACGCTGTACAATGGAGAAGTACGGTGGGGGCCATAAGGCGACCAGATGGCTGATACAAAGTGCCTGCGCAGAAACCTGCGGTAAGTCTCGCGACGCTCGGCGAGACACGTATAGAAATGCAGACCGGGCTCTTTCTACCTGAGGCTTTGCCACAGTATGAGCGCATGGGCAAACTGAATTGTCGCGATGAAGACGAAGAGCGAAAAAGACTTGGTGAAGAATAAGGATTTTGAAAAAACCGAGCTACTACAAAGGAGGTGCAGAGTGAAAAAGCTACTTAGTATGCTGTTTGGCCTAGTGTTGCTGGTGAGCCTCGTGCTGGTGACCGCGGCGCCGGTGGCGGCGGCCGGCATTATTCATGTACCCGATGACTACTCCACTATCCAGGCAGCCCTTAATGCTAGCCAGGATGGCGACACGATCATGGTGGCGGCGGGGACATATGATGCCTTCCTGGTGCAGGGAAAGTCGAATTTAAGCATAATCGGCTCCGAGGGGACAAGCGTTATAACCGCAAACTTGGTTGCGGTTGGTGTCGGACCGATAGGGGACGCCCAGGTGATGGCTGCCGTGTACGACTCAACAAACATCAACATTGAAGGTATTGACTTCCATGGAGCTGGGGTCAGCGGAGAAGACGTGGTCGGCATCGCCTACGTGGACAGCACAGGGAGAATTGCTGGCCTGACAGTGGAACATGTTATAGGTGCCGCACACGGGGTGGGGGTGGCTGCTCTGGGTTACGCAGGCAGCTCTACGGTGAACCTCTCAGGCACGACTATCGAGGGCTCGATGATAGGCATGTTTGTTGATGGCGGCGGTTCTACCCTGGAAGCTCACTTCAACAACATCGTGGACAATAGTCAATTTGGCGCTTACAACTATGGAGATGGGGCGCTGAGCGCGACCAAGAACTGGTGGGGCGATGCCAGCGGGCCATACCCCTATGGCACGGGTGACGCCATCAGCGATAACGTGGATTTTACACCCTGGCTGGGAGCCGCTTCGGTAACGCAGACGGTAACCAATGGCACCGTTTATGCCACGGATGCTGACACTGAAGTCGCGGTAACCGGCAAGGCTACGGTAACTGTTTCTAGAGTACTCGACAACTCCGGCGGGCCAGTCCACACCGGTTTGGTGGCACTGGATAAATATATCGATGTCTACGTTCCCGACGCCACACAGGTTACTGAGATCGTGATAAGGCTTTACTACACTGATGCTGAAGCGGTGAGCGCGTACGAAAACTATCTTAGGCTCCTGTGGTGGAACGGCACCGAGTGGGCAAAGTGCTCGGAAACCGGGGTCGATACTACCAGCTCCAATGGCTACAGCGGTTATATGTGGGCCGTAGTAACAGAGGATACCACGCCATCCCTAGCCCAATTGCAAGGAACCGACTATGATATGGGTTATATGTATAATCCACTACCGCCAACGGGATGTTTCATCGCTACCGCAGCCTATGGTACCGATACGGCCAGGCAACTGGACATCCTCAGGGAGTTCAGGGACGACGTACTGCTGAACAGCGGCCTGGGCACTAAGCTTGTTTCTTTGTATTATAAGACCAGCCCTCCCGTAGCTGATTTCATTTCTCAACACGAAATCCTGAGAACAATAGTGAGGGTAGGCTTCGTCGAACCGATTGTGAGAGCGCTAAACTGGACTCAAAGTTTCTGGTCAGGGTGACGCTTTTCTGGCTAACGGCAATCCTAGTGCGCAATCGAGCACTGCAAGGAGGCAGAGGGAAAAGGGTCAGGAGCCGAGGCTGAGGCCCGGCTCATATCTTTGGCGCTCCTGCTCTCGCTGCCTTGGCACGCTGAACCGCCACGCGGGGAGTTACCGTGACTCGGGCAAGCACTGGAGAACAGGCGCGAATTCTGATAACGTATCTATATCAGACCCCCAACATAGAACCAGCTTCGGAGCAGGCAATGCTCTTCGCAACCCGAAGACTACATTTATCGGACCGGCATTATCAGCAAAGGAGGAACAGAACATGGCAAACCTGAAGCAAATTGACGAGGCGCTGACTTACTACTTGCGTCCACAAACGTTTCCGCTTGCAATCCGGATGTGCGAGTCCGAAAAAGAGCTTCCCGAAAAGACCCGGACACCCAAGAAAGACGCGGGAATAGACATTTCGTTGTGCCACGCGGTTAACATGGCGCGCCGCTACGGATGGGCTATGGCCGTCGACAAACTGCAGAGCTGTTACGTCGCCGGCATAAGTATGGGGTTCCTGCCTTTGCTGCCGGATGTCGTTGATGGAAGCTTCCAGGAATCTCTCGGACTATGGGGGATGAGCAAGAAACAGGCGGCGGCGGCTATCAGGAACCTGCCCAAATTTGAATGCGGCAAGTACAAAAACGTGCTCGTGGCTCCTCTGAACAAGGCTGCATTCGAGCCCCATCTTGTCCTGGTTTACGGCAATCCCGCTCAAATCTGGATACTTCTGGCAGGCTACCTGAACGGGACGGGCAGGACAAGCCTGGACACCACCGTGACCTTAGGTGCCGGGTGCGCAAACTACATCACGAGGGCTATTAATGAGGACGAGTGCCAGTTCACCCTGTTGAGCCTGGGTGAACGGCTGATTCCTCACACGCAGGATTATGAATGCGCCTTCTCTATTCCGATGAGCAAGATTGAGAAGACTATGCAAGGATTGGAGATAGGCCATAAGATCGGCGTCTTCAGGTACCCAATTCCCACGTTCCTAAGATACAACTCTCCGCATCCACCCGGATACGAAAAAATGTTCAGTCATCTGCTGGGAGAAAAGTCTTAAAGAGGGCGAATCGGTTCAACTCTCCGGTTCTTGGGCACTGCGCAAATCCGAACGGTCAGGAGCGTTTGCCAGTCAGGCTCGTGCGGGTTATACTGTGATTTGCACTGACCGCGGTCAACCAGACTATCTAGGCTTCAGCTATCGTTGAGCAAGGAGGGAAAATTGAGAACAAAAGAGCAGTATATTCGGGGTTTAGCCAAAATGAAGCGAAACGTTTACTTCGACGGTGCCCCTATCGACCGCACCGACGAACTGCAGATGGACTGCATAGACACCATAGGCACAACGTTTGATGAGGCTCTCCGGCCGGAGAACCAGGACCTGTGCACCGCCATCTCACATCTCACGGGCGAACGCATCAGCCGCTTCACCCACATTCATCAGAACACCGGCGACCTGCACAGAAAGCAGGACATGACCCGTATGCTGTGCCAGAAAGTGGCAGGTTGCATCCAGAGGTGTATGGGCATTGATGCTACCAACGCCGTCTACAACGTTTCTTACGAAGCGGACAAAATGAACAACGGCGCCACGCACTACCATGAGAATTTCAAGAAGTGGCTTACCCGCTTCCAGACCGAAGACCTCGTGGGTTGCTGCGCCCAGACTGACGTCAAGGGCGACAGAATGCTGAGACCTGCGGAACAACCGGACCCGGATGCCTACGTGCGAATCAAGGAAAGGCTCAGCGATGGCATCGTGGTCAGCGGCTGCAAGCTGCACATCTCCGAGGCATCGGTTGCCGATGAAGTGCTGGTAGTGCCGACACGGGTGCTGCGACCTGAGGACAAGGACTACGCGGTGGCCTTTGCCGTCCCCGGCGACTGGGACGGGCTGAAACAGGTCGTCACCGTACATAACCTCAGACCCAGAGAACACTTCAAGCGCGGCTTTCTGCCCGGAGCTACGGATTCATACATGATATTCGATGACTGCTTCGTGCCCTGGGAAAGGGTCTTCCTCGCCGGCGAATGGCAGCACGGCGGCGTTTTGGCTCTTCTCTTTGCCCTCTTCCACCGCCACTCTTATTCCGGCTGCAAACCCGCCCTGGGTGACGTTCTTCTTGGTACTGCGGCTCTGGCTGCCGAGGTGAACAACATCCATAGGACGCCTGGCGTGCGCAAGAAGCTGTCTGACATTATCATGGTCACCGAGCTGGGTTATGCCGCAGGGTACACGGCCTCTGATCTGGGCAAGCCAGAGGTCTATATACCGGGCATAGGATTAGTGCCTTATGGACCGGGCTCTTACATACCCAATTCGATCTACTGTAACGTTGGCCGCTGCCTGACGGGCGAGGCAGTCTATCATGAGACTGAGATGCTCTGTGATATCAGCGGCGGCGTGGTAGCCACTTTCCCGCATGAGAAGGACTTCCTCAATCCGGAGACCCGCGACTTTCTGCTGAAATACACAAAGCGCAATCCGAACATGCCCGTGGAGGACCAGGCGCAGCTATGGCGTTATCTCGGTGATGTGCTCTGCTCAGCGACCGGGGGCATACACAACATCGGCAGCTATCACGGCGGCGGGTCACCTATCATGGAGCAAATCGCTATCACAACCCAGTATGACGTCGAGTCCAGGAAGAAGCTGGTCAGACATATCGCGGGCATGAGCGGTGGGGACCGTGACGCCCTGAGCAAGAAGATGGCCTCGCAAGCCGAGACTCCTGCTAAAGCAGCCAAGAAGTAAGGGCAAACCTTCCCAGAGAACGGAGGTGTTTTCCCGATTTATGAGACTCCTGCAGGGAGTCTGAGAGGCCATTGTGATATGAACATCGCCCCGCCGGATATCAGAATATCATCCCGGCCGGGCGAATTATGCCAAATGGGTCAGACCTTCAACTTCGTATAGTCTGACCCTGCTTCACTGAAGTTCCATGCCCTGCCTACGATCTGAGGGGGCAATTCCGGCTGTAACTTGTGAAGCGCTCTGTGCTCTCAAATCCTCTCCAGTCGGTGAGACACCCTCTCCTCTGTTATCCCCAGCATGTCGGCAATTTCCTTCTTAGTCAGTCCCCGGTTCTTCAGCTTGAATGTTTCTTCCGTCTGCTTGGCCTTCTCCTTCTTCCTATCAGCTATTTCCCCCACGCCGACAATATCCTCTACTTCTTTTGTTTCGATGACCCCTTTCTCCTCCATGCCGGCAAAAATCCTCTCGCCTTCTTCGGTTCTGATTATGATCGTTGACCATCCCTTGGGCGAACCGACGCTGCCGACAGCAACGTCCGCCAGCTCAGCAGCGAAGTCCTGGCAAACGAGACAATGTCTCGGGACGCAGTCCTTGGCTTCGGTTATGGGAAAAGATAGCTTCTTCCCGCCGGCATATATGTTGAACTCAGTCGAAACATCCAGCCTGTCCACGTGGGCGATATCCACACCTCTTGCCTTGATTTTCTCCGCTATGTCCGGATACTCATAGTTCTCGCGGCAGAATAGGCCTACGGTGAGCTTCACCGATGACGCCAGAGGCACGCCCTTATATTTCAGGTACCTTACCGACTGGATGTGGCACGGGGAACCCACGACGCAGATTCTGCCCAACCCGTGGTCAACCACAGCCGCTCGCAACTCCTTCAGCACCGGCACTACACCATACTTGGTCCCCGACACACGGATAATGTCCTCCCTAGTCTTGGCGATACAGGCCACCGGTGCCCAGTTGTCCTTACCAACCACGAGCGCCCCGTCTATAATGTCGCCCTCCAGGGCATAGATAAGCAGCGCGGTTACAACTCCGCCGTCCTGGCACGCAGTCGTAATTTGCGTATCGCTCGCCCTTGCGGAAAGAATGCGTCTGCACAGCCCAACACTCTCCTTTCGTCCCCAGCCCATGACGTTGTGCTCTATGTCCTTTATCAGGTCGTGCCTGAGCATATAGCAGGCATCGTAACAAGTGTGACAACCCACGCAGTCGATAGTGCGCTTGAGCCGCTTGGGCCTGTATTCAATAAGCTTGATGTGAGAGTCGGGGCAAGCCGCGATACATGCCCCGCATACCGTGCATTCTCCCACGCTTATTACCTTTGCCTCAAGGTCTTCATAGCTCGGCATATGTCCGTCTCCAGGGCAATCGCGAGTCAGGCTATTCTACCAGACGTAGCCCGCCAAGTCAGATTCATTCCGGCCCGGGTCGTGACCATATGACCCTGGTGGCGCATAACCGCAGGATTGATGAGCACAGAGTAGACCACACTCCAGGTACTGCTCGACCCCAAGAGCTACGTGATGTGAGATAAGTCCCGGATATCTCTCGTGAATCGAGTACGCACAGGCAAACGTTGCCAGGTGCGCGAGACGCTATGCCCTCTACTTGAGTTCCCCGCTGGCTTTCATCTTAGCTATCTCTTCTTCTCTCAGTTGTCTCTTGAACAACTTCAAGGTGACCGTAAGAGGTAGCTCTTCCCTGAACTCGATTGATTTCGGCACGGCATAAGCCGGCAGCTTCTGCCGGCAGTGCGCAATTATGTCCTCGGCTGTCACTTTCCCCTGAAACTCCGCTTTCAGCCTGACAAAAGCCTTTATCCTTTCGCTTCCCGGGCGCTCCGGATCGGGAATACCAATTGCCACTCCATCGCCGACAGCCGGGTGCTCGTACAAAGCATCATCAACCAGCCTGGTATAGACCTTAAACCCGGAGATATTGGCCATATCCTTAATGCGGTCTGTGATATAGAAATAGCCGTCGTCTTCCATTTTGACCACGTCGCCCGTGGGCAGCCAGCCGTCGACAAGTCCTTTGCCCTTCTCAGGCCAGTACCCGATCATCATCTGCGGTCCGCGGACCCATAGCTCGCCCTCTTCGCCTGGGGCAGCTTCCTCACCGGTGTCCAACTTCACGATCTTGACATCCGTATCCGGCACCGGTATTCCTATCGAGCCGAATTTCTCGAAAGGCATGAAGCCCGTGATTTTGGAGAAGGATGAAAGGTTTAGGTGTGTGCCGCCACCCGTTTCGGTCAGACCGTAGGCCTCGGTTATGGGCACTCCGGTTTCTTTCCTGAATTTCTGAGCTATCTCAGGGGCCAAAGCCGCCGTCGTGGACACAAACATCGTGTTAATCCTGCCTAGCCCGGCCGCTACCAGCCGGGAGTACTGAGTAGGCACACAGGCACAAAAGAAGGGACGATACTTCGTCAGCATCCGCACGAGAGTGTCAATGTCTCTGGGATCCGGAAGCAGATACCCTTTGAGCCCCCAGTAGACCCCAAATTGCATTATCAAATGCCCGTAGGCATGAAAAAGTGGAATAGGTATCATGGCTGAAACCTTTCCTCTGATTCCAACTTTTAGCGGCTCATAGGCCCAGGCCACCTGCATCACCGCCACGACACGATTGTAATGCGTCAGCATCACTCCCTTGGGTATTCCCGTGGCGCCACCGGTGAACGGCAGGACAGCCAGGTCCGTCATAGGGTCAATGTCAACATCAGGAGGTTCCGGTTCATGGCTTGCTATCAATTCACGAAACTGGTAGGCGCCGGCTGGCCGCTCCAGAGTCGGTTCATCAGATGAATAGTCCATCAGTGATGTAACGATCACATTCTTGATTCCCGTCTTGTCCCTTATTGAATTCACCACGTCCAGAGACATCTCCGTACAGATGACTGTCTCAGCCCCCGATTGGCCGATCTCATATACCAGGTCTTCGGTCTTGTGCAGGACGCTGCATGGGACATGGGCGGCCCCGGCTTTCATGATTCCAAAGTCGCTTATCATGAATTGCGGGCAATTTGGCAGGACGGTGGCTACCTTGTCCCCTTTCCTGACACCCAAGTCGGCCAGCGCCGCAGCCATTCTGTCGCTAAGAAGCTTCATCTCGCTGTAAAGGATTTCTTTTCCCAGATAGAAGCAGGCGGC
>Ga0172362_10002907_pt1 | contig 14846 bp, 18 predicted proteins | sample LakKivs1_kivu2a2_FD_114534 | JGI IMG/M metagenome (GOLD analysis project Ga0172362, IMG submission 114534) | Sediment microbial communities from Lake Kivu, Rwanda - Sediment s1_kivu2a2 | ecosystem: Environmental > Aquatic > Freshwater > Lake > Sediment | place: Rwanda: Western Province, Lake...
AATAGTTCCCGTGCCAGAGTTGTATGCCGACTTTGGCGCCGGCACCGTGCACTGCCTTGACCAGAAGGCCAGCCCCGTTGATGAAGCGGGCGGCGCCGCCGGCTCGTCCCCAGGCATCGTCAAAGATGAACGAATCGACCGATGTGGCCGGGGTGATAATCGCCGCCACTCCCCCCCGGGCACGCTCCGCGAAGTATGCCTGAGCTCGAGCACTGCGGAAACCGAGGCTGACCTGCATGGGCGGCATTATGACTCGGTTCTTGAGTGTCATGCCGCGAATGGCGATAGGTTCAAATAGCTTCATATCCTACCTCCGCTCCATGCCAATGATGCGCCAATCTTCGGGATTATCGTGCCCGGTGTCAACTGTCAAGTGCACAATCTCGAGTCCCGGGTGCAGTTGCTTCAGGTCATCCACGTCCACTCTCTCGAACCTCTTCTTGTTGTTCAGATAGGCCTGCTCGGTAAGAGCGTTCGATTCATACTCTTCCTTGCTGCGTCTTAATATCCGAGCGACGGCCACCTCCTGCGGGCAGTATGTCTCCAAGATAATGAACCTCCTATTATGTTTGGCTGCTATCTCAGCAGCCCGTCTTCTCAGCAGTTGGGTTACAAACGTAGCATCGATGATTACACTGTCGCTTCTCTTCAGGGTTTCGTCTGCTCGCCGCAACGTCTCGTCATAGACCGCCGTTCGTTTGCTCATATCCGAGCCGACCTTCTCGTCGAATATATTCTCGCCCTTCAACACCTCCAGTCTAATCAGGTCGGACCGAAGGATAGGATAGCCCTTGATCCTGGAAATCTCCTCACTGGTCTCGGTCTTCCACGTGCCGGGCAGGCCGCACGTGATAAGCAATACTCCGGCCCCCAGGTCTCTTTCCACGAATCTCGCAAATGGTTCCTTCAATCCGGGCCTCCTATACAGCTGGCATCACCCGATAGATTATAACTGCTCGACTCCACCTTGTCATTGGCACTCCCGTTTGACCGTGTTCGCCGGCCGATGTTAAACTATTTTCGGGCAGCGTAGCTCAGGGGTAGAGCAGAGGACTCATAAGCCTTTGGTCGCTGGTTCAAATCCAGCCGCTGCCACTTCTGTATCTATGGACGTCCTTTCCCCTCGAATCCCGCCTGTTGGAGAACAAGATGAGATATAGCTTTGCCCCCATGAACGAAAAACACGCGAATGATATCGCCGGGTGGCACTATAATGGTGTTCATTCATTTTATGACATGACGGCGGATGAAGACGACCTGCGCCTTCGGACCTAGTCATTGGCGTCACTAGTTCCCCCTAGACACATCCCTACTAAAGTGCTGCACACTTGACAGTTCGTAAGGATGAGACGTACTATGCTGTGAAACGGTCTTCTTGAGGTGTTAGGAAATGAACAGTATTATCTTGATCGCGATTGTTATCATTGCCATCCTGCTGGTGGCCGTAGCATTACTGGTGTGGAGGAGGCAAAAAGGGGAGAAACCAGAAATAGTAGTCAGCGGGCGGAAGAAAGCGTTCTTCGCACAGTGGATAGCGGGCATTGTGGTGGCATTCACAGCGGCCGCTTTAATGATCGACGGTCACATCCTGGGAGAGAATACCACAGGCATTGCCACAGTCATAGGCATCATCGGAATCTCCCTGATAGCGACCTCGAATATCAACCTGCTACCTGCTAGGCGCAAATAAGGCGGATTAGCGGACCAGACCATATCCCCGGCAGGGCCATGACCAGTTACTCTGCGACGCAGCACTGATCTACGTTCGCCTACTGCGAAGAACCTATTTCTGGCGGAGCGTCGAGGCCCCGGTCACACTGATGTGGCCCATTGTGGGCTCGCCGATGTAGAGCAACGTCGAGGCTCCGCTAACGTTCGCATCAAGCCTGCCCGTCAGATTTATAGTGCCCGAGCTGGCGCCGCTAATATTGACGTCGGCATTGTCAACGGTGAAATCCTCTAGATTGAAATGGCTTGCACCGCTTACCTCAGCGACCATGTCGTTGGCAGCCCCCTCCAATTCCATCGTGCTGGCTCCACTTACACTAAACCGGACGTCACCCGCAGTGATGTCCCCCGTGACTCTGCTGGCTCCGGACACCGTGATATCCAGGTCCTCGGTGGAACTGAAGCCGGAGACAGTTCCCCGCGATGCCCCGGAGACAGTCAGGCCCCCAAGCTGAGACATCGCTATTGAGGCCTTCAAAGTGACAAAGCGGAGGCCCCCTACTCGTGGGAGACTTATCGTCAGAGTCTGACCCTCCCTGGAGACCCGGACATAACTTATTACGTTATCATCCGCGGTCACATTCACGCTGAAAGTGCTCGATTCGGTGATCTCGAATTGAAAAGCACTGCTCACCTCGACCGCGGTGAAATCGGCAAAATCGTACCCTTGAGTTTCGAGATTTCCGGAGCCAACCACAATTCCCGGCAGACCCTTCAAGATGAGCGCGGTCGAGATTCCGGCCGCCACCACAACCACCGCCACTATTATTATGATTGCAGTTTTTTTCTTCACATTTCACCTCTTTCAATCAGATATGTTCGTCGTAGCTCGCGGTCCCCCTGACTACGTTGACGATGAGCTTTATCATTCGAACCAGCAGCGCGATTCCTATGCCGACCGAAAGGAAAATCAGGAATAATCTGACGCCCACGTAAGTGGCATCGGCGGCAGCAGGGTCAGGTATTACGCTGAAGTTGAAGGGGAACACAGATACGAGAGTTGCCACCGTCCAGAGTCCAAGCGCGTTTGTGACGATATGGATCACTTCCCGCCATACGTAGAGGTCATGAACAAGCAGAATAACGTGACCAATGATACTTACTATCAATGTTGCTGTGAGAATCGGCAGCCATAGATGCACATCGCTCGTAAAGAACGGATATCTCGTCCATACGGTCAAACCGCCTATGGTTTCCGAATGATAGTAGGCCACGTATTGATTAAAGAAGTTGAAGAATATCAGTAGAGCGATGCTCCAGGCGATGGCAAAGGCGTAGCCCACTGCCCTCGCATTTCTGCTTCTAACATGACGGTGCACTCGTTCTTCGGTTCGTTTGCCGGAATCCGCTGCGGCGAACAGCGCAGGGGCTGCCGCCGGTTCCGCACCCGGTTCCGACGGCTGAGGTCCAGAGGATTCACCTGTCAGGCCTGAAGGAGCAGCGGCTTTTTCAGCGACATCACCGGCCAAGGGCAGCTTGTACCACTCGCCGTTGGAAGCCTTGACCATCATCACTACCCAGACGATGAACCCCAAAATTACCGGAATCAAAGAGAAGGCATGCCCGACCACCGGTATCAGACCAAGCACGATTCCCGCAACTGTGAGAATGCCAAACGCGACAATCGATTGCACGGCGTGAAATCGGACAAATCTGTTCTCCGGCTCCAGAATAAGGAAGACGATGCCGCTGACCCATGCCCCAACATAGCACAATAATCCGGCAATGTTCGGCGGCAACCCTGTTCGTGTTCCTGCCGGCCGAGTCAGTTTCTCTGGCTGTATCTTCTCCCCGGCCTCAATTCGCGCCTTCTCTTCCTCATAGATCCTGTGCTTCTCTTCCGGCGTCAGTCCCATGTCAGTTCTCCTGGCATCTGTATCTCAGACTCAGCATAGCTACCGGGATTTGCATTGTCAACAGTCTCTCGCTCTTGCGCATTCGGAATTTCTTGTGAGCAGCCAGCAAGTGGTGTTATTATTCGGAGCGGCACTTTCGCAGGAGGGAATGTGAAGTCAGCAAGAATCATCGCGCCATTCAGTCTTAGCGCAATCCTTTTTATTCTGGCGTATTTGTCCAGCAGAGACAGCGGCAGCGGCTACTTCCCCGTGATGCTTATGGGAATCGGCCTAGCGGTCGCAATCGTAGGAATTGCGGCCGTGTTTTCAAAATAGACGAAAGACCCCTTCGCCTGACTCTGCGCCAACGATTCAGGCGTAGCTACTGCCGGTTAAGGCAATAACCTACTTCTTCTTGGGGGTTGCTTTCTCTTTGGGTTTCGCCGCCGATTTGGCGCCACAGCACCCCGGGTTCTGAGACTTGCAAGTGCCACCCATATGAGTCACCTCCTTGTTTGTTTACCTAAACTATATCAGGCAGCTCGCTGTTTGGCCAGCGTCAACTTCTCAGTTTCTCCATTTCTTCTACTGTCCGCTGGTATCGTTCATGAATCATCTTCCTGTCAAATTCTCGGAACTCTTCGAGCATGCTTTCTTGCTCCTGCTTGCTCAGATACTCGAGACAGGGATAGAAGAAATGCTTGTCTTCTTTCTCGATATGCACAGGATAGAAAGCAACCAGCTCCTTCAAGCGAGACTGAATATCTGTGCCCGCATCTAGGTTGCCCGCTCTATAGCTCTCGACGGCGCCGGCCAGCTCCGATACCAACCTGCGCCCACGGATATGCTCTTCTATCAGTTCATTCATTATTCTCTTGTGTTCGTCAGACAATCGCTTCTTGGCCAGTTCCCTGAAGAGAATGCTCTCCTCCTTGCCATGGTGAGTCCTGTCGGCATAAGTGCGAAAAAAGTCCGCTGCTACCAGCGAGAACTCAACATTCACTTCGTTTGTGGTGGAGATTCGCTTCAGTTCACTACTGATGAGGCTTACCATCCGCTCAATAAGGCGGTGCTCCCACATCAGAGGTCCTATCGGCTTCGTTTACTCCTCCATCCCGTCAGAGTGCCCGAGCACCCGAGACAAAACCTCAGCGCTTGTCGGAATCCGGCTGATGTCTCACACATGACTTAGACAGGCTCGCTTTCCTCTATCCTCAATTTCCCTTGGGCAACTTCGCCTGTACGTCAGCGATCAGGTCCTGAACGGCGACACGCAGTACCGTTTGGCCTTGCTTCAACGTATCCACGAGAACATCAGAGTCCTCGAAGAAATAGACCGTCTTTCCATCAGTCAGCACCACGAAGGATGATAATTCCCTAGACTGACGCCGTATGAACCGGAAGCTCGATCTAATCCGCTGCAGAGGAACGGAGCTATCCAGCAGTTTCATCAGTATTTTCAGTTCGAAGATGTCTTCTACGGAGTAGCGACGGCGCGAACCTCTTCCGGATGCTGTTCTCACACTCGGGCTCACCAGACCCGTCTTGTCCCAATAGACGAGCCGACCGTAGGTCGCGCCGACCACATGTGATACCTCTGAAGTCCGGAACGATACGGGTTTTCTTCTGCGCGGCATTGCCAGTTTCCGTTAACAAGATACAAGCAACTTCATTATATCACTCGCAGTCTAGAGACCGGTCCGAGCCGCTAGGTGTGAGGCCGGGTGCAGGTATGCGAAATAAGGCTCGGTAGCCAAGGTAGGCGCAGTACTCAGCGGGTAATCTGAAACCGCCAGGCGCAGAACCATTCTTTCGGATGTTCGTCGGGAGGGCAGGCGATGCAATCGGCCCTGATCCTGGAATCGATGGCTCTGGCAAACGTATCGAATTCCGCCAGTCCCGCGGATTTGCAGGGATAATCGGGCAGGCCCTGACTTCCTCTTGTTTTCTGGACCAGGCACTTCACCATGCGAAGAGTGAGTTCATCGCCCGACCTTTCGATGGTTTGTTCGTTGATATTTGCGTAAAGCCGGAATTTCAAAGCCTGTTCCAGGCCGTCCAGCCCGCTTTGCTCGGGAAGATGTAAGAACGACCTGATTATGCTTGCTTCCACAGGTGAATATCTGGTCCAGCAGGTATCATTGCACCTCTTGCTGGTATACATATCATGGTTATCTTCGACGGTCCGAAACCACACTCCGTCATTAGTCAACCAGTTTGCGGACATGGCATCTATCAAAGCGATAAGCTTTTCCTTCTCCATGTTTACGAGCCAGAGCGGGAGGCCGTTTTCGGTTGGAACGCCCAGAGTCCTCGACACGCGGTTCATAGCTATGGGGAAGAACGAGGCAGAGACCTTTGCCTCAAGCCGAATAGCCTCTGCAAGTCCCAGTTGGTGAGTCACCTCGCTGAACCATATGCCGTAGTGCAGTATTGTCCGTCTTAACACATCAACGGCATAATGGGCCAATTCCGTCTGATCGAGTTTCTGTAAAGAGCTTGCATTCATGTTTCCTTACCCTCTGGATCCACTTCCGTAACACTCCAGGGGACAATCCTTCGCTGTTGCGAAGTCGTAATCTTGAGACAGGAAATAGCCGAGGCCCGAGGTCAGATTACGCTCTCTTAGCCACCCACTATCCGGCCCAGGTAGTATGGCCAAACGACTATGCCCAGTATGATTTCCCACCAGACGAGATGGGCAAAACCGATAGTGAACAGCCAGCCGATGAACCAGATAGGGCCTATGAACATCGGGCCGCGGCGGTCGTGCCACCGCTTCTTCTCCTCTGCCATGTTTCCCTCCTTCTACAAGATAATCAGTCTTGCCAGGCAGCTCTACTGGATAGCTGAACCCGTGGCACATTATACCTGCATATGATACAAAAAATACACTATCCGGCTGTAGTTGGAGAAGCACATCGGTGGGCCTGATAGAGTCTTGCTCCCGTCCCGGGTCTGATTTCCTTGTCGATTCAATCGAGCCTTACAGTATCTTTATACTGAGGTACTCTTGCGATCCATCCGGTCTTCTCGTTCAATAGCTTTGCAAAGCTGGTAGCTGCCTTTTCCTCTCCGTGCGTGACGAATACGCAGCGGGGCGGGACGCGCATATCGGCAAGCCAGGCAAGCAGCCCATCACGGTCGGCGTGTGCCGAGAAACCATCGATTTTCTCTATATGCGCCCTGACCGGATATAGCTGCCCCAGGAGGCGGATTTCGCGGGCGCCGTCCAGCAGCGTTCTGCCCGGCGTCCCCTCCGCCTGATAGCCGACAAATAAAACCGTGCTCTCAGGCCTCGTGATGTTATTGGCGATGTGGTGCTTTATGCGGCCGCCCGTCACCATGCCGCTGCCGGCGATGATGATGGTGCTTCCCTTCACGTCATTGATGGTCTTGGATTCTTCTGCATTCTCCACCACTCTAAGGTTCTCGAAATTGAAAGGAGAATCGCCCTGGCGCAGCCGCCGCATCATCTCCCTATCGAAGAGTTCCGCGTGACGCTTGAATACCTCGGTAATCCGTATGGCCATCGGACTATCCAGATACACCGGTAAGGGCGGGATTTCCTTGCGCAGAAGCAACTCGTTCAGATGGTACAAGAGTTCCTGGCTCCGCTCCAGAGCAAAGCTGGGAATAACGATATTGCCTCCTGCAGCCACCGTCGAGTTGATGCAGTCACGCAACCGTTTCTGAATGTCGTTGTTCTTATGTTCCTCGTGAGTGCGGTCACCGTAAGTTGATTCTATGACTATATATTCGGCCTCATTGAAGATAGTTGGGTCGTTTATTATCGGGCGGTCCGGCTCGCCGATATCGCCCGAAAAGATTAGCCTGTGGTTCTTGCCGTCCTGCTTGATATTGATGTTTATGGTGGCCGCCCCCAGCACATGTCCCGCTTCATAATAGCAGCCCTCGACATTAGGGCTGACCGCCACACAGGCCAGATATTCCACCGCGGAAAAATGGGGCCGGACAGCTTCGGCATCCTCCACAGTGTAAAGCGGTATCTCCGGATGAGGCCCCTGCCGACCCTCCCTCTTGTGACGTTCCCGTTTGAATGCGGCGTCTTCCTCCTGCAAATGCGCGGCGTCGATAAGGATGATCTCGGCTATCTCAGCCGTCGCCTGCGTGCAATATATCTTGCCCGCGTAACCTTCGCGCACAAGTTTGGGCAAGAGCCCGCAGTGGTCGAGATGCGCATGAGTCAGGAAAACAGCATCAATTGATTTTGCGTCGAACTGAAAGGGCTGCCAGTTTCTTTCCTGCAGCCTTCGTTCCTGGTACATGCCACAGTCTATGAGGACACGGGTATCTTGACTTTCCAGAAGGTAGGAAGAACCCGTGACGTTCCGCGCCGCGCCGAGAAATGTCAGTCTACCCAGCACTACGGCACAACTCCTTTGTAGCTCTTTACCGCCTCTCTGGCCCTGGCTCTAATCTCCTCATCGGACAGCCTTGATGACGTAACGGCGAACGACCCTACCACTTTGCCCCGGCTTTTCTCTATCTTGGCCTTTATGTTCGCCAGGGCCTTCTCCGAAGTCGTGCCGCCCATGCTAAAGAATGGGATGACATTCCGGCCTTCGAAATGTGCCTCGTAGATAAATGAGTTGACGGCAGGTGTGGGTCTCGAAGCCCAGATTGGAGAGCCGATGAATATCGTTTCATATCCCTCTAAATCGAGGTTTATCGGATTTATCTCGCTTCTCCTGTTGGTCATAGCTCCAAAACCGCCATTCAAATAAACGAAGGGCCAGGGCACCGGCCTTTTCTCCTCAATTTCCACCAGCATGGCGTTCAGCTCTTCGGCAACGACCTCGGCCACCAGCTTCGTTTTACCTGTCCGAGAATAGTAGACTACCAACGACTTCATGGCACCCCCTGGCATATCTGCATGCCGAATTATACCCTGCCAGCTTGATGTAAGGAAACCATTCTCTTACCCGACCCGGCGGTAGCATAGAACTGGCATTTCCGGAAATGTCACAATTCTGTGATTTTTCCGGCGTTGATTTTATGACTACTTGATACGCCTTTCTGTAGGATAGTGGCAGCCAAGTCACCATCTGGCATTTGCATAGGTGACCGGATCAGCGGGGGCAACGCCATAGATGAAAACTGATGCTGTCCTGAGGGGAATTGAGGAGCTCTCAAGAACGGAGTTCCTGCCCATCATCGGAACGGTTAAGGGAAAGTACCTTGTCGATACGGTCAGAAGATTCAAAATCAAGAGCGTCCTGGAGGTTGGTACGCTGGTCGGATATTCGGCCATTCTCATAGCCTCCAACCTTCCTCGAGAAGGCAAAGTTGTCACCATAGAAATCAAACCGCAGTCGGCAAAGCTTGCCCGGGAAAACATACTAAAGGCCGGCATGGCCGGCAAAATTGAGGTGCATACTGGCAACGCACTTACCGTGATACCACGCATAAAGAGCAGATTCGATATGGTCTTCGTTGATGCCGCCAAGGACGAGTACTTGCGGTACCTCAAGCTCTCCGAGAGTAAGCTAGTGAAAGGCGGTGTAGTTTTCGCGGACAACGTCAAGATGTTTGCCAACGAGATGCAGGATTACCTCGACTACGTCAGGAACTCAGGCAAATACAAGAGCGAGAATATCGACGTAGGATTTGATGCAGTGGAAATCAGCACAAAGTTGTTCTAGGATGTCCGTCAGCAACGTACCCGCCGAATGGCACGCATCGCTTTTGCCCCCTGGTAATAATCTCTCTCTAGCTGCCTCAACTCGTATAATTGCTGAAACTGGTTGTCCTTCTGCTTCTAGACAGCCGGGAGCGGTACAAGAAACCATCAAATCTCGAGACAGCCGGATTCCAGGCTATTCCTTCATCGGCGTCGGGGTTCTCCTTTCTGAAGTTGATATCATAGGAAACAGAAAACAAATATAAGTTAGCTAGCTGTTAGCGAGTCACGCAGATTCAGGATGGTACCTCGAGGTGAGAGGTTTGCCTGAGACTGACCAATCAGAGTTGAAAGGCACCGGCGCCTTTGTCGGTTGATACGTAGAGAATCCCGTCGACGATTGAGAAATCGGTCATGCCCGTCTGGCCAAAAGTCATCGTCCAGATGACTTCATCCGTTTTCTGGTCCACAGCTTGGAGCGCACCGCACTCTGTTCCCAGGCCCCCATAGACTGCGCAGGCGCTCTTATAGATTACTCCCTCGTATTCATAGGTAAGCTTGTAGAGAGGCGCCTTATTCATCAGGAAGGTCAGGCCGGGCCCACCTCCAGTAGTTATCTCGTCCTTCACACGTCCCGGCAATATGCAGCAACCTACATAATCGGAAAGGGACCACTGGTCAGGCAGGCAGCTAATTTGCGATTCACAATGGGTATCGCCGGAAAGCGATAGATCCCAGCCAACCTGACCGGTCGCTCCATCCAGAGCTATTATGCTAGATGCATACCAGTACCAGTAGGAGTCCGAGTCGGACATGCGAACAATCTTCACAGGATGCCAGGCGTATACGTAGTTGGAGTCAATCCCAACGAGGATTGACTTTGTCTCTTCGTGCTGCCATAGAAACTCACCAGTTTCTCTGTCGATGGCCGTGATTTTAGGGAGGACATGGTTGGTGCCCTGAGCATCGTCATACGTGCTCGGACCGAGACAGACCACTTCACCGCCAACCAGAACGCGCTTGTCTGCAGTATCGATAACGTCATCCTCGTTATCCCACCATAACGGCACAAGGGCCCGTGTTACGACAACACAATCTGTCAACCTGATTTCGTTCTGCCCCAGGCTGGCCAGGACACCGGTGTAAGTAACCAGGTCACCGTTGCTCAGTTGCAGCAAGCTTGCCTGCTGAGCCGGATCAAAGATGGCTGCGACCGCTGTCCGACCCGAGTCCAGGGGATTGAGGAAATAAGCTGTTAGTCCCCCAGTTTCCGTTGGCACAGATTCAAGTTCGTTCGTCCACTGGACCTGCTTCCCTTGATAGTCTTTCCAGAGGTTTTGTTGCTGTAAAGGTGTCAACTGAGGGGCGAAGAGCTTTGCACCCAAATCATGCGCAGAGATTCCGATGGACTCGACTTCAGCGACGTGTCCCGACGGCCCGGGTAGTAAGCGCGTAAGCACGAGAACAGTCACAATGATAGCTGCAACGCAGGGTAGTATGATTGCAGCCAGTTTCTTTCTGCTCTTTCCTTGAGAGGGTCCCCTAGAGGCTTCCCCGGCTACCAGACGGCGCCAGCACCTGGAGCAAAAGCCTTCACCTTCCTTAATCTCGGTCCCGCAGATAGGACAAGTCGGCATGGCTTGATGTCCCGGACGCTTACAAATCCCTATCCCCCGAGTCCGCCGGCCAGGCCACTACTCAACCGCAGTATACGTCCTTGTCCCATTATATCACTTCCCACGTGGTCTCACGTGTTTGCGGCGGAGAGGCTGACATCTTGGGCAAAAGTAAGTACCACGGTTTTGCACCACGACCCGTTCCACAGTGCCGCCGCAGACAGGGCAGGGCTCGCCTCCCCTATGAGCGACCTTGAAACTGAAATGAGCTGTGCCCAACTCGCCCTCCGGTCGGATGTAACTATCCACGCTGGCACCCTTGCCGTCGATGGCAGCCCTCAAGACTTTGCGGATGCGATTATGTAAAGCCCGGACCTCTTCGGACGACAATTCGTCTGCTTTTGCCAGAGGGTGAATCCGCGCGGCAAACAGGGCCTCATCGGCGTACATGTTGCCGACCCCGGCCACGATGGACTGGTCGAGAAGAGCGGCCTTTATGGGGATGTGATGCCGGCCCAGCCTCTGCCCCAGAACATGAGCCGTGAAGCGTTTATCCAGCGGCTCGGGCCCCAGCTTGCCAACCACGCTAGCGGCATCGCCCACCAGCCATATGACCCCCAGCCGGCGGCGGTCGCGGAAGACGAAGCGTTGCCCGTTGGAAAGAGCAAAAACGGCCCTGGCATAACGGTCGATATCCGCTGGATTCAACAGCAGGACGCCGGTCATCCTGAGATGGATGATCAGTGACCTGTCATTCGATAGACAAAAGATGAGGTATTTTCCGCGGCGCTCCAGGCGCTCAATCTTCTGCCCGATCAGTCCGCGGCGCACTCTTTCGGGAGAACCACCGGACACCAGCTTGGTATCAAGAATGTCAACTTGAGTGAAGCTTTGCCCGACGATCGCGGGCGAAAGCTCGTTCTTGATGGTCTCTACCTCGGGGAGCTCCGGCATTGCAGGCTAGTGTAACAATATCGTGTGGTCGAACTCAATCCGTCTATCCGTCAGCCGGGTCTGGAGCCAATCTCGGACTCGTCTGCAGCATCTCCTCAGTCGCTCCAGAATCTAGCGCGGGAAACAAGCGGGCGGCTTATCGCCTTAAGAGTCTCCTCTCGCATTGCGCCGTCTTTCGCCAACTCTTGACCCGCTTTTCGTGCGGCATTCAGAACGGCTCTGCCTGCCTGTGTGAATTCTCCCTCTCGTTTCATCGCACTAACATGAGGCCTGAGAACAGCCCCGCCGAACTTCACGCTCGCGTCCGCAGCGAACTCCTGCACGATACGCAGTACAGTTCCGAAGTTCTGTTTCTCCCACCAGTCACTAGTGGACACGAGTGCGATTGACTGGATCGGCACACCCTGGCGGAGCCTTGCCCGCGTGCGCCCATTGCGAAACTCGAGGGCCGGGTCTAGCAGGGGACAAAGCCTGTTGATAAAGTTCTGCATGTCCCCAGGCAGCGGGATGTAAACGGGCGTGGCCAGGACAAGAATGTCGGCTTCCCTCAGCTTGGAATACAGCAACTGCATCCTGTCCTTGATAAGGCAGTCGCCCGGCACCCCGTACCAGCAGTACATCTTCCCGCAAGCACAGGGCTTGACCTTTAAGCGGCTGGCGTAGAATAGCTCGACGCCGCAGCCGGCATCCACCATGCCCTCAATGAAAGGGCCAAGAAGCGCCGCTGTGTTCCCTCGTTCCATGCGGGGGCTGCCATTTACGACCACTGCTTTGTTCATCGTGTCGCCCGTTCTGTTAGCACGTCCTGGACCGTGCCGCTTGTCAAGCTTTGAGCCCGTCCCTTATCCCCTCGAGCGTCGGCCTCGCCGCGGTAATCCTCAACCTTCTCCAGAGACCGGTGAGCTTGGCGCAGGGATACTCATCGCAATGAGCACAGTTCTCAACGCCTTTCTCTAGTCCGCATGCTCGCACGTCGCAAGTCCTGCAGAAGCCGAACAGCCTTTGCCCGGTTGTCAGACACCCGTCGCACTCAATGTCCTCCGGTCTTAAAGGCTCCTTCTTTGTGGACCATGATCTGGCGATTTTGTTCTTCAGTTCTCTGTCATTTCCCTGTGTCGCAATGGATACGCGACAGTCATTACAGACGATTCCGCAGAAAGCAATCATCTTCTTTTGCACTCCTTACCTCCTTCTTCTGGTTCGTTGCATGTGATAGAGCAGACCGGCCGCGGCCTGATCCAGGTGTAGGCAGAACTCTCAGCCATCAAGCTCTGAGCCCTTTCGTTATTTCGTCAAGGATTGCCTTTGGACCGCTTCCCCCGGCGAGCTTCCAACCGGTAGTAAGCTTGACACAGGGATACTCGTCGCAATGGGCACAGTTCTTAACGCCTCGTGCCAGTCCGCACGGGCGCACCTCACAGGTCGAACAGAATCCGGCCAGTCTTCGCCCGACCGCAAGGCACCCGTCGCACTCAATATCATCCGGTTTGAGAGGTATCTTTTCTGTGGACCACGCCCTGGCAACCTCTTTCTTCAGTTCTTTGTCATTTTCCTGGGTAGCAGCAAACGCGCGACAATCGGTGCATACCACTCCACAAAAAGCAACCATCTTCTTTTGCATTTCTTACCTCCTTCTTAGTCTGTGGCCCCGTCTGACGTCCATTTGATAAAGCAACGGGCCGTTAGAGGCCACCCGGTCATGATGAGGTGGACCAACCGCTGCCTGTCAGCAGTCACCGCCATTTCCTCGGTGAAGCTCCCTGAATTCGTTCTCGAGAATGCTCATCATCACGAAGTCATGGTATTTTCCCTCATAGTAGTATCCGTCTCTCTGCACCCCCTCGCCTCTGAAGCCATTCTTTGCCCAGAAACGTAATGCTCTTTCATTGAAACCGACGACACCTACTGCCGCCCTGTGGAAATTCAGGCGCCTGAACGCATAATCCAGCAGAAGCAGAAGAGTTTCGGTGCCATACCCTTTCCCCCGCTCTCCTCGCTCATAAATGATGACGCTTACGTCAGTTGTATGCCACGGCAGGTCCATCCTTAATAGGCCGGCCTCTCCAATCGCTCTACCATTCTCCTTCACAACCACCGTAAACCATGCCCTGGCGGTGTCGGCGCGGACCTTCTTGAGGAATCTCTCGGAGTCCGCCTCGCTCATCGGTGCGACCTCGCCGATCAGCCCTCTCATCTCGGCATCTTCCAGCCATCTCCGCAGGTAGGCCAAGTCGGCCCTCACCAGCGGCCTCAAGACGACGCGGTCGCCGGTCAAAACCACCGACCCGGTCTTCCGCTTGCTCTCAGATTTCATAGCTTATCCTCATGCATTTGGAGCTCCAATATCCGCCAGAACGCAAGTCGCTTCCCGTTGGCCATCGCCGTCTGCGCCAGTCCTTGAATCTCGTCGCATCCTATCTCAACGGGTTGCGCCTCGTTTTACTTCATCTCGGCCCAGTTTCTGCCCAGTTTGATGTCTATCTTCACCGGAACAATGAGTTCGAAGGCGTGAGGCATGAGGTCGCTGACCAGAGACTTTATTTCCGGCACCTCGGCCTCCGGCACCTCGAACAGCAGTTCGTCATGTATTTGCAGCAGCATCCTGCTCTCGAGTTTCCGTTTCTCCATTTCCCGGTGCAGGTTTACCATGGCGATTTTGATGATATCAGCGGAACTGCCTTGCACGGGTGCATTTATGGCCATCCTTTCGGCGGCCTCCCTGACCATCCGGTTGGCAGAATTGATTTCGGGCAGAAACCGCCGCCTGCCCAGTATTGTCTCCACATATCCCAGCCTGCGAGCTTGCTGCCTGGTGTGCTCGAGATATTCCTTCACTTTGGGGTACTTCTCAAAATACAGATCGATGAATTGAGCGGCTTCCTCCCGGTTAAGACTGGTGGCCTGCTCCAGTCCGTAGTCGCTCATTCCATAGATAACACCGAAGTTGACCGTCTTGGCGTTCCGGCGCATCTCGGACGTCACTTCAGCGGCGGGGATGCCGAAAAGCGTAGCTGCGGTCGTGGCGTGGATATCCTCGTCGTGTGCAAATGCCTCGATGAGACCGGGGTC
>Ga0172362_10002908_pt1 | contig 14843 bp, 14 predicted proteins | sample LakKivs1_kivu2a2_FD_114534 | JGI IMG/M metagenome (GOLD analysis project Ga0172362, IMG submission 114534) | Sediment microbial communities from Lake Kivu, Rwanda - Sediment s1_kivu2a2 | ecosystem: Environmental > Aquatic > Freshwater > Lake > Sediment | place: Rwanda: Western Province, Lake...
GACTACTGCATTGTAATGACTGAAGATGGGCAGTTCCTAAGACATAAGATTCCGGTCGGGAGGCTTGAGATAGGAGACGAGATTGTAATTGAGAGGCATTATTCCTATGAACCTAAAGTAAGCCTGGTAGTGAGATTTGCCGTTGCAGCTGCGGTGATGGCGGTACTGGCTTTAGGATCTGTTTTGGGTGTAAGGTATATAAGTAAATACTATACTGCAAGAGGTGCTGCCATGGTGGCTGAAGAAGTGGTTGAGGAAAAAGCAATAGTAGAAGAAGCTTTGCCAGCGGAGGAGGGTGCAGAAGAGCCGGCTTTGGCAATGGAAGCAGAGCAGGAAGAAACTATTATCTATGAAAGTGAAAGTGTATATTCCCTGGAAGAAGAAGGAATGATTGAAGAATATATAAAGGAGATTATATTTTCATATAATGTCTTGGAAGGAAAAAATTTATCAGTAAGATTGGAAAATAGTAGCAGCACTGGTAGCTTTAATGGAACCTTCAATCTGGTTATGCTTCTTTCTGATGGAAGTGTGGCAAGAACAATAACCATCCCTCTTGAAGGTTTCGGGCCAGGTGAGATTTATAAAGATGAATTTCCTCTTGAAGCGGGAGAGACTGGCTTCAAACTTAAAGTGACTGAAAGCATTAATTAATTTTTTTCCTACCCTAATTAATTTATTATTCCTATCGTATATATATGGCAGATTTATAATTTTAACTAGAGGAGATTGATATGAGGAAAGGTAGATTAATTGCAGTTTTTGCAGTTCTTACTATAGTTATGTTTTTAGCCAATACTGCTTTTTTATGCAGTTGTTTCAGGGGACCTGCCGGAGAAATTTCCGAAGAAGAACCAGATGAGGAGATTTCAGCCGAGCAGTCTGATGAGCTTGCAGGTTCAGTGGATAGAAATCTTGTCAGTGCCAATACAGGGTTTGGGTTTGATATCTTCAAGGAGCTTATTTTAGAAGATAAGGACAAGAATATATTTATATCTCCTCTGTCTATACTTCTGGCTCTTGCCATGACCTATAATGGGGCGGTGGGCGATACCAATCTTGCCATGGCTGAAGCACTGGGATTTAAAGGTTTTGACCTGGAGGAATTAAATTCCGGTTTTCATGACCTTATGGTCAGTATCAGGAATGCTGACAGCGATATCGAGCTGGCTATTGCCAATTCCATCTGGCATAAGCTGGGTTTCAAGGCTAAGGAAGATTTCGTTGAAAGAAACAAAAAATACTTTTCTTCCGAGGTAAATGAAATTGACTTTGCTGCTCCTGAAGCAGTGGATACCATAAACGGGTGGATAGAGGAAGCTACCAAAGGAAAGATTGAAAAGATGTTGAGCGAGATTCCTCCTGATGTTGTAATGTATCTTATAAATGCCATTTATTTTAAGGGAAACTGGACCTACCCGTTTGATGAAAACTTGACCAGTGATGATGATTTTTATCTTCTGGATGGCAGTACTAAAAAAGTTCATATGATGACACAGGAAGAAAATTTCCCATACTATAGAGGGGATAATTTTTCTGGTGTAAGAATTCCTTACGGCCAGGAGAAAATGGCAATGTATATAATCCTTCCAGATGAAGGGACAGGCGTTGATTCTGTTATTGAATCTCTGGATGCAGAAAGGTGGAATGAAATAAAAGACTCATTTTACGGTAAAGAGGTTTCCCTTACCATGCCCAAATATAAGATGGAGTATGGAATAAAGTCTTTAAACGATGCACTTGCTGAATTGGGAATGGGAATAGCATTCGGACCGGGGGCAGATTTTAGCGGCATCAGTCCAGACATATTCATATCCAGAGTTCTGCATAAGGCAGTAATTGAGGTGAATGAAAAGGGCAGTGAGGCAGCAGCGGCCACTGTGGTGGAGATGATAACGTCAATGCCTGAGGTTGAGGAAATAATAGAGTTTAGAGTAGACAGGCCCTTCTTATTTGTAATTGCTGATGATAGGACTGGAAGTATTCTCTTTATGGGAAGAGTTGTAGAACCTTAATATAAATACTTTTTCTATATCATAATAGGTAAAGAATTTAAGCTGCCAGTGATGGCGGCTTAAATTTGTGATTTTTCCGAAAAAAAATAATCTTTGGACAAATGTAAAATATATTATATAATATTGGAGTATTACTCAAGTAGTTTTACATTTTAAAATTGAGCAGTAGGGATTTTTTATTAAAGTATGTAAGCATAAATAGAATTTAATTCTTCTTTTCCATATCTTTTATTTATTCCACATTTTTAAATAATAGTTTCTACTACTCTTTTATATATAGAAAAAAGCAATTTAAGGAAAGGTATTTTTAAGTGAATAAGAGAATGTATGTAGGTAATCTGGACTACAACACAACTGACAAGGAGCTGGAAGAGTTATTCTCCCAGGTAGGTACTGTTACTTACTCAAAAGTAATTATGAGAATGGATGGAAAATCAAGAGGTTTTGGATTTGTGGAAATGGAAAGCGAAGAGCAGGCAAAAGCAGCTATAGAAAAGCTGAATCAGAGTGACTTCAAGGGGAGAACTATTGTTGTGAATGAAGCCAGAACTCAGACAAAAGGAAACTTCGACTCAAAAGAGAGAAATTCTAATTACGGGAGAAATTCTAACTATAAGAGAGAAGACGGCAGGGGAGATCTAAACTACAAGCTCAGACAATTAAAAAAGAACACGGAATAGGTTTTTTAAAATTTATACTTGTTTTTTTGTCTATAATCTCCTATAGTATCTGTTTAGCAGAATACAAAACTGGATATTTATTACCTTTAAAATAGTCCGGAGAGGCTAAAAAGGAATGAAAGAAATATTTATTAAAAGTAATAAAATAATCGATATTTTAACCTTCTTACATATATGGTAAGAAGGTTTTTTTATGTGGTGAAAATGTGGTGAAAGGTTATGGTAGAAAAAGCGCATATATTAAATGAAGATGATATAGACAGGGTGATCAGGAGAATCTCACATGAGATACTGGAAAGAAACAAGGGTCCGGAGAGTCTCGTTTTTATCGGCATTCAAAAAAGAGGAGTACCGCTTGCAGATAGAATAGCCAAGAATATTGAGAAGTTTGAAGGGACAGAAATTAAGGCGGGTAAGCTTGATATAACCTTTTACAGGGATGATATTGGGCAGAACATAAAACCTAATGCCCGGATAACTGACATTTCTTTTGACATAGAGGGCAAGAATGTAATTCTGGTTGATGATGTGCTGTATACCGGAAGAACTGTAAGAGCAGCTCTGGATGCAATAATAGATTTTGGAAGGCCCAAATCTATACAGCTGGTGGTTTTAATTGACAGAGGGCACAGGGAACTTCCTATAAGAGCAGATTATGTGGGAAAGAACCTCCCAACTTCACTTAATGAGTCTGTCGAGGTTAAGTTAAAAGAGACTGACGGTCTGGATAGTGTCACGGTAGTAGAAAAGGGATAACTATGCTAAGTAAAAAAAGTATACTGGATGCTGACAGCCTGAGCCTGGAAGATATAAAACTGGTACTTTCAAATGCCGATTCTTTTCTTGAAATATCAAGAAGGGATGTTAAAAAAGTTCCAACGCTACGGGGTAAGACTGTAATTAACCTGTTTTTTGAACCCAGCACCAGAACCAAGACTTCATTTGAGATTGCTGCAAAAAGGCTGAGCGCAGATATAATTAATTTTTCTCCCTTAACCAGCAGTCTTAAGAAAGGTGAATCCATAATTGATACCTTAAAAACCATACTTTCCATGAAAGTTGATCTGATTGTTATAAGACATAGTGACAGCGGAACGGTTAATATGGTTGACAGGTTTGTAGATATTCCGGTAATAAACGGCGGTGATGGTAAGTACCAGCATCCAACCCAGGCTCTGCTGGATCTTTATACTATAAAGAAAAGATTTGGCAAGTTTGAGGGATTAAAAGCAGCAATTGTGGGAGATTTTCTGGACAGCAGAGTGGCAAGATCCGATATGAACTTATTTGAAAAGATGGGTATGGATGTCACTATAGTCTCTCCAACAATGTTCCTTCCTGAAGATTTTTCCGGTATGAAAGTAAAGCACTGTATAGATGATGTTATAGAGGATGCCGATATTGTATATATGCTAAGGATGCAGTTTGAAAGGCAGGATAGGAAATTTTATCCATCGGTAATGGAATATAACCGGTTTTTGACCCTGAATATGGATAGACTTGGTAAAATGAAACCCGGCTCCATTGTCATGCACCCGGGACCTGTAAACAGGGGAATAGAGATTACCGATGAAGTAATGGATACCAGCGGAGAGCTGGCAGAAAAGATTGTAATTGAAGAGCAGGTAACTTATGGAGTGGCCATAAGGATGGCAATACTTTATTTAATATTAGGTTAAGAATTTTTATGAATGAGAGTAAGAAAAAAAATATATTAATAAAGTCAGGCAGAGTAATCGACCCTGAAAAGGGTAAGGAATTCATCTCCGATATTTATATCAAAGACGGAGTCCTGGCTGAAATGGGGGAAAATATTAAGACGAAGGGAAAGGAACTGACCGAGATTGACGCAAAAGGCTGTATAGTCTGCCCCGGCTTTGTGGATATGCATGTGCATCTGCGTGACCCCGGCTTTGAAGATGAGGAAACCATTGAGACCGGAACATTAGCTGCGGTAAAAGGAGGAATAACTACAGTTGCCTGTATGCCCAATACCAGTCCTCCAATAGACAGTGAGTCTATGGTTAAATATATTTTAGAAAAATCGCAAAGCACAGCCTGCAGAGTCCTTCCTGTAGCCGCTATGACCAGGGGCCTTAAAGGCAGGGAGATTACCGATATGGGGCTTTTAGCTGAAGCTGGGGCGGTTGGTTTTTCAGATGACGGCAGGTGTGTAGTAGACAGCAGGCTTATGTATGAGGTTATGAGATATTCCACCCAGTTTGGCCTTCCTCTGGTATTACATGAGGAAGATTACTCCGTATCCAGAGGGGGCCTTATAAATGAAGGGCGCTACTCATCAATGCTGGGGCTTGATGGAATATCCAGCCTGAGTGATGATGTAATTATTGCAAGAGATATAATTCTTGCCGGCAGGAGCAGGGCTAAAATTCACATAACCCATGTAAGTACACGGGACGGAGTGGAAATGATAAAAAAAGCCAGAGAAGGCGAGCTGGATATAACCTGTGATGTAACCCCGCATCATCTGTTCTTCAATGACAGCTATCTTACCTCCTTTAATACCAACCTTAAGGTAAAGCCCCCTATAAGAAGCGAGAAAGACAGGCTGGCACTGATAGAAGGTATAAAAGGAGGAGTAATAGATGCTATAGCCAGCGACCATGCCCCTCATCTGGATACGGAAAAAAATACTACCTTTAAACTTGCGAGCTTCGGAACTACCGGCCTTGAGACATTATTCAGCGCAGCCTTTAGCAAATTATGCAGGGAAGGAAAAATCAGCCTCCCCAGGTTTATAAGTTTGATTACCACCTCGCCTGCGAAGATTCTGGGTATTGATGCCGGAAAAATAAGGGTGGGGAAAACTGCAAACATTACGGTTATAGATACTGAAGCGGAAGAGGAGATAAAAAGGGAGAGCTTTATTTCGAAAAGTAAAAACAGCGCTTTTATAGGGCAAAAGTTAATGGGAAAGATAGTGTGCACCATAAGCAAAGGTAAATTAGCTTATATAAATAAATAACATATATAGGAAGGGTTGTAATTTTGAAGGCAATTTTAATGTTAGAAGATGGAAAGTTATTTAAAGGTGAAAATATTGGGTGTAGCGGTGAAACAATAGGTGAAGTGGTATTTAATACGTCTATGATTGGCTATCAGGAAATATTGACCGATCCTTCTTATTGTGAGCAAATAGTTACAATGACATATCCCCAGATTGGAAATTATGGTGTAAATAGTGTAGACGTAGAATCTGATAAAATTCAAGCTAAGGGCCTGATTGTAAAAGAATTCTTTGATTACTACAGTAACTGGAGGGCAGAGGGTAATCTCGGGGATTATCTTAAGAATTATAATATTATAGGTCTGGCCGGGATAGATACCAGGCAATTAACCAGGCATATAAGACTTGAGGGCGCAATGAAAGGAATTATTTCAACTGAAACTGAGGATGAAAGTGAGTTGAAAAAAAAGATAGAAGGCTACCCATCGATAATTAAAAGGGACCTGGTAAAGTATGTTACTTGCGATAAGCCGTATATTTATAATCCTAAAAAAGGTGATTATAGGTATATTATTGTAGCAGTAGATTTTGGAGTAAAAATGGGTATTCTTAAATGTCTGGATTGGGAGGGTTTTAAAATAATTGTTGTACCGGCATCTACAAAACCTGAAGAAATTTTAAAGTATAATCCTGACGGTATTTTCCTTTCCAACGGGCCCGGTGATCCTGCAGCTGTTAATTATGCAGTTACGACTATTAAAGAGCTGATTGGAAAAAAACCTATATTTGGAATTTGCCTGGGACATCAGCTGTTGGCTATTGCCCTGGGAGCAAAGACTTATAAGCTAAAATTTGGCCATCATGGTGGCAATCATCCAGTTAAAAATTTAGAAACAGGAAAGATTGAAATAACATCACAAAATCATGGATTTGCGGTTGACGAAGAATCGTTAAAAGATATTGCCGGTACCGGTTGTAAAGTAACGCATTTAAATTTAAATGATAATACTATTGAAGGGTTAAAATACGTTGATATAAATGCGTATACTGTACAAAACCATCCGGAAGGAAAACCGGGCCCTCATGACTCAAGATATGTTTTTAGCAAATTCACTGAGTTAATTAAGAATTTTAATAATTAGAAATTAAAAAGAGTATTTATGCCTAAAAGAAAAGATTTAAAGAAAATTTTGCTTATAGGTTCAGGACCAATAGTCATTGGACAGGCATGCGAGTTTGATTATTCGGGAACCCAGGCTTGCAAGGTTTTAAAGCAGGAAGGTTACAAGGTGGTACTTGTAAACAGCAATCCTGCTACGATTATGACAGATCCTGAATTTGCAGATAGAACTTATATCGAGCCATTAACACCTGAGTTTGTAGAAAAAATAATTAAAAAAGAAAGACCTGATGCATTACTCCCGGCGCTGGGAGGGCAAACAGGATTGAATATGGCAGCAGCTCTGTCAAAAGAAAAAGTACTGGACAGGTTCGGGGTAGAGCTTATAGGGGTTGATATCGATGTTATTAATAAGGCTGAAGACAGGGAACAATTTAAGGAAGCAATGACGAGGATCGGTCTTTATGTTCCTCCAAGCGGATATGCACATAGTTTGAAAGAAGCTTTAAATTTTAGCAGGAAATTAAAATTCCCGATGGTGGTAAGGCCCAGTTACACACTTGGAGGACTGGGAGGGGGAGTTGCATTTAATAAAGAAGAATTTATGGAAATAGTTACAAGGGGCCTTGATATTTCACCAAAATCTGAAGTTCTGGTCGAGAAATCAGTTGCAGGCTGGAAAGAGATTGAACTGGAAATGATGAGAGATAAAAATGATAACGTAATTATAATATGTTCAATTGAAAACTTTGACCCAATGGGGGTACATACCGGAGATAGTATTTGCGCAGCCCCGGCTCAAACTCTCACATATAAAGAATACCAGAATATAAGAGATGCAGGTATTAAAATAATGAGAGAAATAGGTGTTAATGCAGGCGGATCGAATATACAATTTGCAGTTAACCCTGAAAATGGAAAAGTAGCAGTCATTGAATTGAACCCAAGAGTTTCAAGAAGTAGCGCTCTGGCTTCCAAAGCAACCGGGTATCCCATTGCGAAGATCGCAACTAAATTGGCTATAGGATATACACTTGATGAAATCACGAATGATATAACTAAAAAGACACCTGCCTGTTTTGAGCCTTCTATAGATTATGTAGTGGTAAAATTTCCGAGGTGGACATTTGAGAAGTTCCCTGGAACTGATCCAAGTCTTACTACAAGGATGAAATCTGTAGGTGAGGTACTGGCAATTGGAAGGACTTTTAAAGAGGCTCTTCAGAAGTCAATAAGGTCCTTAGAGATAGATAGATATGGGCTTGGGTCTGATGGGAAAGAGGATATAAGAGAAGAGCTTCTGAACAGTAAGTTATCTATCCCTAATCAGGATAGGGTTTTTTATATTAAATATGCTTTTGAGAGGGGAATGAGTGTTGAAGAAATATCAAGCTATACTAAAATAGATCCCTGGTTTTTATTTAATATTAAGCAGCTGGTGGATTTTGAAAAAGGTTTTAAGTGTGAAGATATCAAAGATATAACAAAGGAAAGGCTGCATGAAGCAAAAAAACTTGGTTATTCTGATGTTCAGATTGCATATTTGTGTAATACACATGAGGATGAAGTTAGGGCTTTAAGAAATAAATTCAATATTAAAGTGACTTTTAAACCGGTGGACACCTGCGCTGCGGAATTTGAAGCATACACACCTTATTATTATTCTACTTATGAGGCCGAGGATGAGATTTTGCCTTCCGCCAGGAAGAAAATTGTAATTCTGGGCAGCGGACCAAATCGTATCGGACAGGGAATAGAATTTGACTACTGCTGTGTCCATGCCTCTTTTGCTCTGCATGATGCAGGTTTTGAAGCTATAATGGTGAACTGCAATCCTGAAACTGTAAGTACAGATTATGACACATCGGACCGGTTGTATTTTGAGTCTTTAACTTTTGAGGATGTTTTAAATATTGTGGGAGCTGAAAAACCTTACGGGGTGATAGTGCAATTTGGAGGCCAGACTCCTCTAAAGCTTGCCTTAAGGCTTCAGAAGGCGGGTGTAAATATTTTAGGAACATCACCTGACAGTATTGATCTGGCCGAGGACCGTAAAAGATTTGGTTCCATGCTTAAGAAACTTAATATTCCCCAGGCTGAAAATGGGACTGCTATGGATGCCGAAAAGGCAAAAAAAATAGCCAAAAGAATAGGCTACCCGGTACTGGTAAGGCCCTCTTATGTACTGGGAGGGAGGGCTATGAATATAGTCTATACTGAAGAAAGCCTTATTGATTATGTCAGAGATGCTGCAGTAGTATCCTATGATAGACCAATACTTATTGATAAATTTTTGGAGCGGGCAATTGAAGTTGATGTTGATGCTGTTTATGATGGGGATGAGCTGTTCATTGGCGGGATTATGGAACATATAGAAGAAGCAGGAATACATTCGGGTGACAGCGCCTGCGTGATACCGCCTTTTACCCTGAGCAAAAAAATAATAGGAGTTATTAAGGATTACACCTACCAGATGGCAAAAGAACTTGAGGTAGTTGGACTTATGAATATTCAATATGCCATAAAAGACTCTACTGTTTATGTGCTGGAAGCCAACCCCCGGGCTTCGCGTACGGTTCCTTTTGTAAGCAAATCCATCGGTGTCCCCCTGGCAAAGATAGCCGCTCTGGTAATGACCGGCAGGAAGTTAAAAAATATTGACTTCAAAAGAATTGATCCCACATCGCTTGGTTATTATAGTATTAAGGAAGCGGTGCTGCCATTTAACAGATTCCCCGGTGTGGATACTATATTGGGTCCGGAGATGAAATCTACCGGAGAGGTAATGGGTATAGACAGCAGCTTTGGAATTGCTTTTGCTAAAACCCAGATCTCCACCAATCAGGTATTTCCTACTTCAGGTTCGGTTTTTATAAGTGTAAATGATAAGGACAAGGACGATATAATCAGCATAGCCAGAAAATTATCTCAGCTTGGTTTTAATATAATCTCCACCAAGGGAACCGGGGATACGCTGGAAGAAAAAGGGATAAAATGCCATAAGGTCCTGAAAATTAGAGAAGGAAGACCCAATGTATTGGATATGATAAAGAATGGAGAAATTGACCTGATTATAAATACTCCCGAAGGCAGCGTTGCCAGAAGTGACGGGTATTATCTGAGGACTGCAGCGGTCCTTCATAATGTGCCTTCCGTTACCACCATATCAGGAGCTTCAGCTCTGGTGCAGGGAATACAGGAGATGAAGTACAACTTTAAGGTCAAAGTTAAACCTATACAGGAATATTGATGAAATTATTAACCGGAGAAATACTTTCTAATGAAAAATATAATGACAGCCTTTACAAGATGGAGATTTTTTCGCCGTATATATGCAAGGACGCCCAGGCAGGTCAGTTTATCAATGTAAAATGCTCGCACGATGGGGTGCTGGATCCTCTGCTGAGACGGCCGTTTGGTATTTTTAATATTGAAAAAAAATTTAATGTTTTTTCCATGTTATACTGGGTAAAAGGCAGGGGCACCAAATTTATCTCCGGACTTAAGAGGGGAGATATGCTGGATTTTGTAGGTCCTCTGGGAAAGGGAATAGACCTAAGTAAGGGTGAAAATAATATACTTCTGATTGGAGGCGGTATTGGCATAGCCCCTCTGTATCTTATAGCAAAGCTTGCCAGCGGAATGAAAAAAAATGTATTCTTTGCAGCGGGATTTAAAGATAATAGTTACCTTAGATGGGAAAAAGATTTAATTGAACTTAAGATAAATTATGCTGTGCTTACCGAAGATGGTTCCTGGGGAGAAAAAGGCCTGGTATCAGATTATGTTTGGAATAATATAAAGTTATTTAAAAGTTTTGATATTTACTGCTGCGGGCCGAGAGATATGCTTAAAACCCTGCAGAATATTTATAAGGATAGAAATAATAAAGTAACCGCACTTCTTGAAGAAAGAATGGCCTGCGGAGTAGGAGTCTGCGAAGGATGTGCGGTAAAAATTAGAAAAGGCAAAAAAGGTTTTTCTTACAAGAAGGTTTGTAAGGATGGGCCTGCATTTAATCTGGGTGAGGTAATATTTGACTGAGCAAAACAGCTTATTCTCATATGAAACGAATACCGGGGGAAATGGATTCAGCCTGTCAGTAAGGCTTGGAAGAATAAAACTGGATAATCCGGTAATAGCGTGTTCTGGCACTTTCGCCTATGGATTGGAATACAGCCAGTTTTATAATACTGCCATACTTGGAGCGGTAACAACCAAAAGCTATTCACTGGCGCCCATAGAGGGAAATCCTCCGCCAAGGATTTGCGAGACTGCCTCCGGGATGTTAAACTCTATTGGCCTTCAAAATGATGGGATAGATATATTTATAAAGAAGCACCTGCACGAGGCTGAGAAATTAGGGATAAAAATTATTTTAAGTATATTCGGGCAGGATCCGGAAGAGTTCAAGAAAGTGGCATCCAGGACTGTGGATATTAAGGAAAGAATTATTGCGGTGGAGCTTAATCTCTCCTGTCCAAATGTTAAAAAGGGAGGAATGGCCTTTAGCGCTATGCCTGACGAAGTTGAAAAGATAGTAAGTTCAACGGTAAGTATTTTAAATATCCCGGTTATAGCCAAACTCAGTCCCAATCATCAGAATCTGGTTGAAGCAGCTATGGCGGCAAAAAAAGGAGGAGCGGAAGCATTATCAGTAATAAATACTGTAGTAGGTATGGCTGTAGATATAGAAACATTCATACCCAGATTAGGCAATGTCCTTGGAGGTCTTTCAGGTCCGGCAGTAAAGCCAATTGCTCTGGCAAAGGTTTATTCTCTGACCAGGGAAAAAATCCTCCCTGTTATTGGAATGGGCGGTATTTTTAGCTGGCAGGATGCTCTGGAATTTCTGGTGGTAGGTGCCAGTGCAGTAGGGATTGGTACTGCAAATTTTGTGCAGTATGATGTCGGAAAAAAGATAATAGAAGGTTTAAGGAACTATCTTAAGGAGAAAAAAATTTATGATATTAATGAAGTAATAGGAAGGCTTAGAACTTGAAAGGTAAAAAATTATCCTTAAAAGACAGATTAATTATAAGTCTGGATACAAATAATAAAAGTGATGTTGTAAGTATGTGCAGGAAAATTTCCAGCAAGGTATCAACTTTAAAATTAGGTCTGGAACTGATATATGGTGTTGGTCTGGAGGTAATTGATACAGTGAAGAGTTTTGGTTATAAGGTAATGCTTGACGCAAAGCTTCTTGATATACCCAATACAGTAAAGAGTGCTGCGGAAGCTATTGGAGGTCTTGGTGTCAGCGCAGTGACCATACATACGCTGGGTGGAAGGCAGATGCTCGAGCAGACACGGGAAATATTGGAAAAGCAGTCAGAATTAAGAGCTAAATTCAGACCGCTTCTATTTGGGGTTACCATTCTTACCAGCCTGGATGATAAGGATCTTAAGGCTTTAGGCTTTAAAGAGGATTTCCTGTATTCTGTTTTAAGTTTAGCAGGTATTGCCATAGATGCCGGGGTAGATGGAATAATATGCTCACCAAATGAAGTCGATGCAATAAGACAAAAATTCGGCACTGGTTTTTATATTGCCACTCCCGGAATCAGACTTCCAGAAGATGCAGCTGGAGACCAAAAAAGGATAAACACTCCCGAAGAGGCGATGTCCAGGGGAGCAGACTTTATAATTGTGGGCCGTTCGATAATTACCAGGAAAGATGTAGGTGGCACTATAGATTTATATCTGGAAAAGATAGAAAGGACACTGGGCCATGCTTAAAGTAATAAGTCAGGTTGAAGGATTGGATATATATAAAATATTGAAGGAAACAGGTTCCATAATGGAAGGTCATTTTAAATTAAGCTCAGGGTATCACAGTAAGTACTATCTTCAGTGCGCCAGACTGCTTCAGTATCCGGATATTACCTACAGGCTTGTCCGGAAAGCTTTAGATGTGGTCAGCGAAGATATTGATATAGAAAATATTAATGCTGTAGCATCGCCTGCTATAGGAGGAATCCTGTGGGGTTATATGATCGCCTACGCGGCAGGCTGCAGGATGATATTTACTGAAAGAAAAACTGAAAGTATGGAATTAAGACGTGGGTTCGAGATAGAATCTGACCAGGAAATTATTGTTGCAGAAGATGTTATTACCACCGGTGGATCGGTAAAGGAAGTAATAGAAATATGCAAGAAAAACGGTGCGCAGATAAAAGCAGTAACAAGCATAGTCGACCGTTCAGCCGGTCTGGAATTTGGTTGTCCATATTATTATTTAATTAAGCTTGAGATTGACAAATATAAGCCTTCCGAATGCAAACTTTGCAGGGGAAATATACCTCTCGTGTACCCCGGCAGTAAGAAGAAAAATGCAGACAACTGATGAAAAAATGTTGATATTAAGTATATATATTTGTATACTCTAATGTATCTAATTTTATTTTAATAAAGAGAGCTCTATGGCTTTAAAAAACTTAAGTGACAAAGACAGAAAAAAGGGGTTGGAGAAAGCCCGGCAGGTAAGAAAAAAGAGAGCTGAAATCAAGGATTTGATAAAAAAAGGTAAGCTCGATATACGGTCACTTTTTAAAGATGGCAAGCTCTTTAAAAAATATGTAATAAATATGAAGGTTATAAATCTAGTAAGTGCACTCCCTGAAAATGGAAGAGTTAATGCCATGAAAATCTTAAAGGATTTAAAAATAAGCCCTAATAAAAAAGTTGGTGGGCTGGGTAAGAATCAGAAAAACAGTTTTTACAAGTTTTTTAACATAGCTTAGGCTGACAAGTTTTCAATATTTTATGGCAGGTAGAGGAAAATTATTTATTGTCTCAGGACCCTCAGGTTCAGGAAAAAGTAGCCTGATTAATGATATAGTAAATGAATCGGACGATTTTATCAGATCCATCTCAGTTACCACCAGACCGAAAAGAAAAGATGAAATTAGCGGCAGACAGTATCATTTTATAAATAAAGATGAATTTGAGGAGCTTATAGAAAAGGATATGCTTCTTGAATGGGCAGCTTATGCTGGTTATCTGTATGGCACTCCAAAAAAATTTGTAACAGAAAAATTAAGTAAAGGTAAAAATGTAATTCTGGTAATTGAGGTCCAGGGCGCCATGCAGGTTATAAAAAAAATGAAAGATACCTATTTAATCTTTATTGCTACTTCTTCATTTAAGGAACTGGAAGAGAGAATCAAAAAAAGGAGAACCGACAGTCTGGAAGAAATGAATAAAAGGTTGGAAATTGCAAAAAGTGAACTGAATTATAAGAAATATTATGATTGCATAATTGTAAATAATAATTATAATGAGGCTTTGCTTAATTTAAAGAAAGTTCTAGATTCTCAAAAAGGGAGGAAACTATATAAATGAAGGTGCAGTATGTTGATGAATACAAAGAAAGTACAGACAGCAAATATAAACTATGTATATTGGTGGCTAAAAGAGCCAGAGAACTGGGAGAGTATCTTTCTGCGCAAAAAAATATGGAAAGAATAAATGTGGTAAAACCGCTTGTTGATGTAGAATCACATGATCCACTGGAAATTGCCTTTAATGAAATAAAAGAAGGAAAAATAATTTTCAAAAAGAAAAAGGAATCTATATAATTTTGGTTTTGAATAAATCAATATTTTTTAAAAAAAAGATAGTTCTGGGAATTACTGCATCTATTGCAGCTTATAAGGCAGCTTCAATTTGCAGCAGGCTGGCTGGTATGGGTGCTGATGTAGTTCCTGTAATGACTCCTAATGCTCTAAATTTTATAACTCCCATTACTTTCAGCTCAATCTCCGGAAATAAAACTATTGTGGAGCAGTTTGCAGACGAGAAGAAAATTTACCATATCTCACTTTCCCATAGTGCGGATATTTTTTTGATTGCACCTGCTTCAGCTGATACCATTTCAAAATTATCTTATGGAATTTGTGATAATTTCCTTACCACTTCAGCGGTTTCTGCTACCTGCCCTGTGCTTATTGCACCGGCTATGAATGAAAGTATGTATCTTGACCCAATAATTCAGAAAAATATTCTGCGGCTGCGAAAGTCAGGAAAATATTTTTTCGTAGGACCAAAGAGCGGCA
>Ga0172362_10002910_pt1 | contig 14840 bp, 10 predicted proteins | sample LakKivs1_kivu2a2_FD_114534 | JGI IMG/M metagenome (GOLD analysis project Ga0172362, IMG submission 114534) | Sediment microbial communities from Lake Kivu, Rwanda - Sediment s1_kivu2a2 | ecosystem: Environmental > Aquatic > Freshwater > Lake > Sediment | place: Rwanda: Western Province, Lake...
CGGTTGTTACGAAAGATACAGTGACAGCTCCGCCGGCTCCTGTCATCACCACACCTCCTGTTACGCCACCCGTCGAGCCGGTTGTTACGAAAGATACTGTGACAGCTCCGCCGGCTCCTGTCATCACCACGCCGCCCGTTACACCACCCGTCGAGCCGGTTGTTACGAAAGATACAGTGACAGCTCCGCCGGCTCCTGTCATCACCACACCTCCTGTTACGCCACCCGTCGAGCCGGTTGTTAAGAAAGATACAGTGACAGCTCCGCCGGCTCCTGTCATCACCACGCCTCCTGTTACTCCGCCTGTAGAACCGGTTGTTACGAAAGATACAGTGACAGCTCCGCCGGCTCCTGTCATCACCACGCCGCCTGTTACTCCGCCTGTCGAACAACCGGTTGTTTCTAAGGATACTGTTGCTCCTCCTGTAATTCCGGTCATTGCAATTAATCAGGAAGATCAGGGGAAAAAACCAGTTGAAAGTAATACAGAAGTTCAGCCTGAAGAGACTTCTGATAAAAAAGTCCTGGTAAGAACCCGGGACGATAAGGTAACAAAGGTTACTGACGATTCTCAAAAAGCTCCTCCTGTAAAACCCAGACCTGAGACACAGGGAACAGAGGGAACAAAAGTTATTAGGGATGAGCAGAAGATTCCGGCAGCTAAACCTGTTGAAAGCGCTCAGAAGACTCAAAGTACACAGGTTGCTCAGCCATCTCAGCCAAAATCCGTAACTCAACCTGAGCAGAGCAAGCAGATAGCTCAGCAGACACAGAGTACTGAGACTTCTCAAAAAGTACAAACAACACAACAGACACAGGGAACACAAAGTACTCAGACGGCCCAGGGAATTCCTGCACCGCAGCAGAAGCAGGGAACTCAGGTTTCCCAGGGAACCCAGAGTACGCAACGACCCGCAGTAAGCACTGTACCACAGCCAGGTCAGGTGACCTCTCAAAATTATTACGGAACAGCCGGCGGCAGAAGCGGAAAATGCTACAGGGGAATAATTGAAATCGGGTATGCTCTTCGCATAAGTGACTATGGAATTAATAACTTCCGTTTTAACTTTATTAACGGGTTCAACATTAGAAATACTTCAATAGGACTTGGGATAGGGGTCCGTAAGTACTTTGACAAACCGGCGAAGCATCCGGACTGGCACCTGGTATCAGGCGATGTTCAGATACCTGTCTTCCTTGATGTAAGGACACACTTCTCCTCAAAAAAGGTTACGCCATACCTGGGTATTGGTATAGGTAATTCCACTGGTTTTGATTCTGATACTACAAATAACAAGCCTGAAGGATTATATTTTCATGCAACGGGAGGAGTCTGGTTCAATCTTTCAGACAGGTTTGCTGTTTTTGGAGGCTTTGCTTACGAGACGCAAAGACTTGAATTTGCTGATTTTATTGATGAGATACCTTATAAAAAATATACAAACTCGGTGAGCCTCAATATAGGGATTGCCTTCTGATCAGGACAGACAGATCCCGGTTCGTTTTCTGCCGGTTCAGAACAATTTGATTTCAGATCCTGATTTTGCCGTGAAGCTATTCTATGCTTTACGGGTTTCCTCCTTGATGCGCTGGATATGTCCCCTGCCTAAGCCCTTGACTTCACAGCCAAGCTGGAAATAACGCCGGATCTTATCATCCGTCAGAATTCCAAAACAGTCAATTATTGCTGCAGGCTTACCTATTTTCCGGACAACCTCATCAGGATCCAGGTTAAGATAAGCTTTATGAGGCACTGCAAAAATCACCGCTTCAGCATCGTGCAGTGACTCATCCAGATCCTGCCGGACATGGATTTCCTTCAGTTTTTCCTGATTTCGGAAAAACCTTGCTTTGCTCTGGCCGGGAGCCGGGTAAGTATCCTGCTGTTCAAATTCCCACCAGTGCTCAACATAAGGATCATGCACCTTTATTTCAGCGCCCATTTCAGCAAGTTTTCTGATGACAATTTCCGAGCCGCTGTAACGTGTATCGCCGACATCCTCCCTGTACGCAGCGCCCAGGATCAGAACCACAGAAGAAGCAATCGGACGGCCCATATTACGTAATGCATCACGTGTAAGCTGACCGACATGCAGTCCGCGGGTATCATTTATATCAATTGCCAGTGGAGTGATACTGAAGATATCATCTTCAAATCCAAGAATATGCTTGTAAGCCCAAACTCCCAGCCCTCCGTCTTTAGGAAGGCAGTATCCGCCGATCCCGGGTCCCGGAAAAATAATATTGCTGTGAGTAGGCCTTACTTTTATAGCCTTTATCACCTTGACCAGATCCACACCATTCCGTTCGGCAAAGAGACTCCATTCATCAAGGAAAGCGAGAATTGTCGCCCGGTAACTGTTTTCTACTATTTTGGCTGTCTCAGACTCAATAGGGCGGTCCATAACAGTAAGTGGGTATTTCTCAGTATTCAGAACTTCATTCAGGAATTTGACAACCCGGTTTTTTGCTTCTACATTTATGCCGCTGCATACACGCCAGAAATCGCGTATACTGGCAACATAATTCCGTCCGGGCATTACTCTTTCATAGCTGTGTGCAAGCAGAGGATCAGATTCAATCCCTCGTTTTCTGAATATCTTTTTCATTATCGGGTATGCTACCTGTTCAGTAGTCCCCGGTGCAACTGTTGTTTCGATCAGGACAAGAGCCTGGGGAGGAATTTTTTCAGCGATCACACCGATTGAAGCTTCAAGAGCAGCCATATCTGTTTCTCCTGAACGAACATTTCCAAGATCCTCCTTTATATAATCACATTGCACATCAACTACCACGACATCAGCAAGTTTAAGGACATCATATGTAAATGTTGCCATCAGTGTCTTCTTCTCATTGACACAGCGGGCAATCATCGGATCCACCTCAGGATCTTCAGCCTTCACAGGTGAAACACCCCGGTTGAGCATTGGGATTTTCCAGTAACTCCTTGCGCTGGGACGCTGCATGCCAACCACGAATTTTGAAGGCTTCCCGTTCCTGTCAATAGTATCAGCCACAATTGCTGCCATAACTGCACCGACAAAACCAACACCCATGACAACAACAATCTCCCGGCCTTTTGCACGCTCCTGGTCAATCCTTTTTTTCAGGCTTTCGAATTCATCTTTATAATCTTCCGGTTTTGGTAAAGGGAATTTTTCTCCTCCCGGACTTATCGAAATACTTTCACTCATAATATCTGTTTTAAATTTTCTTCAATTATAAACAATATTTTAATACGGGATGTTCCTGCTCTTTTATATGGCTTTCAGATAAGACTCAGGAATTTTTATTTTCTTTAATGAAAAATCGTGGAAATGAAAAAATCAAGACACAGACAGCTCATGGGCACAATTTTTACCACGGGGTCTGTCCAGGTTGCTGAAATGATCTCTCAGGCCGGATTTGACTGGGTTATGATTGACATGGAACATTCAACATTAACCCTGCAGGAGGTTCAGAATACCCTGCCTGCTTTCGGCGACAGGATCCTGAAGATTGTCAGGGTCCCGGGCAACGATGAAATATGGATCAAACGGGTTCTTGATACCGGGTGTGACGGAATAATGGCTCCGATGATAAAGACCGGTGAAGAAGCTGCAAAACTTGTGATGGCGGCAAAATATCCTCCTGAGGGTCAGAGAAGCGTTGGAGTAACACGGGCTCACGGTTATGGACAATCCTTTGGCAGTTATGTGGAAAATGCAAACAGGGATCTTATTATCATGGCCCAGGTCGAACATATAGACGGCGTCAGAAATATTGATTCAATCCTGAGTGTCAGCGGAATAGATGCGATATTTATCGGTCCTTATGATCTTTCGGCAAGCATGGGACTGGCAGGGCAGGTCATGAATAACGGGGTGAAGAAGTCAATCGGACTGATAAAGAAGAAATGCAGGGATGCCGGGAAACCATATGGAATATTCGGCTCAGATCCCGGAATACTTCAGGAGGAAATAAAGGAAGGCTGCAATTATGTATTATGCGGTATTGATATTGCTTTATTTTCCGCTGCGCTGAAAGATCTGTCGGCTGAACTGCACAGGAAATAACAAACGCGGTTCCTCTTATTTCAGTTCAGTCCATCCTGATCGTAACTAAAATGGAGCCATTTATGGCTGACGATCCTGTTAGAAAATAACCTTATATACTTAAAATTGAATCAATGAATTATAAGCAGTATCAACATAGGATAGAAAAGGCAGCAATTGCTTGTCTCCTGATTGTTATTGTCGGAATTTCTTATTTAACGGAATGCCGGGGACAGAATACAGATCCGGTCCTTCAATATACAGTTTCAATGCCGGAACCTTCTGATCACCTTTTCCATATTGTACTTGACTGTAAAAACCTGAAAAAGGATACCGTTGATCTGAAAATGCCTCAGTGGATGCCCGGATATTACCAGATAATGAATTATTCCCGGTTGGTCAGAAATTTTACAGCAATAAACCTTGAAGGCAGGGAAACTACTGTTGAAAGGATTAATAACAATACCTGGCGCATAATCCCAGGTAAAAACAATTCATTAAGAATAAGTTACGATGTTTATTCCGACAGAAAGTTTGTTGCCAGTAATTATCTCGATTCAACACGTGGTTACATTGTACCTGCTGCAACTTTTATGTTTATAAACGAACATACAGATATTCCGGTAATAATAAAGGTCGTACCTTTTAATTCCTGGAATAATATTGCCACAGGTCTTGCTGCGATTGAAGGGAAGTCCGGCGAATTCATTGCACCGGATTTTGACATTCTTTATGACTGCCCGATCCTTGTCGGGAAACTGGAAGAACTTCCTTCATTTAATATCAGTGGTATAAAGCACCGGTTTATTGCTTATAATCCGGGCATATTCAACAGGACTGAATTTATTACCGCTCTTGAAAAAACAGTTAAGGCAGGAATTGATCTGTTTGGTGAGATTCCATACAAAGAGTATACTTTCATAGGAATTGGTCCGGGAGCAGGAGGAATAGAGCACCTGAACAATACGACAGTGAGTTTCAGCGGCATGGGACTTGATAAACCCGGAGCGATGGAACGGATAATGAAATTCCTGGCACATGAATACTTTCATCATTATAATGTTAAAAGGATCAGGCCGTTTGAACTCGGTCCGTTTGATTATGACAAAGAAAACAGAACGAATCTTCTATGGTTCAGCGAGGGCGTAACTGTCTATTATGAATATCTTATTGTCAGAAGAGCAGGACTGATTACTGATGAGGAACTGATCAAAAGCATTGAAAGTGAAATAAATACATTTGAAAATGATCCGGGACGCCGATACCAGTCATTATCTCAGGCCAGCTACAATACCTGGAGCGATGGCCCGTTCGGCAACAGGCCGGGCGAAGAGGATAAGTTAATATCATATTATAATAAAGGATGCCTTGCGGGAATGATCCTGGATTTTGCAATACGTAACGCGACAGGTAATAAGAAGTCGCTTGATAATGTTATGAGGCTATTATACGAAGAGTATTATAAAAAGGTTCAGCGGGGATTCACCGATGCTGAATTGCAGGATGCTTGTGAAGAAGTGGCAGGTATTTCATTGAGCCCGGAATTTGAATATGTTTATACGACTAAAGATATTGAGTATTCAAAATACCTGTCTTATGCCGGATTGAAGATAACTGAGGATAAAGACACCAGTACAGGCAGGAGAAAGTTTACAATTACAAGACAGGATAACTTAAATTCACTTCAATTATCAATATTTCAATCCTGGTCTGGCGGAAGTGGAATATAAGGCTCTGCGGGCATTGTGCCGATTATGATCCGGAAGGATTTATAGAATGGATTGGAAATGTAACTGATGAATAGAAACCGGAGGTTTCAAAGTACATTGTCCCTGGTTACATCCGGGGTGAAATCTATGTTTTATTATTCAACCCCGGATGGTGGTTGAATAATCTTTCATCAGATTTTATTCAACACCGCTGGTGTTGTCAACTGAACATATACCATTACCATGGATGTTACCATGGATATTGGAATTGGACGTCTCCGACGTCTTTCATTAAACAAATTTTCCCATTATTATCTGACACGACCAATTAGTTATTATTCAGATATTCTTAAAATAAATTTGCCTGAATGTAAAATATAATTTACATTTGGACGGTAAATATGTAAAATAAGGTTCTATGATAAGCAGACCATTTTGGCTGGCCAAATTGGAGGAAGGCTGGAAAAAAAGATCTTTAATATGGCTTTCGGGGGTGCGGAGAAGCGGCAAAACTACATTATGCAAAATGATCCCCGATGCTCTGTATATGAATTGTGACTTACCAACAGTAAACCGTCAGCTTGAGAATCCTGAATTTTTTTTCAGTAATATATCGGCAAGTAAAATTGTTATTCTTGATGAAGTTCACAGATTACAAGATCCGAGTCTGGTATTGAAAATTGGAACAGATGAATTCCCGGGATTAAAAATTCTTGCAACCGGTTCTTCAACACTTGAGGCTACAAGGAAGTTCCGTGATTCATTAGCAGGAAGGAAAACAAACATCTTTCTGCCGCCGGTGCTATGGAATGAATGTATTGATGATTTTGGAATCGCCGATTTTGACAGGAGGTTACTTAATGGAGGCTTACCCGAGTTTCTACTATCGGAAGATAAGTACGGAGAATTATATTCTGAGTGGATGGACAGTTATTATGCCAGGGATATTCAGGAACTTTTTAACGTCAGAAACAGAACAGGATTTCTTAAACTGATGCAATTGGTTTTTATTCGCAGCGGGGGCATATTGGAATTTGCTTCTTTAGCGAAAGAGAGTGGATTGAGCAGGCCTACAGTAATGGCACATATTGAGTCTATGGAGGTTGCACATGCAATTACTCTGGTATTCCCATTTTTTGGGGGAGGTAAGAGGGAAATTGTGAAACAACCTAAAATATATGCTTTTGATACCGGATTCGTTTCCCATTACAAAGGCTGGAATGAAATCAGAGAATCTGACCGGGGAATATTATGGGAACATCTGGTGCTTGATATGCTGCTGGTTGAATATGGTAAAGTATATTACTGGAAAGATAAAAACAACACTGAAATAGATTTTATCGTTAAGGGTGGGAGAAGTGAGTCTCATGCACTTGAGTGTAAAATAAATCCTGACAAATATTCGCCATCAGCAATTAAAAAGTTCAGGGAGTATTATCCAAAGGGCAGAAATTATTGCTTCTGCCCCCATATTCATACACCTTATAAATTAAGCTTCGATGGTATAGAAGTACATTTTCAGACAGTCCCATGATGCCAATGCCCTAAATTCAGTTGGGCCGGATTCTGACAGGGACAGAATCTGCCTGATATCGGCAGAAAGGATTAGAGGTAAGCCTCTGTTTTCGTGATTATCTTATTTTTTTCTTCTTAAAGCCATTTCCGGCTTAACCTGTTCAGCCGACCTTTATTTTTGACGCAGATAATTGTTATTTATTTGTCTGTGAATATGAAAATTAAACCATTTAACATTATTGATCACATTGAGCTTCCGGAGGTAATGGTCGATGGGATTCCGGTCGCCGGTGATCCATTGGAGATAAATAACGAAATGTATTATGTATGTGAGACAAATTACCTGGAGACAGACGGGTTGAAGAAGATTGGAGTGATCCCCCTGATTATTAAAAATCCGGGTAGTGTGAAAAACACCGGCATCTATTTAAAATATCTGGCAATTGCCATAAGAAGAATGCAGGTGGTTAATGGGGGTATGATGCATTTTTAATTCTGAGAATTGGTAATCGGGTTTTCCTGATCTCTGGTGATCTGTGTATAGATAATTCCGACGAATTAAAAGTACCTTCAGGTGGCCAGGATCCATACGGGGCTCTTCCTGTTGTATGCGGTAAAAGGCTCTATGTGATACACTGGGATAAAATATTTGTGTATGATATAGGGCAATGAGAACGGGGCAGGGTATTCACCGTCTCATTGCCGGTAAACAGATTATTTTACCACCTTGACACACATAATCCTTCCCTGATCCCTGATAAGAAGCTTTCCGTCGGCAATTGCCAGCGGACCCCAGTTCTGTGTAGCACCTCCGACTCTTGAAGCCATCTGATCATTCTCTGATCCTGTTCCTCCTGCTTTGAGCAGTTCTGCAGTTGAAATCGGTTTAAAGGCTGAAGGATCAGGTTGTATGAGATACAACTTTGTGAAGCCATCCGTACTGATTATCAAACCATCAACGAGGATCGAGCCGCCCCTTTCAAATGCCGGTGATCTTTCGGTTTTCCATTTGATCTGGCCGTCAAGACTCATACATATCATGCCGTCTTTCCTTTCATTTGTTGAACACTGGCCATATAAATAACCGTTATAAAGAACCGGGGGCTGTGTATGAACATTAAAATCAGGATTCTTAAACAATTCTGTGACACTGTAGCTGCCATCCGTTTTCTTTTCAACTTTTATCATAGCGGCCCCTGCCTGGTATCCTCCTGTGACAAAAATCCTGCTTTCCCCGGCATCAATTGCACAAGGAACAGGAATTGAACATGAAAAGTTTGTGTATTCCCAGAGTATCTTTCCGGTAAGCGGGTCTATTCCCACAACTTTGGCGCCGCCACCGGTCGCTCCGTAAGCGCCCCTTGATGCTGCTGAAATCATGACAACATGATTTTCCTTGCCTACCTTTACAATTGCAGGGCTGACATATCCGACAGGACCAATTGGCGCGGTGGACCATTTTACATTTCCGGTCAGTTTATCATAAGCCACAACTCCTGCCTGGGGTGCCTGTGAAGCAATAATCAGCAAATTGCCGTAAATCAGCGGACACTGGGTAATTGCCCACGTCGGAAGTTTGGTTCCGCCGAAATCCGTCCAGACATTCTTATTCCAGACAGGCTTGTGCGCATTGATATCTATGCAATAAAGGTCTCCGTTGTGACCGCATGAATAAACATAATTGCCATCCACGGCAGGCACACTTCTTGAGCCGGGAAACATAACAGTCCCGGGAGCATCATAGCTGAAACTCCAGAGTTCTTTTCCGCTGGCGAGATCAAAGCACCTCATTTTATCGCCGACCTTATCATCTCTGTCAAGTAAATAAACCTTACCTGCTTTGACAACAGGTCCGCCAAAACCGATTCCAAGATCAACAGTCCACAGAACTTCCGGCCCATTAGCCGGCCAGGAACGTAAAATCCCTTTCTGCGGTGATACTCCATTTCTGTCAGGCCCCAGATACTGAGGCCAGTCCTGCGCACAGACATTCGCTATGCTGACTAATAAGACAGCAAATGCTATGATCATTTTACTTTGTTTCATTTTCATTGTCTTTTAATTGTTCTTAATTGATTTCAATTTTATCAGTTCAATTTAAAGTTGTTCTTATGACCTTTCATAACAAACATCAAACCAAAAACTGCATTTTTCAGATTATCTGATATTATTCATTGAAATTCAGCTACTTATAAATTCTAATAATTATCACTTTGTAATTTTAACACACTTCAGCTGAGCTTGATCTCTGATAAGAAGTTTTCCGTCAACAAGAGCCATCGGTGCCCAGTTCTGTGGTTGTTCTCCCAGCAATTTAGCCGATGCAATGGGTTTGAAGCCTGAAGGATCTGGTTGAATCAGGTATAATGTTGACCTTCCGTCGGTTGCCAGAATGAGACCATCGGCCAATATCATACTGCCCTTATCAAATGATGGTTCACGCATAGTTTTCCACAATACCTTTCCGTCCATGCTCATACATGACAGACCGTCACGTTTACTGTTTGTCGAGAACTGAGAATAGAAATAACCGTTGTGCAATACAGGTGGTTTGGTGTGGTCGCCGAAATCATTATGCCTGAAAAGTTCTTTGACGCTGTATTTGCCATCGTTCATTTTCTCCACCTGAATCATAGCCGTACCAAGTTCATAACCTCCGACAACTATTATTCTTCCCTGGCCTGCATCAAGAGTCGGAGCTACCTGAATCATATTCTCCCAGTTATCATACTCCCAGAGAATTTCTCCTGTCTGTGGTTTGAAACCGGTTATCCTGCCCATGGACTTCGGAACATCCCTGTGCATAAAGGTATTCGTTGATGAAAACACCATGGTAATATGATCTTCTCCAGCTATTTTCGCGACAGACGGGCTGGCATAGGTTTCATTATAGACAGGCTCTGTCTTCCATACTATGTTGCCTGTCAGTTTATTAAAGGCAACAAGTCCTGCATAAGGATCCTTTGAATATGCCACAATGAGCAGGTCACCGTAAACGAGCGGGCACTGAGTTATAGCCCATACAGGAAGTTTGGTTCCTCCAAAATCCGTCATAACGTTTGTATGCCATACCGGTTTGTGAGTGTTGATGTTTATGCAGTAGAGGTCACCGCTGTGACCGCAGGAATACACAAGATTACCGTCAACTGTTGGCGCTCCTCTTGAACCGGAGTACTGGACAGATCCGGGAGCTTCATATTCAAAATTCCAAAGTTCTTTCCCTGTAGCCAGGTCAAAGCACCTGAGTATGTCTTTCACCTTATCTTCCCTGTCAAGCATGTAGACTTTTCCGTCCTTAACCGCAGTTCCTCCAAACCCTGCACCCACGTTAACACTCCATAACACTTCCGGGCCATTTTCCGGCCATGTCCTCAGAATTCCTTTCTGAGGAGATATATTGTTCCTGTTTGGCCCAAATACCTGGGGCCAGTCCTGCGCACAGACATTCGCTATGCTGACTAACAAGACAGCCAGCATGATATACATCTTACTTGTTTTCATTTTAATTACTCCTTTCTGGTTTTAAATCAATATTGTTAAATATTCTGTTTAATCATTTTAATTCCACTCTCGCTCTCACTCTCACTTCGTCCTCCGAAGCTTTCTTTGGAAACCGTTGCTTTAGCGGAGGTTTCAGCGAAGGAGGACTCTCACTCTTTTTCCTTCCTGTCATCCATGGGCAATCTTCTTTAATTTCGCAGTTCCTGCATCCGACCAGTTTTGAGATGACCGGAATCAACACAAATCCTATAATTGCAAAGGAGATTGTCAGCCAGAGAACTGTATTTGAATAAGATGTTATAATCAGGTAAACGGCAACAGCCATCGGGATAAACCAGTTGGGAAACTGAATCCCTATATTCCTCCTGAAAACTTTTCTGAATGATTTATCATCTTTTCTGCTGAAAAACTTTGCTGATATCACACCATATCCGCAGGGACAGGCAAACGTATTATAATGATGGCAGTAAGGGCATATTTTTGCCCAGAACCAGACAACACTGACCATTGCATAAACTCCATAGGCAATTGCCCCTGGCAGGGAAACCTGATAAACAATCAGGAAACCAAGTACAAACAGCAGCAATGTGGGAACATTATCCAGCAATACCAGCCACAGAGGGATTTTCCTTGAATGACACGGGGTTGTATTGTTTTCAGTTTTAGTCATCATATTTATCTGTTTCGCTATTGGTGTTATCCTGATATATAGCTATATTTTAAGTACTTACAAGCCACGTCTTAAACTCTGCAGCTTTGTTTTTACTCACGTAGATCCTTTCCGGAGGTTCGATATCAAGAGTGATTAACAGCCTGCTGTCGAACCAGATTGTTATATTTTTAACACTTTCGCGGCCAATTATGAATTGTTTGTTGGCCCGTATAAAATCAGCCGGATTCAATGTAGTCTCAATCTGTTCCAGGGTTTTGGAATACGGATACCATTTACCATTCTTCAGGTATATACGGGTGTTTTTATTGGTTGTATAAAAGCATGATATCTCTTTCATGTCAACAGGCTGTAATTTGTCCCTGGAAGGAATAAGTATTTTATCCTTATACTTAACCGGCTGACTAAGTTGCGACATCTGCGACAGGTACTTCAGAATATCCTGCCTGGTTAATTTCCTGAATTTTTCCAGGGCACGCTTCATATCTTCCACCTTGATTGGTTTTAGAAGATAATCGATACTGTTAACCCTGAATGCCTCGATGGCATACTCATCATAGGCAGTCGTGAAGATTATAGGAGTTTCAACCTCAATATTTTTGAATATGGAAAATGCTGATCCATCCGACAGGTGAATATCCATCAATATAAGGTCAGGGGCCTTATTGTTTTTTAACCACCGGATGGTTTGCCTGATACTTTCAGTACATCCTGCAACCTCAATGGAAGGATCTATCCCGGCAAGGATATGAACCAGGTTTTCATATGCTGCAGTTTCATCCTCAACTATCAGTATTCTCATCCTGATCTTTTTTAAGGGGCAGATAAACACTGAATCTTATTCCGTCATTTTCAATCCGGATCTGTTTATTCAACAGTAACAGAAAGCGATGTTCAAGATTTATAAGGCCTGTCCCGTTAGTATCTTGCGGTGATAATTTCGGGAAAACAGGATTGGATACCACCAGTTCATCGTTATCGTTCAGCCGGATTAATACCTCCATTTTATGTTCACTGTCGATTGTGTTATGAACAGCCACATTATCAATTAAAGGAAGCAGGGAAAGAACAGGAATCTTGAATTCGCGTTTGCTTTCCGGTACATCAATTGTAAAGATCAGCTTGTTAGCGAAACGGACCTCCATCATGTAGCGGAAAGCCTGTACAAACTCCAGCTCTTCATCAAGTGTCACCAGGATTTTTTTATCGCTCTGGAGAATATACCGGAATACATCAGAAAGTTTGCTTACATAGTCCAGTGTCCTGGCTTCATCTTTTTTTCTGATCAGAGAGTTAAGTCCGTTAAGCGAATTGAAAAACAGGTGAGGATTGATCTGATTGGTCAGGGCATCATACCTGCTTTGCAGATTCTCGATTTTCAGCTGTTCGATCTCCTGTTCTTTTCTTCGCTGCTCGGCATAAAGCTGGGAAACATGGCCTATAAGAGCACAGAACAGGAATACAACAAAGAACTGAAAAAGCATTATCCCTGAAAACCACTCGGGTTTCGGACTTAACAATACCGAGAAACCTATATAAACCACGTAGCCGAGAGTAGTAAGTATGAAACTATGGACAAGTCGTTTGCCGATAGCAGAGACTTTAATTCTCCTTAGGTTGTACAGGATCAAAGCCCAGATAAGAACGGAAAAGAAAAGATACCTGAATGTGAAAAAGAGCAGATGGACTATCTGTTTTTCTTCACCCAGATACTTTCTTTCAATGGAAAAGAAAGTAATATTGGGATATATCACGAAGACAGCACTGATAAGGCTGATAATCAGAAGCTTGATTAGAGAGTACCTGCCAGGGAGATCTGCTTGGATATCTTTGTCATCTGAAGCCAATATTCCTCAGTTCATTAAATTGATATGAATGAAATACCTGCCATACAAATCTAAATAATTAAGGTTTCGGATGGTAATAATGATGCGCTAAAAAGAAAAAGCAGGGAATGATCACGAACAGTCATACTAAAGTAAATGTTATAATGTATGATAGCTCTCCCCGTTTTTCATGATTAATTATTTTTGACTTCAGGAATCACTTAGCAATTTTGATACACATTAATCGTATTTGATCCCTGAGCAGAAGCTTGCCGTCAGCAAGGGCCAAAGGTCCCCAGTTTTGAGTTGTGCCTCCGACTCTGGAAGCCAGGGGATCATTCTGTGATCCCGTACCTCCTTCTTTTAACAATTCTGCTGAGGCAATCGGTTTAAATCCGGATGGATCAGGTTCTATCAGATACATATTTGTTCTTCCATCAGTGGCAATTATCAGGCCCTCAGCAAGTATCATACTACCTTTGTCGAAAAGAGGTTCGCGGCCAGTTTTCCACATTACCTTGCCATCCATGTTCATACAAACCAGGCCGTCACGTTTACTGTTTGTTGAGAATTGTGCATAGAGATAACCATTGTACAATATTGGTGGTTTGGTGTGATCACCGAAATCATTATGCCTGAAAAGCTCTTTTACTGTATAGCTGCCATCCGCTTTTTTTTCGACTTTTATCATTGCTGTTCCCAGTTCATAACCTCCCACTGCCAGCACTCTTCCCTCACCGGCATCAAGAGCACTGGCCACCTGAATATGATTTTGCCAGTTATTATATTCCCAAAGGATTTCGCCAGTGAGTGGCCTGATTCCGACAATCTTACCCATGGTTTGCGGCAATTCTTTATGTCCGATAGGGTTAGTGGATGAAATAACCATAGCAATATGGTCTTCTCCCGCTATTTTCACAATTGCAGGACTTGCATATGTTTCATTGCCAAGATTAGGTGTTTTCCAGACAATATCGCCTGTGAGCTTATTATATGCAACCAAACCTGCTTCAGGAGCCTGGGATAAAATAATAAGCATGCTTTTGTAAATCAATGGGCACTGAGTAATTGCCCATATAGGTAGTTTATCGCCTCCGAAATCCTTCCAGACATTTTTATTCCAGACAGGTTTGTGTGTGTTGACATCAATACAATACAAATCACCGTTGTGGCCGCACGAATAGACATAATTTCCGTCGACTGCAGGCACGCTTCTGGAACCAGGAAACATTGCAGTACCCGGAGCCGGATAACTGTATCTCCAGAGTTCTTTCCCATCTGAAAAGTCAAAACACCTCATAATGTCCTCGACCTCGTCGGTCCTGTCGAGTATATATACCTTTCCGTCCTTAATAACAGGTCCGCCAAAACCTTTTCCTACATCCACTGTCCACAGGACCTGGGGTCCCTCAGCAGGCCAGGTTCTCAAAATGCCTTTCTGGGGAGATGTACTGTTTCTGTTCGGTCCAAGGTACTGGGGCCAGTCCTGTGCTTGAATATTAATTGTGCTGATTAACAAGAGAATCAGCGTTATGTACAAATTGCCGTGTTTCATTCTATGATTTTTTCTATTTGGTAACTTTAA
>Ga0172362_10002911_pt1 | contig 14838 bp, 12 predicted proteins | sample LakKivs1_kivu2a2_FD_114534 | JGI IMG/M metagenome (GOLD analysis project Ga0172362, IMG submission 114534) | Sediment microbial communities from Lake Kivu, Rwanda - Sediment s1_kivu2a2 | ecosystem: Environmental > Aquatic > Freshwater > Lake > Sediment | place: Rwanda: Western Province, Lake...
ATGCCTTCACCGCTGCCGGCTACGATGTCCAGATCCTCTTCAGCCAGGGCGATTCCGCCAAGGAAAAAGCCAACGTTGAATCCCTGATCTCCTCGGGCGTCAAGGTCATCGTGATTTGCCCGCTGGACGCCACCGCCGCTGCCGCAGCCGCTGACGAAGCCCGCGCCGCAGGCGTCAAGGTCATCTCCTACGACCGCCTGATCCGCGACACCGCTGCCGTCGATTACTATGTCACCTTCGACAGCATTCAGGTTGGCAAGCTCCAGGGACAGTACCTGGTTGACCACGCCACCGGCACCGGCAACCCACTCTATCTTTATGCCGGCGCAGCCACCGACAACAACGCCTTCCTGTTCTTCCAGGGCGCCTGGGAAGTTCTTCAACCCAAGATCGCCGATGGCACCTTCGTCATCAAGAACTCCAGCCAGGCCGTCGCCTTGCAGGACAAGGCTGAGCTCACCCGCGATGAGATGAGCAACATCATCGGTCAGGTCACCACCGACTGGAAGTTCGACGTCGCCAAGAACCTGGCTGAAGCCAACCTCACCGCCGCCAGCGCCGCCGATAAGGGCGATGTCTTCATCCTCGCCCCCAATGACGGTACCTCCCGCTCCATCGCCGATGTCTTCGCTGCTGACAAGGACGTCACCAGCTACGTCATCACCGGCCAGGATGCGGAGGAACCCTCCATCCAGTACATCATCGATGGCAAGCAGACCATGACCGTGCTCAAGGACGTCCGTACGCTGGTGTCTGACGCCATCGCTGCCGCCATCGCCTACCTCACTGGTGGCACACCTGAACAAACCACCACTTACAATAACGGCAAGATTGATGTACCCGCCAAGCCGTCTGCGGTGATCGCTGTCGACAAGAGCAACGTCGTCGCTGCCATCATCGACTCCGGCTATTGGCCCGCCGGCGACTTCACCGGCTTACCCTAAGCCTTTGTAACCATGCAGGAATAGTGATGCCAAACCCATCACTGTTCCTGCAATTTTCCAGTAATTAGTACCATGCTCATTAAAAATGATGGCTAATCAAGTTTGATTGGCCCCTGTTAAAATCTAATTCCGGCGTTTCACGATCGCGAATTATTACTGCCTTTGCTGAGAAAAGGAGAATATGATGGATGCTGAGTCGAAAACTATACCTGTTGTGGAGATGCGCAATATTAAAAAGAACTTTGCGGCTGTCCAGGCTCTCAAAGGAGTGGACCTGCGGCTAAACCACAATGAAGTACTGGGTTTGGTTGGAGACAACGCAGCCGGAAAATCCACGTTGATGAAGGTGCTCAGTGGGGCTTACATCCCTGAAGAAGGAGAGATCCTCATCGAGGGGGAGAAAGTACACTTCACCGATCCATTGCACGCACGCCGCCTGGGCATCGAGATGGTCTACCAGGACCTTGCCCTCGCCAATAATCTCGATATCACCGCCAATGTCTTCCTGGGACGCGAAACCGTGGCACGGCAAATCGGCCCGTTCGGGGTGATGAACAGCCACATGATGGAGCAAGACGCCCAACGCCTGCTGGAACGCTTAAAAATCGACATCCCCTCTGTTCGCCTCCTGGTGGAGCGGCTTTCGGGTGGGCAACGCCAGGCAGTAGCCATCGCCCGTGCCATGGCGTTTAACTCCAAAGTGATCATCATGGACGAGCCCACTGCAGCCCTGAGCGTGGCAGCCATCAGCAAGGTACTGGAGCTGGTTCGCGAGCTCAAGGCTCAAGGTGCATCGATCATCATTATCAGCCACCGTCTGGAAGATATTTACAGCGTGAGCGATCGGTTAATGGTGATGCGGAATGGCCGCAAGGTGCGCGACTGCCCGATCACCGAGAGCATAGATGAATTTCGTGAGCATGTGGTAGCCTATATGATTGGTGCCCGTGATGATTTCGCCGTGGAGGAAGTAAGATGATCACTGCTGAAAAACTCCCCAGGTCTTTTTCTGTCAAAGAGCTGGTTAAAACCCAGCAACACAATATCCGTGAATATGGTATGTATATCGCCTTTGTGGTGATCATAGCCTTTTTCGCCATTACCACAAAAGGCGTCTTCGTCTCATCGCGCAATATCGGTAACCTGGTCAATGCCATGAGCTACATCGCCGTATTGGCCGTCGGCATGACCCTGGTGATTGTCATCCGCCATATCGACCTTTCCGTGGGCTACCTGGCCGGTTTCTTGGGCGCCATCGCTGCCATTTCTTTGAAATACTGGCATGTGCCCGTATTGCCCACCATATTAATGGTGTTGGTGTTGGGAATCGTGGCTGGTTTGGGCACCGCCTTTTTGGTTGCGAAAATGAAAATCCCGGCCTTTGTCGCCACACTGGCTGGCTGGTTGGGCTATCGTGGCGCGCTACAGCTTGCCACCCAGAGCACAGGCACCATCATCATTGAGAATGATGTTTTCAACGCCCTGGGGAATGGTTTCATCCCTGATATATTTCCCAACAGCAGTATGTTGCCAGGCATCCATAAAGTCACCCTGCTGCTTGGTCTGCTTGCCATCGGGCTGTTTGTGTTTGGTGAAATCAGGAATCGCCGCAGGACCCAATCCTACAACTTTGAAGTTCCTCCGCTCAATGTGTTCCTTCTGAAATCCGTATTCATCTCGTTGGTAATCGCAGTCATCACCTGGATCCTGGCGAAATACCAGGGTCTTTCCTGGGCAGCGGTGATCCTGATTCTCGTGGTCCTTCTCTATATGTACATAACCACCCGGACAGTGATCGGGCGGCATATCTATGCGGTGGGAGGCAACCCTGAAGCTGCCCAGCTGAATGGCATCAGTGTGACGAAAATCACCTTTATGGTCTTCGGCTCCATGGGGTTGCTCACCGGCTTGTCTGGCATCCTGTATGCCTCCTGGCTGCGATCTGCCAGCACCATTGCTGGTGCGGGCATGGAGTTTGATGCCATTGCCGCCGCCTTCGTGGGTGGTGTTGCCGTCGCTGGCGGGGTGGGCAAAGTTTCCGGCTCTATCCTGGGTGCCCTGGTGATGGCTTCCCTCACCAATGGCATGAACTTGCTGGGTTGGGATATTTCTATCCAATATCTGGTGAGGGCTTTGGTGCTGGCTGGGGCAGTGATCTTCGACGTTGCCACCCGTAAGAAAGCCTCCTAATCACCAGGCAAATTTCGTTTCATTGATTACTAGCTTTGTGGGAGCCCTCATGGAGGGCTCCTTTTTTTATATAATTTCAGCCCCCTGGTAATAATCGACAATCTGCCTGGCAAAATCGATCACACTGCACCTCAGCGCCTCCGGTTCCAGCACCTCGGCAGCCCTGCCATAATTGAGGATGCTCTGGCGTGCGGCGAAGAAATTCTCGTATTCGATGTCCACTTCACGCCAACCCCTGTGATCGGCGGGCAGAGTGTCGCAGGTGGCGAATTTCACCGTTTCACCCAGGTAATAGCGCAGCTTTCCCAGTAAGCTGGGCGCCATCCTCAGCCTGGCGTGATAAAAGGAGCGCTGCTCCCTGGCTGTCTTGCACCACTCGCCCCAGTACTTCACCAGGTCAAAGTCTGGCTGGCGAGAAAAATGCTGCTCCAGGATTTCCACCTCCAGGATATCGGCCACCTTAAACACGCGCAGATGGCCCTCATACTTCGCCACCAGGTGCCAGTCATTCATCTTCGCCACCAATCCCAACGGTTCGAGGCTGAATTCCAGTCGCGTGTCAAAGCTCCCGTGGTAAACCAAACGTAGTTGCTTTTCCTGCCGCACTGCCTGGTGGATCATCCCCAGGTGTGCCGAGGGTATGGTTGGCTCATCCCACGAGGTCGAATCCAGGTAAATGCGTTGCTGTATGTGAAATTGAGAATCATGCTGCCCTACCGGCATTGCCGCTGTTAGCTTCAGCCAGGCGCTCCTGAGCGTCTTCCCAACCCCCAATTCTTCCAGCGCCTGGGGGATGCTCAGCATGAACAACGCCTGTGTCTCATCTTCACTCAACCCGGTGAGCGTGGTGCGGTAGCTCTCCACCAGGGCGATTCCTCCTCCTGGCCCTCGGTCGGTGTAAATGGGGATTCCGGCAATATTGAGCGCCAGAATGTCACGGTAAATGGTGCGGGTGGAAACTTCTAGCTCTTCTGAAAGCTCATCAGCAGTCATTTTTTCATGCGCCTGCAGCAGCATGACGATGGAAATCAATCGGTCCGCACGCATCTATTTTCTCCTTATAATGTGATATTTTACCAATAATTCCTGACATAAGATGTCAGTTATTCTATGCTATCATGATGCTGCGATCGCAGCAAATAGAAAATAATTCAATAGTCAAGCAAAGGAGAATCTAATGGATGATCAGGAAGTAAAAATAGTAACTCTACCCCCCATGCGGATGGCATCATTTTATGCTTACACTGCCACACCTGAGCAGGATGCCTGGCACAAAATGTATCACTGGGCAAAAGCACGCCAGCTCTGGCAGGATCCCCCTGCCACGCGCATCTTCGGCTTCGATAATCCTCCCCCCTCCGAAGGCAGCCCGAACCGTGGTTATGAGTTCTGGCTCGCCATCGGCCCTGATGTGCAGCCGGATGACGAGATCAAGGTCATGGAATTCACCGGGGGCAGCTATGCGGTGATGCACTGCGATGTCTCCACCGCCGATCCATTCGAGGTCATTCCCGCCACCTGGCAAAAGCTGGTCAGGTGGCTCGAAACCAGCCATTATCAATACGGGAAAGACCCCTGCCTGGAAGAGCATCTGACTCGCAAGGAGACTACTGACCAGGGATTCCTCCTGGACCTGTACCTCCCCATCAAGGAGTAATCAGCCATCACTCCCCCTGGATAATTTCCGGGGGAAAATTTAATTAACTACCTGTCAGCTTTTCCTGCACGCTTTTTATCTTGTCATCCATGGTCTGCACCCGGTCGGTACGTGTCCCGAACCTGAGCGTCGATGAGATGCGCGGGGCACCCATCTCATGCACGCGCTCGTGGCAAAGTTTGATGGCGGCAAAAACGTCATCCCACTCCCCCTCAATATTCGTGCCATAAGCGTGCAGGTTGGTTTTTAATCCCGCTTCCTTGAAAATTTTCTCACATTCCACAATATATTTAGACACGGATACCCCCACCCCTATTGGCACAATACTAAAATCTGCGATAACTTTCATATTTTCACCTTTCTATAAACTTTCCCCTTCTGAAGCAAAAACCAGCGCATTTTCAAGATTCATCGTTTTACCTGCCTGCCAATCAACTTCAAATTGTTCTAGGCCCAGACTATTCTGCAGGTTTTTTAAGCACTGCTCAACTTCCAGGCGGTCAGCAGGCCACCATTTTGCGCCAGTCCCGTCGAGTAATGTTTGAGCAGCTCCAAGTATTTTTGCTGCTCGTTGCATCTGGCTTCTCTCAACCCAAAGACTCGCTATGGAAGCCAGACACTCACTTACGCCTCTCTGATTACCAAGCTTTATGAACATACCCAGGCTCTCCCTGAATTTTTCTTCTGCTTCGGGTAGATTACCAGTATGCCGTGCCACACACCCCAAGTTATGGACTAACCTGGCCAGATCCCCTTTATCACCCATCGCTCTGAGCAAATGTTCACTCTGTTCATAGTATTCTTGAGCTTTTCGGTAATCACCTTCCGTCCGTTCCAACTCACCATAGTTATTTAAGATTAAAGAAATTAGCCAATTTTCATCAATATTCTGGCTGATTACAAGGGCATCATCAAGGTATGCCCGCGCTTTATTAATATTGTTCATGCCAAGGCTGGCATTCGCCATGTGCACCAGTGTAATTGCCTGGTACCAGGGCATACTCAATTGCTTATATAACTCTCCAGCTTGCTGTAAATATTCCAAAGATATTTCATCTTCTCCTCGGTTTACTTGAGTCGTGCCAAGAAACAGCAAGGCGACCGCCATTACCATGGGTATCTCGATTGATCTAGAAAGGACTACGGCCTCCTCAAGCAGAGCAATGGCATCATTCAAATCTCCTTGCCACATCGCCATCGCCCCGCTACTCCATAATGCAAAGCAACGAATTAGCGATTGCTCCTGGGCAATGGGTGTATGCAATAAACGATTAGCCCAGCTGCGACCTTCGCTTAAAAAGCCGCGTCGATACCAGGGCCAGTTCATGGCCGTCAACATCCAGGGCGCCAATGCAATAAGGGAGGTATCTTTGAAGCAATAGTTCAGAGCTGCCCTTAGGTTATCCCGCTCGCCATCCACCCAGGCCAAGCCTCGGTCTGCTTCGCGGGTGGAAAATAGCGGACTTATTTCGTTCATCCTGTCAATAAAATAATGAGCATGCCGAAATTGCAGTTTTTCTAACTCACCCCTCTCAACTAATTTCTCCATAGCGAACTCACGGATCGTCTCGAGCATTCTGAAACGCGGTTCGGGTATCTCGATGTATTCTAATTGCACAAGGCTATTATCCAATAAAGTTTCAATGCCTTGAGGAATGTCTACTTCGCTGTCCGCCTCCAATCTGCATACTTCTTGAGCCGATTCCAGGCTGAATCCGCCCATAAACACTCCTAACCGAGCAAATAATGCCTGATCATTTGAGTCAAGCAATTGCATACTCCACTCCAGCGTATTACGTAAGGTCTGCTGGCGGGGTGGTAAATCTCTCCCACCCCCAACCAATATTTGAAGGCGATTGTCAAGCATACTGAGTAGTTTCTCAGCTGAGAGCATTTTTACCCTTGCTGCTGCAAGTTCGATCCCCAGTGGTAGACCGTCCAGTCGGCGGCATATTTCTACGATGACGGGTATATTCTGGTCGTTGACTGAAAAACGCGGGTTAGTTGCTTTTGCGCGCTCTATGAACATTTTGAGCGCTTCGCACTCGACTAATTGTGGATTGGATAGGTCTACCATGCTCTCGGGGAGCTGCAGGGTAGGAACCGGATACTCATGTTCTCCACGCAAGTTTAGCGATACTCTGCTTGTGATCAACGTTTTTAATTCAGGGGCTGCCTCCAATAATTCTGTAACCATCGGGGTAGCATCCAGCACTTGCTCAAAATTATCCAGCAATAATAATAATTGCTTATCGTATAAATATCTTTTTACACCCTCAAGTAGCGATTGGCTACCACCTTCACGCACGCCTAGCAACTCTGCTATCTTTGAGATTACCAGGGTGGCCTCACGCGCCTCAGCGAGTGAAACAAACAACACGCCATCTTTAAATTGGCCAAGTATTTCTGCTGCTACCTGCAAGCTCAGGCGTGTCTTGCCCGTACCGCCTGGGCCGGTCAGAGTCACCATTCGCACGGGCCGGCTGCTGAGTAATGCTTTTACTGCCTCTATTTCGGCTTCTCTGCCAATAAAAGAAGTGACCTGAGAAGGTAAGTTGTTGTTGAAATGGTCTGATTGATTTCCAACTTTCTTGAACTCCGAGGCCTCGAACCGTTCAGTCAGTAAAAGTGCCAGGTCATTTTCTACCAATTGTCGTAATTCTTCTGCGTTTGAAAAATATTTATATGAAACGCTGTCATCTTGCTTTATTTTCGCCAGTAATTGGGTAAGGCCTGCTTCACGCTCTGGAGCTGGGGTTTTTATATATATTAACTTTGGCTTGTCTCCGGTGAGTAAATATTCATCTTCTAGGCCTGAAATCTCCATTCCGGGAGCGACATACCCATAATTCTGCCAGTAAATGCCAATGAAAATATGACTTTGTTCAAGGTAAGCTCGATATAGAAAAATTGCTGGATGTGGGCGGGCACCCAGCTCAAACATGACAGGTGCCATGCGCAATTGAGTGATAGCCTCCCTGGCTGCAATACGTTCATCTGCCAGCTCGCGCATTGTTGAACTGATAAATACCCTTATGCGTTGATCCGGTGTGCGGATAAGACCAGGCGTATTCATTTTTGTTACCTCACCTGCTAGACGGTAAACAGAGCTATGCTTTTATAGATATACCGACCAGTTCTGTATCTGACTGTCTCTGAGAAACGAAGCAGTCAATTAGATATTAGCTGAATAATACTTTATTTTTTACAGCTTGAATACTTTTAGCCTTCCTCACTTTATTTGATCATCCTAATTTTCCCACCACGCCTTCCACCGCCTCCAGGATCTCGCCTGATTTCACCAGCTCTTTCATAATGTTATGATCTACATTCAGCGGCCGGTCTTCATCCAGGTGCGCCACATGCTTGCGGATGATTTCCCGTGCCGCCTGCACGCCCCTTCCCGGGGTAAATTCACGGAAATCCAGCGCCTGTGCGGCTGCCATCAGCTCGATCCCCAGGATGCCATAGGCATTATCCAAGATTTGCCCGTTCTTGAGCGCCGTATTCATACCCATAGACACGAAATCCTCCTGGTCTGCTGCTGCTGGGATCGACTGGATGCTGGCCGGCATGCACAGGATGCGCTGCTCGACGATCAGGCTGTCGGCGGTGTACTGGCTGAGCATCATCCCCGAAAACATGCCTGCCCCCTTGGTCAGGAAGTCGGGCAATCCTGCGCTGAGTGCTGGGTTGGTCATCCGGTTCAGCCTGCGCTCCGATAGTACGCACACCATGGTGATGGCTGCCCCCGCCATGTCCATGGGTAGGCTCACCGGGCTGCCCTGGAAATTCGCGCCCGTAAGGGTCAGGCGGTAATCGGGCAGGAAGATGGGGTTATCACCCACCCCGTTCAGTTCAATCTCCACCTGGCTTTGGGCGTAATCGATGGCATCGTGGGCCGCCCCGATCACCTGGGGTGAAGAGCGCATCGAATAAGCATCCTGCACCTTGGTCTTCATCTTGCCCGTGGCCAGGTCGCTGCCTTCAATACACTTCATGATGACCTTCGCTGTCCGCATGGCTCCTTTAAAACCTCTCACCTCGTGTACACGCAGATCATAGGGCTTTAGATTCGCCAGCAGTGCTTCCAGGCTCATCGCACACGCAATCTCAGCCTGCGTCAGCCAGCGATTCATGTCATACAGGTGCAGCGCACTCATGGCGGTAAAAAGATTTGAGCCATTGATGGTGGCCAGCCCATCACGCGCCTGCAATCCAGGGATTGCAATCCCCGCCCGTTCCATGGCGATCCTTCCAGGCAGCCGTTCCCCCTGGTAGAAAGCCTCCCCTTCACCCATCAGCAATAACGCGATCTGAGACATGGGCGCCAGGTCTCCACTCGCCCCCACCGAGCCTTTCTGGCACACCACCGGCGTCACACCCTTGTTCAGCATCTCCACCAGCGCCAGGGTGATCTCGGGGCGACAGCCGGAATTGCCGTGTGCGTGCACGTTGATCCTGCCTGCCATCGCCCCGCGGATATGCTCGATCGGGCAGGGCTCGCCGATTCCGGCCGCATGGTTATAGATGAGGTAGCGTTGGAACTGGTGCACCTGCTCATCATTCAACACTCGTTCAGAAAATTCGCCAATTCCCGTGTTCACCCCGTACATGATTTCATGCGCCTGGATTTTCTCTTCCACCATCGACCGGCAGGCTTTGATCCTTTCCAGCGCTTCCGCCTTCAGCTCAACCCTTTCACCCTGCCGGGCAATCCTCATCAGTTTCTCTATGGTCAGCCCGCTACCGTCGATGCTAATCGTCATAACTGGCTCCTTTTCTGGATATACTCGCTCTACACCTGTTATACCGGATAGTGAGAATTAGGGCAAGTGTTATTTGTCAGATATGCGTTTCGTTTACCCTGCCATGCCCAAGTTGCACGGCCAACTCAGGAAAACCATCCTGTAACAAACGGGACATCCATCTCTTCACGGAATTAATAACTTGATATAATCTATAGAAGCCTGGATGATCGTTCAATTGATTTTTGGGAAATACTTGCCATCCATATAACTTTGACGGGTATTGAAAGGAGGTCCGCTATGCGGCTGTATGCCGATAGTGCCAAGTGTTCGGGGTGTCGCGCCTGCCTGGTGGCTTGCTCGCTCAACCTGTTTCAAGAAAGCAATCCGAAAAAAGCTTCGTTGAATCTCATCGCCCATTTCCCCAACCCGGGTGTCTATGAGATGAAAGTCTGCACCCAGTGTGGTGATTGTGCTGCGGTGTGCCCTACTGAAGCTATCAAGCAGAACGAGCGCGGTGCATTTTATGTCGACTTTGCAGAGTGCAACCTGTGCGAAGCCTGCGTGCCCGAGTGCCCCGAAGAGGTCATGTTCGTGCGGCCTGAGCTGGCTAACAACGCCTGGAAATGCGACCTGTGCGGCGATTGCGTGAATGTTTGCGGAACCGGCGCACTTTGGATTGCTGAATAGGAGGTATCTATGAATGGTTATGGTGGATCGATCCTGCGTGTCAATCTCACTGAAGGTAAGGTTACCAAAAAACCCACCCCTGCCCAGATGGCGCGTGATTTCATTGGCGGGCGTGGTTTCGGCCTGTATTTGCTGTTCAAGGAAGTGCCCAGGAACGCTGACCCGCTCGGTCCTGAAAATAAGCTGTTTGTTTCTTCTGGCCCATTATCCGGCATGCTCGTACCCGGTGCGGGTAAATGCGATTGGACCACCAAATCACCCCTCACCGGTGGTTATGCCAGCGCTTCCATGGGTGGTCATTTTACCGCCGAGATGAAATATGCCGGGATAGACTCGATGATCTTTGAAGGAGTGAGTGCTAACCCGGTTTACTTGTTGATTGACAACGATAAAATCCAGCTACTCGATGCCTCCCACCTGTGGGGCAGAGGCGCCGTAGATGTGGAGGTTGAGCTCAAGCATAAATACGGCGAAGAGTTCCAGGTGGCAGCCATCGGTCCGGGCGGTGAGAATCAGGTCTTATACGCCTGCATCAACCACGATTTCGGCCGCCAGGCTGGGCGCGGCGGTGTTGGGGCGGTGATGGGCAACAAGAAGCTGAAGGCCATCGTCTTGCACGGCACAAAGTCTGTCCCCGTAGCAGACCTGGAAGGTTATCGCAAAGCCGGCATGGCGCTCTACAAAGCCTGCAAGGATGCTGAAGGCCTGGCCGAATGGTCGCGCTACGGCACCACCGTGGTAACTAGCTGGTGCAACGAGGTGGGAGCACTACCCACGCGCAATTTCAGTGCCGGCTCGTTTGAGCAGTGCGATAATATCAATGGCAAGGCAATGCGCGAACAAATCGTCATCACCGATAAGGGCTGCTTCGGTTGCCCCTCCCCCTGTGGCAAATACTCCAGCATGAAACGCTACAATACGCGAGTGGAAGGTCCTGAATATGAGACCATCGGTTTGATGGGCTCCAATCTAGGCATCGGCGATATTCAGGATGTAGCTGAAGCTAACCGGCTGGTCGATGATGAAGGTATCGATTCGATCAGCACCGGGAACACCATTGCCTGGGCCATGGAATGTTATGAGAAAGGTATTCTCACCCAGGCCGATACAGATGGTCTGGAGTTAAAATTTGGCAATACCCAGGCTGTTTTCACGTTGATCAAGAAAATTGCCCATCGCGAAGGTAAAATCGGTAATTTGCTGGCATTAGGTGTCAAGCGGGCTGCCCAGCAGGTTGGCAAAGGCAGCGAGACTTTTGCCATCCACGTTAAAGGCATGGAGCAATCTGGCTACGCCACACATAATGCCACCGCTATGCTGCTGGCATATATGACCTGTGATGTGGGCGCTCACCACAACCGCTCCTGGGCCATCACCTACGACCTGCAGGTGGGTCGTGACCGTGTCGTACCCGAAAAAGTCGCCCGGGTGATCTGGTTGCAGAACTTCCGCCCCATGTTCGACGTGTTAGGTTCCTGCCGGTTGCAGTGGGTGGAATTGAGCATCGATCGTGATCTCTACCCACCTGTTTTAGAGGCTATCACCGGCATCAAACGCTCCTGGGAAGATCTGGAGGCGGTTGGGAACCGCATTTGGAACCTCTCCCGAATGTATTGGTTCCGGGAAATCGATGGTTTTGGCCGTGAGTGGGATTACCCGCCCCAGCGTTTTTACACCGAGCCGCCTAAAACAGGCGCCACAGCGGGCCAGATCACCAAATTCGAAGATGTCCAGCGTTTGTTGGATATCTACTACGAGCAGCGCGGCTGGGATGGCAATGGCTTGCCCACCTCCACCACCCTGCAGGACCTAAACCTGAGCGCGTTGGTCGCTTAATCGTCAAGTAATTGAGAGGTTCGAGACCTGTGTTGGATCTCGAACCTCTTTTTGTTGTACCATGACCGCCACCATTCGCCCACTCGGCATGCTGAAAACCTATACCGCTGGCCTCAAGGAAATCCCCATTGAAACTGGCCTCCCGGTTCGACAAATTTTGCTCCAGCTGGGCATCAACCCTGACCTGGTGGCGGGTGTTTTCGTCAACGATGAGCAGCAAACCAAGGATTACATCGTCCAGGACGGCGACACTATCAAGCTTTTAGCGGTTATCGGAGGTGGCTGAGCCACCGTCCTGGCAAGCTCAAGCAGCACCACCACAAAATTCTGTCACTACATCCCAGAGCACCGGTAAGCCAGCCTGGATATAGGCGATGGGCATGCGTTCATCGTGGCCATGCGCCAGCTGCAGAATGGGCATCCCAGGGGGTAAAATTCCCGGGGTGAAGCCATACATTTTTACACCAGCATGCTTGTACTGGCAGGCATCGGTCGCTCCAGGCAGGAGCATGGGAATGACCAGCCCGCCGGGATCCATCTGGTGGGTCTTTTCTTCCAGAAGCCTGTAGAAAGAAGTATCGGTTGAAAATTCGGCCCCTCCGGTGGTATATACCGTTTCCAGCTCGATTTCCTCACCCACGATCCTGTGGATTTCCCGAATTACGTCTTCGGGCATCTGCCCCGGCACTAACCGGCAGTCAATATCCGCCACTGCCTCCGAAGGGATGACATTCACCTTGCTGCCTGCCCGCAGCATGGTGGGTGATACTGTGTTGGTGACAAGTGCTTTGAGCATGTTCACGCTATCCCCTTTTATACTGCTCAACAACAGGCTGGTGAGCGTGGGTGAATGCAGCATCTGCGTGAATTGCTTTAATGGAAATCCACCTTGCACCCCGGCAGAATCGATCATTTTGAGAAATGTTGGGCTGAGGTGCACGGGAAGGTGACCTGCATGGTGTAATTTTTCAAGCACCGTGGCCAGGGTAAGCACCGGGTTTTCACCGTGCGGAACTGAGCCATGTCCCGGTATCCCCCTGGCGCGTACTCGCATCCAGCAAACCGCCTTTTCAGCTACCTGGATCGGATACAACCTGGTCTTGCCGATATAGATCGTCATTGCTCCCCCTTCGGTGATGCCATACTCAGCGTCGATCAGCTCTTTATGCTTTTCCACCAGCAGGTTCGAGCCATGGATAAAACCTGCTTCTTCGTCTGCGATGGCTGCCAGGATTACATCGCGCTTGAGTGGCACTTTTTGCCGCAGCAATCCCAGGAAAATCTGCAGGTACATCGCCAGGAAACCCTTCATATCCAGTGCTCCTCGGCCCCATACCATCCCATCGATGATCTCCCCACCGAAGGGATCATGAGTCCAGTGCTCACGCTCCACCGCCACCACATCTACATGGCCGCTCATGAGCATCGGCCTTTCGGTGCCATCTCCTTTCAACCTGGCTACTAGGTTCACCCGCTCGGGCGTCGATTCAACAATCTGGATCGCTTCGTGCGGAAATCCTGCCCCTTCTAGGATGTCTTTTACAATTAATACCGCTTGTAGCTCATTACCCGGCGGGTTCACCGTTTGTGCTCGGATCAATCGAACCAAATGTTCCACGGTTTCATCGGTCTCTTTTTGCCAATTGATCGCTCCGTTCATCGGAATCCCTCCATAATCTAAATAGGATAACATCTTCGAGCCACACCGATCAATTCGATCGCCCGCCGGTTCTGGTCGCTTTGAGCTGAGTGACCAGCACAGCCGCGAGGATCATACCACATCCCACCAGCTGAATCCCTTCCATAGTCTCTTCCAGGAAGATAAACCCGGTAAATGCAGCAAACACTGCTTCCGTGCTGAGTAAAATCGTTGCATCGGTAGCTGGGGCATACTTTTGTCCCAGCACCTGCAACGTATACCCTATGGCAGTTGAGATCAATCCAATATATAGAATTGTCCACCAGCCGGAAGACAATCCTGAAAGCGACGCTCCTGTCCCAAATCCAACCAGGATATTAAATACTCCCGCTACTAAATATTGTCCCACTGAAAAGGTCAACACTTCCATGGTTTTCACTGCCCGGCTGACCAGTATCAAGTGCAACGCCCACAGCACGGCACTTGCGATCTCCAACGCATCCCCAGGGGATAGGTGAAGTGTGCCTCGCGTGCTCAGCAACAAGCTCCCCAGGATGGCGATGCCTGCGCCCAGCCATGAAAGCCAATGGATGTTTTCCTTCCAGAAAATGGTTAAGATGACCGGCACCAGCACCACATACATGTCGTTGATGAAGCCTGCGTTTCCCGCTGTGGTAGTGGCCAGGCCGGCCTGCTGTAAACCGGCGGCGCCAAATAATAATCCACCCGCCAGGACGATATACGCCAGTGATCTTCGGTCCAGCATACCCACAGGTAGTGCGTTGCCCATTCCTGGAATTTCCTGGCTTATCGCTCGCTTGGGTTTATTCAGAGAATTCATCCTACTGAAAGGCAGTAATACCAGGCTGCCTAACAGGAATCTGAGCCCATTGAACATAAAAGTATCGAAATAGCGTGCCGCCACGCTCTGCACAGCAAATGCGCTCCCCCAAATCAGGGCCACCACCAGCAATACCAGGTCTGCTCGAAAGCGATTCATGGCATGAACGACGGTTGAATTCTTCTTCCTTCTACCTATCCCCGGCTTTTAAGCCACCTGGTCAATTGTGCAGGGCTAAAAGTATTTATCACATCCTTGGCTTCCACCCAGCCACGCCGTGCCGTCGATACTCC
>Ga0172362_10002912_pt1 | contig 14837 bp, 9 predicted proteins | sample LakKivs1_kivu2a2_FD_114534 | JGI IMG/M metagenome (GOLD analysis project Ga0172362, IMG submission 114534) | Sediment microbial communities from Lake Kivu, Rwanda - Sediment s1_kivu2a2 | ecosystem: Environmental > Aquatic > Freshwater > Lake > Sediment | place: Rwanda: Western Province, Lake...
GCCCTTGACACTGGCAAGCTGCAGCACGGTCAGGATCGGCCCCTTGCCGCAGGCTTCCTGTCGGGCCATGGCGCCGCTGTCCAGCGCGAGGGCGGCCCTCACGCAGCCGGCGTCCAGCCGCCGGGCCTCCTCGTAGGGATGCTGGTGGCTCAGGTCGCTGCTGGCGACCACCAGGGTCGCGTCGTCCAGGTGCGGCAGGAGGGCCTTGGCGGCCTCGGCGGCGTCCACGTCGCCGAAGACCACCGGCACGAGGCGAAAGTCTTTCAGCACGCGCTGGAGGAACGGCAACTGCACCTCCAGCGAATGCTCCCACGTGTGGGGCGTCTCGGCGACCCCCGCCGCGGCGCGGGCCGGTGACTGCCGCCACCAGCCCGGGCGGAACACCCGGCATTCCGGGCCGCGGACGAACGGCCCGGACCTGGCCAGCTCCGCCGCCAGCGGCGCAACGGGCACCTGCCCCAGCGGCGTGCGGTAGGCGGCCAGCGCCGCCACCGACGCGCCGCGGAACAGGGCGTAGTGGCTGGGGGCAAGCACGATCGCCGTGCGGATGGCGTTGGCGTCGAGTTGCCTGTAGGCGGCCGCAGCCGTCAGCCCCGACCACTCGTAGCCCGCGTGCGGGCAGATCAGCGCGCGGACCTTGCCGACGGGCTTGCGCTGCCATTTGCCCAGCAGGCCGTCCACCGTCTTGCGCAGCTCGTTGGCGTCGGCGGGGTAGAACAGCCCGGCCACGGCGGGCGGGCGGACCGTCGCGGGCGCGGCGGGCGGAGCGGGCAGCGCCCGGGCGGGCAGGGCGGCCAGCACGGCCGCGGCAGCGGGCAACAGGCAACGGCGGACAGGGCTCATCGCATGCTCCAGTCTATGTTGCGGCGCGGGGGCGTCAAGCTCGGCCTGCCCGCCGCGAGCCGGTTGCGTTGTGGCAGTAGCGCGGCCTATCCAGGCCGCGAAACCGTCGGCAACCAAACCTTCGCGGCCTGGATAGGCCGCGCTACTACGGAGCCGTTGGCGTTTCCGGGCCACAACGCAACCGGCTTGCCTGCCGCCCGCCGGCCGCGTCAGGGCGGTTCGGCCGCCCGCGCGCCCCACAGCCGACGCAGGCGGCCCAGCGACCAGCGCAGGCCGCGAACGACGTGCCGCCCCCCCGCCGCCACGGGCTTGCGCACCAGCGCCTCGGCCGCCTCCGCCACCGCCCCGAACGCCGCGCCCAGCGCGTCGGCGATGCGATCGGCCGAGCCGTGGTACAGCCGCGCCAGCAGGCCGACGAGGTTCTCCGTGGCGATGCGCTGGCAGTCGCGGAGGAACTCGCCGAGGTGGGCCTTCAAGTCGGCGGCGGCCTCGCGGCGGTCCCAGCCGCGGAACGCCCGGCAGCGGTGGCGCGCGGCGTGTCCGGCGGCGGAGATCAGCACGCCGGCGACGACGGCCTGGGCGGCCGCCTCCGCCAGACGACCCATCAGCGGCACCGACCGCGCCAGCGACTCCACCACCTTGCGCAGCAGGAACGTCAGCTTGATCGTGGCCACGATCCGCACCGTGTCGGCGAAGATGATGAGCTGCTCGCGCAGCGGCGGGCGGCTGTTGTACACGTGCGTCACCCGGGTCACCATCCGACCCGTGCACCACAGCACGATGGTCGCGTCGACGATCGGCCAGGGGCTGGCCGCAACCCCCACCATCACGTCCCGCACCGCCGCCGTGACCTGCGCGACGGCCAGCTTGTCCAGCTCGGCCAGCAGCGGCTCGACCGCCTCCCGCTCGCAGCGCCGGCACTCGTCCGCCAGGTCGCCATCGCCGCGAAGCCGGCGCGAGGCGCCCAGCAGCTCCTCGGCCGCCGCATCCGCCCGCGCCCGCCGGTCGGCCGACAGCGACTCGTTGGCCGCCAGCCGCCGCAGATACCGCACCAGGTAGCGCGCGTAGCGGCGCAGCTCGTGCGGTCGGGCGGCGCCCAGGTCGGCGATGTCCGGCGGGCGCAGCGTCCGCGGGCGCAGCCGCCAGCCCCCCAGCAGGCGCACCGTCACCCAGACGCCCCCCACCGCCAGCACCACGAGGAAGGCGTACCCCGCGGCCGGGTGAATGTCACGCAGCGTGTGGTAGGCGCGCACCAGCTCCATGACGAACAGGAAGCAGACCACGACGGCCGCGACCGTCACCACCCGCACCGCGTTTCGCCAGAACCTCTGGAGCATGGCCAGCCTCCGGGCTGTCCGTCGCCGGACGGAGATGATTATTGCACGTCGGCGGGCGAGGAAAAAGCCCCGCCCGTCGGTGCCGGGCAGCGGCAGGTGGGCGGGCCGGCGCAGCCATACTATGGAGTTTGCGCAGCTTGCCCATCTTACCTCGCGTGTGCTTCCTGGCGCCGGCGCACGGGAAACACCGTTTTCCGGCGTGGTTCAAGGGAGGGTAACAGTCGGCTCGCGGCAGCCTTCCAGTCGCCTCTCCGAGGCTCTGTTCCTAATCCATTGCGTACCGGGGGCTTGCGCCCCGTTCGGCTGAGCTCGCGGCCGAAGCCCGGCTAAAACCGGATCGCCCCCTTGGGGCGAGGAGGGGGCCCGTCACCTGTCGGCCGTCGGTTCTGAACCACGCCCGTTTTCCGGGGCGATCTCCGGCGGGGGGTGTCCAGGGCCGCCCGAAGCGGCGTTCGCGGTCCTGCTCTGAAAACACATCCTCGGGAAGCCGTACGAACGCGTGTAACTCAAGCATTTTCATTCCCTTGGGTGAACCGAAGGGTCATGAACGACTGGCGCCGGTTTCACCGTCGAGCGGCCGGCGAACGGAGCGCCGGCCGAGAAGTTCCTCCGGCCGGTGGACGAACGACTGTCGCCCAAAGGTCGGCCGCTATGCTCGTGATGCCGCATCGCCTTGGCGAATGACTCCTTGTCCGGTTGCCCCGCTGCGTGACGCTCGGCACGCCGTAGCCTTTGGCAAAGGCCGCTGATGCGGCCGGTTCGGGATACCTGCTCGTGCCAATCTGGTCATGGATGCCTGTCTACCACGCCCCCGACCATCCCGCAAGCCGAGAGCTTCATGGTGTGCCCCGGATTCCCGAAACGCTCTCCCGATGGCGAACACCGGCCGGTGACGCCACGCTGCTAATCCTGTCGAATCGGCTCGGCGCGGCAGGATCGTCGGGGCCGAACATCCACGCCAAGGCCCGTTTTCCTTCCACGATCGGGCGCAAATCCCACATGATCTCCGAGAAATCCGCGTCGCAGCCGTCGGCTGCAATCCTCCCATCCGGCCGTGGCACCAGCGGCACGTCGATGTGCCGGAACCGCAACCGCAGGTCGTTGGTCACCGTCAACTCGCCATAGCCGGGGTGGAAATACCGGCCGGCCACATCCGTGGCCGGCCAGCGCGCGCGAGATTGCGCCAACCGCGCCGCCAACCGCGCTTCGCCTTGCCGGCGGAACTCGCGTTTCTGTTCCACAAACCGCTTGGGCCAAGGCAATCGTTCCCAGCCCGCCGCCCGATCCAGCAGCGAAAAGGCCAGCGCCTCGGCGGCGTTGGCGGATGTGCGGTTCGCGAACGCGCAGGCTGCGATCCGGCGCGATGGCACCGCCAGCAGATGCGACACATACCCGCGCCACCCGCCCGCCCACTGCAGGACCAGTTCGCCGCGATAGACCACGCTGCGGCCCGCCAGCGCGACACAAGGCCGCCGCAGTTCCGGCCAATCCGGTTCCGGCAGGGCCAACTCCGGACGAATAGCCTCGGCCCAGATCGCCGGTGGCAACAAGCCATGTCCATCGCACGCCAACGCGCAACCCACCTTGGCCAGTTCGCTGATCGTCCCGCACACCGCGCTCGCCGGCGCGATCCCTTCAAAGTCAAAATCCGCTGTCTGGACCGAGGGCGCGAAGCCGTTCGGGCCGTAGCCGAGCATCCGGTCGGATGCGACGAACTCCTGAAGGCGGGTCATCGGTTTGATCCCCAGCGGTTCCAGCAGGTCATGGATCGCCTGATGCCAGTCGGTATCGGCCGCCTTGAACACTTGGCCGAGAATCGTGAATCCGATGTTCTGGTATTGGTGCGCGGCCCGGAACCCCGCGGAACAGGGAATATGCGGTAGCCGCCGCAGCAATTCGGCCGGATCCGACGGCGCCTGCCACCAGGTCCAGTTCCCGGACGGCAATCCCGTCCGATGCAGCAGGCAGTCGCCGACTGTCGCGCGTTCCGTGGCCACCGGGTCGGCGAACCGCAGGCCGGGCACGAGTTGGGAAACCGGCTGGTCCCAGCGCACTTTGCCCGCCCCCACCAGTCTACCGATGGCCAGCGCCGTCAGCGGCTTGCTGATCGAGTACCATCGCGACGGCGTGTCCACCGTCATCGGCAACCGGCGTTCCTGGTCGCACCAACCGTGCGCCGCCGAGTGAGCCACTTCGCCGTCCACGACCGCGGCCGCCGCCACGCCGGGCGTCCCCTGGTCGTTCGACACGACGGCCAGCAGTTCGGCTACGTCGGCAAACGCATTCCTACTCATCATTGTTCGAGTAGTCCTTCACCTTGGGTCCGGGCCTCTCCATTCGGGCTTGCACAGCGGCCTTTCGTCTTTCCGCCAGCAGTTTCGCCACGGTGGCCAGGGCCTCAGGAGCGGTCATCAGGTCGTGCCGGTTGACGCCGGCGGTCCTGCGCGTGCCGGTCGGGGCGATCAGGCCGGTCAGCGGGTCCCGGGCGGCCATCAGACCTTGCAGGATGCCCTCGGCCTTGGCCTCGGCCTTGGCCTTGGCCTTGGCCTTGGCCTTCCACAGGGGTTTGCCGGTCTCCTGGCAGCCGGGATTATTCACCGACCCGGCGGTGAAAGCATAGCGGGCGGCGGCGCGGGCGTCGAGCGGAAAATGAACGCGGTAAACGGCAGACCGCGGCAAACCGCCCCCTTACCCCCTTCGCCGGCGGGGCCGCGCCGAAGCCGAATTGCCGGCCCCTCATTCCCGCAGCACGAGCTCCAGGTGGGCATGCGACGGCGGGGCGCCCCACGGCCGACGCCGTGGACCAGAGTCGTCCGAGCCGGCGTTCGCGGTTCTGCCGGTTTCACCGTCGAGCGGCCGGGATTCCGGGCGCCGCTGAGGCGAGCCGGCGGGCGTCTCGATGCCGAGCCGGGCGCGGAACGCGTATTTGCGGGGCGATCTCCGGCCGGGGCTGCCCAGACACCCCCGACTGTCCGTTCGAGGCTCCTGCCCCGAAAAAGCGGTAGTAAGCTACAGGATTTCAGGCATGGTTCAACGGAGGGTAACAGCCGGCTTGCTGGGGGGTTCCTGTCGCCTCTCCGAGGCTCTGCTCCTAAGCCATTGCGTACCGTGGGCTTGCGCCCCGTTCGGCTGAGCTCGCGGCCGAAGCCCGGCTAAACTCTTGGCGCGCCTTCCGGGCGAAGAGAAGAACTGTCACCCGTTGGCCGTTGATTCTGAACCACGCCCCAATTCCCGGAAGAACCTTCCTGCGCCCCGAACCGGCTTCGATCCGTCGGCCGCAAACGCCGGGTGGCGCGTGTCGGGTGTCGAGTGGCGAGTGGCGAGTGTCGGATGTTCCGGGTTCCGTGTTCCCGGTTCCGACTCCCAGGCTACAGGCTACCGGCTACCGTTCGTCCTCGCCCTCGTCCTCGTCGTCGGCTGTTTCTTCTCCCCCCGGCTCCGGGCCCCGGGGCCCGGGCCACGGGTTCCGGGCTCCGCCGCTGCCCCTCGTCCCGGCCGTGCTTCGTTTCGATGCCCAGGCGGCGTCGAAACGGGCGCCGGAGCCACGAACGCACCCTCGGACGTACGGGGGTACGTCCAAACCGGCCGAGGGGCATTCTTGGTCGATTTCGACGCCCAGGCGCAGGGGAAGCGGACTTTTCCGAGTTTGGTAATCTGCGCAAAGTTTCCGATTTCCGGCGCGGGGGCGGCTCGCCACGGCGTGTGCAGAACCCGGCCCTGCGGGCCGGAACCTGCACACCCTACGGGCCACCGCGGAAGGTTGCGCCGCGTCGTGGAGGGACGCGCTTCGTCGCGTCCTGCCGGATTCGCGGCCACGACAAAGCGTGGCCCTCCACCGGAGGAAACTAGGGACGCACCCTAGTTTTGGCAGGGGGTGGGCTGCCGAAGGCGAGACTGTCACAGCGGCAAAAACTAGGGTGCGTCCCTAGTTTTTTAGGATGCCATTCGGAGGGTTCAGGCGTACCGGGGTACGTGCGAGGTGCCGTTCGTCGCTGTGGCGCCCGAAATACCGTCGAGCGGCCGGTGAAACGAGGCGCGGCCTGGGCGAGGGGCATGCCCGTTCGGCGGTGGCTTCACTCGGCCGCTGCGCGGGCTCCACGCCGTAGGGACACCCGCCCCCCCACGGGCTTGCGCCCGAGGCTACCACCAGACGGCCGCTTCGCGGGCTGGGATGGTCACAGGCGCGCGCCGTGCGACAACCCAGCTCCGGAACGTCGGGAAGGGAACAATCGGCGCGCGTCCGCCTGCGGGAACAATTTCCCGGCCGGGGCGTCCAATGGGCAGGCCCGTTCGGCGGGAGCGTTCCGGCCGCGGGGCAGAGGTGTGGTCCTCTTGTCAAGGAGACCGACGATGAGCGCGCGCAAAGGTTGGCTGGCGGCGGTGGCGGTGGCGGCGATGGCTGGGCTGGCGGCGATGGGCGGCGAGCCGGCGGGCGCGAAAAAGGCGGCCGGCGGCGCGGCGGCGCCCGCGCCGCGGCTGGACCTGTCCGAACCGATCGCCCACGAGAACCTCACGCTGTTCATGGTTTACGGCCCCGACAGGGTCAAGGGCGGCGAGTTCCTGACGCTCAAGGAGGCGATGGACGCCAAGCTGGTGGTCGTCCACGAGACGGGCAACGTCGGCGAGTTGACGATCCAGAACACCGGCGACAAGCCCGTCTACATCCAGTCCGGCGAGATCGTCAAGGGCGGGCGGCAGGACCGCACGCTCCAGTGGGACATGCTCCTGCCGCCCAAGAGCGACAAGCTGCCCATCAGGAGCTTCTGCGTCGAAAGCGGGCGGTGGAGCCAGCGCGGCGGCGAGAACCCCGCGCAGTTCGGCTCGGCCGACAAGATGCTGGCCACGAAGGAGCTGAAGCTCGCCGCCCGGAGCAAGGGCGACCAGGGCGAGGTGTGGAAGGAGGTCGCCAACGCGCAGAAGAAGCTCAGCGACAGCACGGGGACGAACGTGGCCGCCCCGCAATCGGCCAGCAGCCTCCAGCTTGCGCTGGAGAACAAGGACGTGCAGGCGAAGGTGGGCGAGTTCGTCAAGAAGCTGTCGGCCGCGCCGCGCGGCGAAAAGAACGTCATCGGCTTCGCCTTCGCCATCAACGGCAAGGTCAACAGCATCGACGTGTACGGCAACGCGGCGCTGTTCGCCAAGCTCTGGCCGAAGCTGCTGGAGGCCGCCGCCACCGAGGCCGTCGCCAAGCAGCAGAAGGACGCGAAGTTCTCCGCCGCCAGGGCCGCCGACGTGCAGGCCCTCGTCGACGAGGCCGCCAGGGCGAAAGCCGAGGACAAGGACATCGCCACCGGCACGAAGGCGCGCGTCCGCGAGAACGACAAGGCCGCGTACTACGGCACCCGCGCCCCGGCGGCGGCGGCCGAAGCGTCCGTCCACGAGAGCTACATCAAGAAGTGAGCGGTGACATCCGCCGCGGCACGCGGCGGCTCCGTCGGCTTGCTCCGACGTACCACGCTGCCGGGCGGCGGGTTACCATGTTTGTGTGCTCGGCGGTCGGCGCACAGCGGCAACGGCGGGGGCGACAGCGGGCACTTCTCCGTCGCTTACCACGCGCCGAACCGCTACGTGCGGCGCAGCGGCATCGAGAGCGACATCCACATGCTCGCGGCGATGGAGTACCACGCCTCGACGACGGAGCTGGTGCAGATGCTGCGGGCCGGCCACCACGGCGTGCGGCTCGACGAGGAGGCCTGGGACCGCCTGACGACGTGGATCGACCTGAACTGCCCCTACCACGGCACGTGGGGCGAGCTGTTCGGCTCGCGCGGCGTCGAGCGCCAGGCCCAGCGCCGACTCGACCTGCTCAAACGCTACGCCAACGTCGACGTCAACGACGAGGAGATCCCGCCGACGCCGCAGGCGAAGGTCCAGCCGGTCGCCCCGCAGCCGCCCGCGCCCGCACGCAACGCGCCACGGGCCAAGGCGCGGGGCTGGCCGTTCGGCGCCGATGAGGCGAAACGCCGCCAGGCCGCGCTGGGAACGCATGAGAAGACCATCGACCTCGGCGAGGGCGTCAAGCTCCAGCTCGCATGCGTCCCGGCCGGCGAGTTCGTGACCGGCGCCGGTGCCGCCGCACGCATCGACAAGCCCTTCTGGCTCGGCACCTGCGAGGTGACCAACCAGCAGTACGCCCGATTCGACCCGCTGCACGACAGCCGCGTCGAGCCGAAGCACGGCTACCAGTTCGGCGTGCACGGCTACCCCGCCAACCGCCCCGCCCAGCCGGTGGTCCGCGTGAGCTGGCGGCGGGCGGCGGCGTTCTGCCAGTGGCTCACCCGCCGGGCGGGCGCAGCCGGGCTGAACTTCGCCCTGCCCACCGAGGCCCAGTGGGAGTGGGCCTGCCGCGCCGGCTCGGCCGGGCCGTTCTCCTACGGCGGCTTCGAGGCCGACTTTGCTAAGCTGGCCAACCTCGGCGACGCCACGCTCAGCCAGTTCGCCACGAACCCCTACACCGAGGACCAGCCGATGCGGAATCCCAACCGCTTCGACGACTGGGTGCCGAAGGACGCGCCCCAGAAGAAACCGCGCCCGGACCGCAGGGCCGTCGCCTCCGGCACGTTGAACTGACGGAGGCCCGGTGTGGCCGCCGGGGCGTGCCGGACGTTCCGGCCGTGCGGCGGCGGAGCGCGGGCCGACAGTGCCCGCCGGGAGGCAGGGCATCCCGGTTCCCCACCAAGAGCCGTACGTCGTGTCTCGCCGTAAAGTCAAAGGAGCAATGTCATGAGGAAGCTGTCTGTGCTGGCGGCTGTCGCGCTGGTCGCGGGCTGCCTCGGCGCCGCCACGGGCCTGTGCGCCCGTTCCGGCCAGGACGGTGGGGAAGGCGACTTCGCCATCTACGTCGCACCGGGCACGATCGCCCGCAGCGCCGCCTGCACGTGGGTCACCATCCACACCGACGTGCCCTTCGGCAGCGTGGACGCCGCATCCGTCACCGTCGATGGGGAAGCGGTGGACGTGGCGGGCACATTCGCCGACGACCGGGGCAACCTGGTGGCCAAGCTGCGGTTCGCCGACGTCGCCGCCGTCGCCGCCCCGCCGTCGGCCACCATCACGCTGACGCTCGTCGTGGACGGCGAGGACCTGTCCGCGGCCAAAACAGTCTCCGTGAAGGACTGACCCCGTCGGCGGCCGCCCGCCAAGGCGAGATTCGCGCGCCGCGCGGCGTCAGTGGCTGGCGATCGCGCCGGCGGCGCGGTGCTGGCCGAGACGGTCCTCGCGGGCGCGGCGGACCCAGCAGTTGCCGCAGGAGCAGTCGCCGTCGTTGGGGTCGTGCCCGCACGTGCCGGCGATGTCGTGGTACGCGCTCGTGCCGATGCACGCCTCGACAAGGCCGAGCATCCGCTTGTACGCCGGGTCGTCCGTGCCGTTGTAGCCGCCCCTCGTGATCTGCCCCCACCCGCCGGCGGCGACGGGCAGCGCCGCCCGCAGGATGCGGCTTTCCTTCGGCAGCGTCTTGTTGATCAGCGCCGCCAGCGGCTCGGCGGCGACCTGCTCGCCGAATCGCTCCGCGACGGCCTGGCGCAGGGCCTTCTCGCCTTCCGGCAGGATGGGCCGGTCCTCGGCGCGGTTGAACGAGTAGTCGCCGTAGAACTGGGCGTTCAGGTCCAGCCAGTTGATGATCTGCTGGAGGCTGTCTTCGTCGAGCTTCACTCGCGGGCGCCCGTCGGCGTCGGGGTGCCCGGCCAGCAGCATGCCGGCCAGTTTCCCGGCGTGGGCGAAGTAGTCCCGGGGCGTGCTGTAGTTCGTCTCGCCGTTGCGCTGGGCGATACGGACCATTCCCGGCCGGCGCATGATGGAGTGGTAAGAGGCGGTGAAGCGGTTCTGGAAGTCGCCGAGCAGGTTGATTCCGCCGGCGCACTTGGCCGGATTGGCGGGCGGGGGCGCATCGCGCCGGGAGCGCGGGCGTGCGGCCGGCGCGGGCGGCGAGGGCTTGGGCAGTGCCTTGGGCTTCAGGGCGCCGGCGGGCGGCGGGCCGTCGCCGGCCAGCAGCGACTCCAGCAGCCTGTCCACCTTGTCGGGGGCTTTCGTTGCGGTCGCAGGCTTGGGCTTGGGCGCCGGTGCAGCCGCGGGGACGGGGGCGGCGGGTGCGGGCCTGGGCGTCGCGACGGCCGCGGCGGCGGGCGGGCCCTGCGGGCAGCGGCCCAGCCCGTGGCACCCGACGCAGTAGCGGTCGAGCACGGGCTGGACGGTGCGGGCGAAGCTGAAGCCGCCGTCGTACAGCGGCCCCGGCGGCGGCATGAGCGTGCGGAACGCCACCGGGCGGGGGATCAACGTCGGTGCGGGCGTGGCGTGGCGCGGCTCGGGGCAGCCGATGCAGCTCGCCTTCTCGCCCGGGCGGACGCATACCTGCGTCCGCATGGTCATCACGGCCATGCCGGCGGCGTCGAGGAGCTGGAGCTGCAGCGGCACGTCGGCGGGGACCTCGAAGGCGCACGAGCCGTCCGGCTCGACCGGCACGGTCCCCAGCGTCCGCTTGATGATCTCGTTGTTGACGTAGCTGAGGATGGGCTTGCCCCGCGTCGGCTGGCTGATGATCTGGTTGACCCGCATGCGCTTGATCTGCCCGCGCTCGATGGGCTGGGTGCTCTGGTAGACGTCCTGGACGTAGAACAGCCCGGTGGTCTGGCCGGCGACGACCTCGTCGCGGATGACCGGCGGTCGCGTGCGCGCCCGCAGCGGCACCGGCGAGAAGGCCGACGTGCTGTCGTGAGCGTAGATCAGCTCGCGCCCGCCGACCGTATCGACCAGGTAGATGGCGTAGCGCCCCGCGTGGGGGTAGGCCATGAGGAACAGGTCCTCGGCGAGCGGCCAGGGCGTCGCCGCCCGTCCGCCGCCGCGCCGCCCGCCGCCGGTCACGGTGTTGGCGAACGGCTGGGGGGCGTTCGTCGTGCCGCTCGGCGCGCCGCGCTCCGGAAAGCCGATCTCCGGCGTGACGGCCAGCAGCGGCTCGCCCCCATCCTCGCCCTCGTAGGTGTCGATGACGATGATCGACCCGGCCGTGTAGCCGTGGTGGTCGGTCGCCGTGGCGACGACCTTGTGCGAGCCGGGAATCGGCTGGGCCTCGGTGATCATGCACGGCCCGACGGAGTAGTTGCCGTAGAAGTGGGCGACCTTCGCGCCGTCGGGATTCATCGTCCAGAGGCTCTGGAAGTTCGTGTCGTGGCGGTTGATGTAGTCCCAGCGGCACCAGATGATCCGCCCGTCGTGCATCACGGCCGGGTCCCAGTCGTTCGCCTCGTTCATCGAGATCCGCTCGATGTTGCCCCCGTCGGCGTCGCAGCGGTAGACGACGTAGGCGGGCACGTAGCGCTTGCCGTGGCAGCGTCCGTACTGCTGGCTGCGCGTGGAGACGAAGGCGATCCTGCCGTCCGCCAGGTAGCAGGGGTCCCAGTCCTCGATGAGCACGGTCTGGCGGCCGGGCTGGCTGGTCCAGGGCTCCTTGCTCGTGCCGGTGATCTGGCGGACCCAGCTCCCGTCGGCGGCGCACTCGTAGAGGAAGAAGCTCAGCCGGCTGTGCTCGCCCTTGGTCTGCGGCTCGCCGCGGACGACGACGGCACACTTGCCGTCGCGGACGGCGTTGTCGGTGATGCCCCCGTGCGAGCAGAAGCCGAACACCACGCGCTTGCCGTCGAACGACAGGTCCGGATGCATGGTCATGCCCGGCGGCAGCTTGTCTTTCATCAGCAGCGCGACCTTCGGGGCGGTCTTCCAGTCGGTCAGCACCGCCAGGCCGGGGCCCGGCGTGCTGTGCCGCCCGTAGTACTGGTCGCACATGTGGCCGGGAAGCCGCTCGGTGCGCAGGTTGATCAGCAGCTTGTCGAAGTCCAGGGCCGGGTGCGAAAGGATGATCCGCCGGCGGAGCTGGAGGACCTGCCCGACAAGGACGTTCTGGCTGGACTTGTCCAGCGCCCCCGTGGCCGCGACGCGATTCTCCAGCGCCGCCAGCTCCGCGGCCAGCTTCGGACGCTCCGCCGCGCGCTCGACCAACTCCAGCGTCTTGCGGGCGAAGGCGACCGCCTTTGCCGCGTCCCCCACCGGCTCGGCCGCCGCCAGGCCCGCCGCGAACACCACCATTGCCGCCGAGATGCACGCCAGCGTCGGCCGCAGGCTTCTCATTGTGTCGCTCCTTGAACAGAAACTGACCGCGGAACCCTTCTCATTATAACTGCAACCCCCGCCAGCGGCCACCCGGCCGCTGCGCGCATGGTCTTCATCCGCGCGCGGGCCGGCCTGGCAGCTCGCTTCTCGGCGCTGTACCCGGGCGCAAAGGCCCGTCCCCGCCCGTGCCGTGGAACCACCCCGTGTTGCCTCGCCGCTGGCGAAGCTCCTTGAGCTTGCCGGCCTGCTCGGCGTCGAGAATGTCCCCGGCAATCTCGTCGAGGAGCTCCTCGTCGAGCTTCGACCGGCCGGACGGGTCCTTCAGGTCCACGTATCTGAAGGCCGACTTGCCCACCAGGTCGGTCACCTTCTTCTGCTGGCCGTCGCTGAGCGACAGCGCCGCCAGCCAGCCGCGCATCCGCTGCGCCAGCGAATGGGTCTCCCATGCGGCGCGCTGTTTGGGCGTCAGCAGGCCGAGCACCTCCGCCTCCTCGTCGTCGGCGAGCTTCTGCTGGCGGGCGCGCAGCTCGGCGAGCTGCTTGCGGACGTCCTCGGCCTGCTTCTTCGACGCCTCGTCGCTGCGGCGGCTGAGGGAGGCGAGCTTCTGGTACAGCTCGCGCGACTTCTTCGCCTCGTCGGAGGCGTACCACTGGCGCCGCTTGTCCCAGTACCTCTTGACGATTTCCTTGATCTTCGTGTCCTGCTGGTCGGTCAGCTTGCAGGCGTCCTTCATGGCCGCCCAGCGCCCCATCTCGCCGTACGCCCGGACGCCGCCGTCCTGCCCGGCCCGCCCGATGAAGACCTCGCCGCGCCCCGCGCGGATGATCCGGATGCCCTCCTGCCCGCCCGGCGGGGCGTTGGCGTCCCTGGGCCTGCCCGCCTGCCCCGCCCACGCCGCCGCCGCCACCGTCCCCGCCGCCCACGCCGCCGCCACTCGCGCGATGTTCCTCATCTCTTGCCCTTTCCTGCGGCCGGCCCCGCCGCGCACGCGCTCGCCTCCAAGCGTAACGCCGAAATACCAGGAATGTTGTGCCCGCCGCCGCTCGGAATGGCTCGTCGCTGGAAGCACCGACGCCTGCATGTGCCTGCCACTACCCACCGTTGGGGCCAGCGTGGACCTTGCGGCCCGCCGGGCCGGCGCGTAGAATGCGAACGAGGAGACGCGGCCATGCCGGGAACCATCGAACGGTCGGAAGAAGTTGCAACCTATCGGTCGCGGCTGGACGATCTCTACGGGCGTGTCCGCACCTGGATTCGGTCCCGCCAGCGCGACGCGAGTTTCAGCGAGACCGTCGTCGAGCTTGCGGAAGAGGCCACGGGGCCGTACAAGGCGAAGAGCCTTGAGATCGCAAGGCCGGGGAAGCCGTCGATCCGTCTGGTCCCGAGGGGCATTTTCATGGTCGGCGCGCACGGGCGTGTGGACGCCCGCAGTCGCCTTGGGAGGCAGATGCTTGTATGGGTGGAGAAGGGCGGCCCTCACGTCGAGATTGAGGAAAGTCCGGGCGACGTCCCTTGGGGGCGGGTCATCCAGCCCGTGTACCCCGTCGTTGAGGAGGGCTGGGTGTGGTGCGACGAGGAGCAAGGACGAATCCTGCCCCTCACCGAGGAGGTGTTCTGGACGCGCGTCGTGCCCCCGTTGAGTGAATGACGAACCCCCTGGACCCAATCTGGGATGCCTTCCAGACCGTGACCAACGCCCTGAAGGTCGTGCGCAGGTGCACGACGCAGTTGCCTCCCGCGGATGCGGAGCGCCCGTTGCGAAACACCTGCTCCCTGCCGCCCGCCCCTTCGTTGGCACCGGAGAAGCCGCCGCCGCGGAGGCCAGGGAACACCGCGACAGAGGACTGCGGAGCGGGTGGGGTGCGTAAAATTACCCACCCGGTCGGTCGCGCCGCTTGGACACCGGCACCGACGGGAGGGCCTCGTCCCGGCCGTGCCTCGTTTCGATGCCCAGGCGGCGTCGAAACGGGCGCCGGAGCCACGAACGCCGCCTCGGACGTACCCCGGTACGTCCAAATCGTCCGAAGGGCATTTTTGGTCCGTTTCGCGCCCGCCTCGGCATCGAAACGGCCCGGCGCGGACATTTCCGATTTTGGCAATCTGCGCAAAGTTTCCGATTTCCGGCGGCGTCAGCCGGGACGCTGGGCGGTCAGCTTCTCGCGGAAGTAGCGGTGGTAGAGCCAGCTTGCGGCCACCAGAAGGGCCCCCAGGCACAGGAACGACAGGATGCGGTAGACGGCCTTGACCTCGCGCATGTCGACGAGGAACACCTTGGCCAGCGCGGCGGCGAAGATGAGCAGGGCGAGGTAGCGAACCGGGCGGCTGCGGCGCAGGAAGCCCAGCGCCAGCAGGGCGGCGGCGTAGGCGGCCCACCAGACGGACAGCGCCGCGTGCATGGCCTGCGGGCGGTTGGCCCAGCGGCCGGGCGGTGCGGCCGCGAAGTGCCGCCGAATCTCCATGCTCACGTCGTAGAAGACGATCATCGCGGCCAGCAGGACCAGCGAGGTGGCGGCGGCGCGGGCGTCGGCCCGCGCGGCCCACCACTCGAAGCGGCGC
>Ga0172362_10002914_pt1 | contig 14832 bp, 14 predicted proteins | sample LakKivs1_kivu2a2_FD_114534 | JGI IMG/M metagenome (GOLD analysis project Ga0172362, IMG submission 114534) | Sediment microbial communities from Lake Kivu, Rwanda - Sediment s1_kivu2a2 | ecosystem: Environmental > Aquatic > Freshwater > Lake > Sediment | place: Rwanda: Western Province, Lake...
GACCCGGAGGGTTGGGAGGAGTTCCCTCCGGTCGCAGAGCTCTTTTTTTTCTGGGAACATTCGCAAAGACCGCACTCCTCACGATGACGTTCTTGGGGCTCCGCCCCGCCACTGTGGCATCCCCCCAATGCGATAGGCCCAAGTGCTGAAAAGCAGGAGGGGGCATGGTGCCTACTCCTGCAGGGGTTGGATTCGGTGAAAAGAGCGTCTCGCTCGGGGACCCGGAAGAGTTGGGGGGCCTTCAGCCCCCCTGGTGCTTTCATAAGAGCGTCTGAGTGTGTTGAGAGCGTCTGAGCATGTTGAGGTGCGGTTTTCAGTTGACGGGAGGAGGTTTCACCCCCTCCCGACCCTCCCCCGCGTTAGCCCCCGCAGGAAAGAGCGTCTCGCTCGGGGACCCGGAGGGTTGGGGGCCTTCAGCCCCCCTGCTGCTCATACGGCCGGTTCTCTTTCAGGCATAATGCCAGGTCCCGCATGATCCCCTGTAAATCTCCGGTATCCCGGAACCTCTCCGAGAGGACGTGGGCCAGGCACCCCTCCTCGATCCTCCTGCGGATCAGGGGGAGGTAGCGCCTCTCTTCCCGGGTGGCCGACTGTTCAGCACGACGGTAAAGGTGTGAAAGTCCATCCTCCAGGCCAGCAGTCCCCCGGTGGATGGCCTGTTCTGTCATCTCCAGCAGTGCCTTCCTGTCCTCTTCGATGGGGAGGCTGCCGGCACGGAGGAGGGCCCGCACGAATGCGCAGATGGCGATGTCGGAGTGGACGCATTCCTGTTCGTCGGGGACCTTGATCTCCACGCACGGGCGGCTGAACCGGACGATCACCCCCGCGGAAGCCACCCACTCCTCGCAGAGGACACCTGCGCCCCTTGACGCCAGTTCGGCATAGACCCCCGAAAGCCTTGTCCGGTAGTCCTGCACAGACGAAATGGGATCGGGGACGATCCCGTTGCAGATAGCCGGGACCTGTGCCTGGTTCTCCCTGTAGTACAGGAGGCGGTTGTCGAGCGGCCCGGGCAAATTCCCCTCGACAAAGGGCGAGGCGGCAGAGATGGCGATGAGAAACGGGATCAGGCAGCGGATGCGGTTGTGCATCCCGACCAGATGTGACTCGCTCCCGTACTCGAGGTTGACCTGCAGGGCCTGGATGTTCAGCCAACCGTGCTGCCTGATACAGAAGAGCCGGTCGTACGCCTCGTAATACTCTCCCTCGCCATGGTCCCAGACCCGGGTCTGGTCAAGGGAAAGGGTGGGGTGCATCCCGAGGCCGAGCAGGGTGTACCGGTCTCCAAACCGCCGATAAAATACCCGGATGCCGTCCTGGACCGAAGATTCGAGTCCGGGCAACCGCGTAGTTGGACGGAGCGGGGCGAATTCGAGCACGGTCTTTTGTAGTTCCTTGCAGATGGTGGCACGGCCGAGCGGGACTTCCTTGTCCCAGCTGCCGGATAATTCGAAGAGGATGCAGTCGGATTCCGGGAGCGGGGAGAAGTCAGGCCCGTTGAGGGAATACTCGTGCTCGGTTCCCGTTTTCATGGGGTCCCGGCCTCTTCCAGGTCCAGTGGTATCTCTGCCACGAGGTCGGTCTCGGGCTCGGGGATATTGCTAATAACTTCCAGTTCCGGTGCAGGAAGGGACCGGACGAGTGCAGTAAGGCTCCTTACTGCCATCTGGAACTGGTTCTTATACGCATCCTCGTCCATCTTCAGGTAGGGGACGAGGGGGCAGAGTGACTCTCTCTTGAGGAAGATGCGGAGGGTGTGATCCGTAACATCGAATGTGAACGGCCCTGCCATGCAGGTCTCGGGCTTGATGGCATGGATCCTGCACCGCCCGCCGTTGCACATTATGCACAACCCGTCATCGCGGGCCTTCATACGGGTATACCCGGCACATTCAAACGCCGAGGCAGGCACTCCCCGCCCCTGAAGGGTGGCGATCCTTCCCGGGCTGAGCGGGGGATGTGCGCCAATACAGCACTTTCCCCCGCATTCGGCGCAGATGGCCTCTGCTAGAGCCTCGAAGGACTTTGTCATGGGAAATATTCACGTCTCCAGGAGGGTATGCACTATCTCCCGGTATACTCCGGGATACGCAGTGTCCTCGCCGCCCTCAAGCGACGGGTTATCATTGACCTCGATCACGCACGGGCCAGCCTTCCCCTCCTTTATGTCCACCCCGTAAAGTCCTTTACCGATGGCCTTGCCGGCCCGGACCCCGAGATCCCGCACCTCTGCGGGGACCATTTCCGGAGGGACGCTCTCCACCCCGCAGTAGACGACATGGCCGTTCACCGAATCCTGGATCTTGAAGGTCTGCGAAGGGATGATGTACTTGCAGGCATAGAGGAACCTGCCCCCGAGCACCCCCACCCTCCAGTCATAGGTGCTCTCTACATATTCCTGGGCCACGATCCAGTCGGACATCTTGAAGTACCGGCGGGCTACCTGGACGAGTTCGGCCGGTTCCTGAACTTTCTCCACACGGAGTGAAAAGGAGGTGGAGGGCTCCTTTACCACGAGGGGGGAGCCGAGGTCCTCGAAGACCTCCCGGGCCCTTGCCGGGGTAAGTTCCCTCTGGGAAATGAACAGGGTGCGGGGGATATCCACACCATGCTGCATCAGCCGGGAGTACATGTTCACCTTGTCCGAGCAGATCTGGATGGATGAGGGGTCGTCGATTACCGGGATGTGTGAAAATGCTGCAATCCGTGAGGCGACATACGTGACGTTCATGGGATCGGTCCGGGCCCGTATGAAGAGCCCGTCCATCTGCGGAATCTTCCTGATATCGACCGGGAAGATGAACTCCACCCCGTGCCCCATCTCTTCGGCGGCATCCCGGCACCGGATAAGTGCGGTGAGCTGCTCTGCGGAAGCGAGTGTTTTCCGGTCCACGAAGATCCCGAGGCGGCTCATAAGAATTCCTGGCCGGAGATGCAGGCCCTCATAAGCCCTTTCTCGGCCTTCGAGAGGTGGGAGTAGCGGACCGGGCAGAGTGAAGAGAGGCGGAAACTTCCAGCGCCGGACAGGCATATGATCTCCACCAGGGGGATACGGAAGCATTCCCAGACCAGGGTGGCCATATCCGTCATCCCCTGGTCCGTGCAGGCCACCCTCCCGAAGATGGAGACGGCCCGCTCGATCCTCGACCCCTCTCCCATGCGCTGGGAGCAGAAGGGATATTTCCCATTGTTGGTCACGTGCCTGACCCTCTCCCTTGCCTGGTCGTCCTCGTGCAGCACTTCGAAGTGTGATGTGCATGCAAAATAATTCAGCCCGTATATGACCGCGGGTGCAGGGATACAGGACTGGGAGATGGCGTATTCGGCCACGGGTATTTTCTCCAGGCGGGCCCGTTCGAGGCAGATGGGCACGATAAATGCATCGAGGATGGACCGTGTGTCCGGTGCCACGCGCTGGCCCTTGATCTCCATTGAGAGGATGGAATAGTACGCCTCGCTCTTATACGAGTAATTCTCGGAGACCAGGTACACCATTCCATCCCGGTCCACCACGTGGATGCTGTCCCGCGAGAGAGAGGTGGCATGATCCCTCTTCCCTTGGGCCTGAACATGTGCGGAAGAGAGGAGATCGGCAGAAGGTGGCGGTTCCAGGATCAATTGGCCCTGTGACATCAGGAGATCAACCCCCGCGGCAGAAGAACCATGCCAGTGGGGAAGGGAAAGGCAGTCAAAAAACCGGCAGTATGAACCCTATCGTGAGGGTCATCGTCATTTTCGCTTTCTGGTTCTAGCATGAGGAAACACGAGCCGCACTGTATGCGGCTGAAGAGGTATCACTCAGATGGTGTGACAGAATTGTTTTAAATGTTTGCGGTCGATGTGCCGGTTCCGTCCCTGGAAAGAATGGAATTTTGTCCCGATTATTCCGGTTCCGCCATGACGCCACCCCATTCACTTGATCTCGATCCGGTCCCCTGTGACCATGTAGTGGACCTTCTCGGCCATCTTGCAGGAGTGGTCCGCACACCGCTCCAGGTAACGGGCGATGATCAGGTAGTTCATGCACTGCGTGATGGTGCGAGGCTCTTCCATCATGTAGGTGATCCCCTCCCTGAAGATCGTATGGCGGAGCGCGTCCACTACATCGTCACGTTCGGAATGGTGTGCAATGAACTGCAGGTCCCCCGTCTCGTACGCCTTTAAGGAGTCGTCGATCATGGAAAGGACCAGCCCCGCCATGTGGGGAAGAGAGAGTCCGATTACCAGGTCGTTCTGGCGCGTATCGCCACTCGCGATGACAACGTTTGCGATATCCTTTCCATAACGACCTATCCGTTCGGCGGAGGCTATGACCTTCAGTGCGCAGGCGACCGCCCGCATGTCCCGTGCGACCGGCTGGTAGAGGGCAATGATCTTGTAGACCTCTTCTTCGAGGGCATCATTCTGGTGCGAGAGCGCTCTCTTCCGGTCTTTTACCTCCCTGGCAAGGGTTATGTCATTCTTCTTCAGTGCATCCATGGCATCGCGGAGCATGCCTTCTGCGAAGAGGCCCATCTGCAGGACTTTTCCCTGCATATCTGCCATCTCATCGTGGAACTTGTCAGTCATGCCTTGTCACCTACCCAAACCTCCCGGTGATGTAATTCTCGGTCAACTCCTTCCGTGGACTCTCGAATATCTGGACCGTCTCCCCGAACTCCACCATCTCCCCGAGGTACATGAAACCGGTCTCATCACTCACCCGCGATGCCTGCTGCATGTTATGGGTTACGATGATCACACAGTAGCGCTGTTTGAGATCCCCGATAAGGGCTTCTATCTTTGCCGTGGCGATGGGGTCGAGGGCCGAACATGGCTCGTCCATTAAGATCACCTCCGGCTCCACGGCAAGGGTCCGGGCGATGCAGAGCCGCTGCTGCTGACCCCCGGAGAGGCTCATCGCCGAATGGTGCAGGCGGTCTTCGACTTCGGACCAGAGGGCGGCTCTCCGCAGGCTCTCCTCGACGATGCGGTCGAGCCTTGCCCGATCCGTGATCCCATGCACCCTGGGCCCGTACGCCACGTTCTCGTAGATGGACTTCGGGAAGGGGTTCGGTTTCTGGAAGACCATCCCGATCCGGCGGCGGATCTCCACAGGATCGGTCCCGGTCTCATAGATGTTTTGGCCGTGGAAGTCGATGCTTCCCTCGATCCGGCAGGCGTTCACGAGGTCGTTCATGCGGTTGAAGCAGCGTATAAGGGTGGACTTGCCGCACCCCGAGGGGCCGATAAGCGCCGTCACTGAACGGTCCGACACCTCGATAGTGATATCTTTCAGGGCCGGAGTCTCCCCGTACCACAGGTTGAGGTTGTGGGTGGAGATGATGGATGATGTAGTCATGGTGTTACCATCGTGTAGATTTTTCGGAATGGGTGCGGATCCATATGGCCACCGAGTAGATCAGGACCACAAGGATCAGCAGGACGAGGGCAGTCGCGTATTTATTCGCATCCGCGCCAGGCACATTGGTTGCAAGGATGTAGAGGTGATAGGGGAGTGCCATCACCGGTTCGAAGAGCGAATCGGGAAGGAACCTCTGGGAGAAGACCACCGCCGTGAACATGATGGGGGCGGTCTCGCCCGCAGCCCTCCCGATGGAGAGGATGGCGCCGGTGATGATGCCGGGAACTGCGGGGGGGATGACGACCCGGGAGATCGTCTGCCACCTGGTGGCCCCGAGTGCCAGGCTCCCCTCCCGGAGCGATTGCGGGATGTTTTTGAGTGCCTCCTCAGTGGTCCGGATGATGGTGGGGAGCACCATCAGGGCGAGGGTGACCTGCCCTGCTACCAGGGAGACGCCAAAGCCGAGATACAGCACGAGAAAGGCAAACCCGAAGAGGCCGAATACGATTGAAGGAGTGCCGTTCAGGAGATCGGCCCCGGTACGGATTAGCCTCGTGAGCCTCCCCTCCCGGGTGTACTCTGTCAGGTAGATGGCGGCACCTATCCCGAGGGGAAGGGAGATGGCAATGGCCCCCGCTACCAGGTAGAGGGTACCCACGAGAGCCGGGAATATCCCCCCGTCCCGCCCCAGATCCCGGGGTGACTCGGTGAGGAATTCCCAGGTAAGGGCCGGGAGGCCATGGCTGATGATATCGAAAAGGATGATTGCCAGAATTGCGATCACCGCGACAGTGGCGGCAAAGAGGAACGTGAACGCAACCTTCTGGGCCATCTTTGGAGAGACCTTTCCCTTCAGCCGGGAGAGGCCGAGGAGGGCCAGGGCAGTCACCACGCACCCCCCGATGCCTGCGAACAAAAGTCCCACGAGTGAGATGATCCCTATGAAGAGATACGGTTTCAGGGGCTCGATCCGGAAGAGAAGGGATGTCTCATCCTTCTTCCTGGTATGCGCCCGGTTGCCGCATGACGCCGTGGGTGCGTTCCTCTCCCTGATCCTTGCCAGGATAAAGGTTGCAGCGAGGTTCACGATCAGGGTGATCACCAGGAGGACGACTGCGACCCCGAAGAGGGCATGATAATGCGTGCTCCCGATGGCCACCTCCCCCATCTCGATACCGAGTGTCCCTGTGAGGGTTCGCACCGGCGAGAGGACGTTCCAGATCGGGTCAGGGAGTATGGCTGCATTCCCGGTGACCATCAGGACCGCCATTGTCTCCCCAATCGCCCGGCCCATGCCAAGGATGACGGCGGCAGTGATTCCGGAGACGGCTGAAGGGACAACGACCCGGGATATCGTCTGCCACCTGGTGGCACCGAGCGCCAGGCTGCCGTCCTTGAATTCCCCGGGGACCGAAGTGATGGCATCCTCGGAGACGCTGATAATGGTGGGAAGGGACATTATCCCGAGCAGGATGGATCCCGCCAGCCATGACTCTCCTGACGGGACATCGAAGGTGACCCGTATCCAGTTCGTGAGGACTATGAGGCCGAAGAACCCGTACACCACCGAAGGGATACCTGCAAGGAGCTCGATGGCGGGCTTGGCCACAGCCTTCACCCGGGCGGGCGCAAGCTCTGCGATATAGATCGCGCTCCCTATGCCGAGGGGGACCGCCATGGCCATGGCCCCGGCCATTACCAGCAGGGTATCTGTAATCAGTGGCAGGATTCCATACTGCGGGGGGACGCCGGTGGGATTCCAGACCATGCCGGTCAGGAAATCGATACAACCCTCCTGCAGGAATATCGGGTAGCCATCGTAGAGCAGAAACGCGAGGATGAAGAAGATGACCACGACCGCAAAGATGGCGCAGGAGAACCAGATACTCCGGATCAGGGACTCCTTTGTCCGTGCGGCCGTTCCGAGGCGTGGCGTCTTTCGGTCACCTGCGGGCGTGGTCATGGGTGATTGGTATCAGAAAAGAAGGGGGGTCCCTGCCTAGACAAGGGGGACAAAACCTTCTTCTTCAAGAATCCGCTGTCCTTCCGGTCCTGTCAGGAATGCAAGGTACTCTTTTGCGAGGCCGGCAGGCTCACCACTGGTGATCATGACAAGGGGTCGTGCGATGGGGTATTTCCCACAAAGGACATTTTTGACGGTGGGCTCGACAGGGGAACCGGAGACCAGGATGGGTACCGCTCTGGTGGTCTGGTCCACGTACCCGAGCCCCACGTACCCGATCGCTCCAGGCGTCTGGGCAACGGTCTGCTGGACTGCGCCATTCGAGTTCTTCTCGAGCTGGTGTGCCACGAAGTTCTCCTTCTTCATCACCTTTTCAAAGAAGAACTCCCTGGTCCCGGACGCACTGTCCCTCCCAATTACGACGATGGCCAGGTCAGGTCCGCCGAGCTGCTTCCAGTTCGTGTAGTTCCCCTGGTATATGGCCTTTACCTGGTCAAGGTCGAGGGGTCCCACGTTGTTTGCGGGGTGCACAATCACCGCGATACCGTCATTGCCGATTACCGTGGGCAAGAGATCCGGATACTTGGCCGTCTCTTCGGCTTTCAGGTCCCGGGAAGACATCCCGATATCTGCAGTGCCTTCGCCGATTGCCTGGACCCCGACACTTGATCCGCCACCACTTACCTTGATATCCACATTCTGGTGGGCATTCATGTATGCGTCGGCGGCAGCCTGTGCAACAGGGAGCACGGTGGTAGAACCTGTGATAGAGAGCGATTCGATATTCTGTGCCTGGGTCTGCGGGGACCCTGACTGTTGCTGGGTGCAGCCGCATACAATGAGGGCCACGGCAAGTACTACGGCCATACCAATGGCGCACAGGGTAGGTTTCCTGCGGGAATCAGACATGATGTTCAAGAATAGATGTGGGATGTTCTGGTATACCATTTTTCGAAGGAAAATATATGTATATATATACTATATTGTGCAGCATAGAGTAGTATAGAAAACCTCGTAAAGGGGGGAGGCAGAATCGGGATGGAGATACGGAAAGTGCAGATCACCGGGGGGTCCTCATTTGTGATCACCCTCCCCAAGGAATGGGCAGAGAAGAATGGCGTGAAGAAGAACGATCCCCTCGGACTCATCGCCCAGCCGGACGGGACACTCCTTGTCACGAAGGACCTCTCCGAGACCCCCGCCCAGCGTTCCAAGGTGTTTGACGTGACCTCAATCAATGACCCGACTTTCCTCTTCCGTCTCCTTATCGGGTCCTATATCGCGGGATACACCACCATCGGCATCACGTCGAAGAACAGGCTTCCGGCATCCATTCGTATGGTCGTCCGGGACTTTTCGCAGATGACGATTGGGCCCGAAGTGGTGGAGGAGACGGATACTTCGATCCTGCTGAAAGATCTGCTCAATCCTGCCGAGATGCCCTTTGAAAATACCATCAGGCGGATGTACGTGATCGTGAAGAATATGTACATGGACGCTCTGGCCGTGCTGGAGAACGGGAATGCCGACCTCGCACGGGACGTGGTCGCAAGGGACAATGACGTGGACCGCCTGCACTGGCTGGTGGCCCGGCAGACCAACATCATTCTCAAGAATGCAAGCCTCGCCCGGAAGATGGGGGTGGCGCCGCCCGTGGTGGTGAATACGTACATCATCAGCAGGATTATCGAGCGGATAGGGGACCACGCCGTCCGCTACGTGGATCAGGCAACTAAAATACCGAAAGGCGGGATCGGGCCGGAGAGCCTTGAGGCCATAAGAAAGGCCGCAAAACATTCTATGTCCATATTCGACCGGAGTATCATCTCCTTCTTTAAAGCTGATATCAGGGAGTCGCATGCCAATATCGAGCAGGTGGAGGTGCTGGAGAAGCTTTGCAAGGAAATTTTCACCCATTCCCCAGATCAGAGCCAGGAGATCATGGTCCCGCTGCGATACATCGCCGAGAGCATCAGGAGAGCAGGGGAGTATTCGGGAGATATCTCCGAGAACGTCATCAACATGCTCGTTGAGGACAGGATCTAACCCGGCTTTCCCGGCCGGTGGAGGGCCAAGGTATAATATCCCCTGCCCGCAACCTCACACCCGGGAGGAAGTGAGAGTGGAAGGGGAAGATCTGATCGAGGTGACCGATCTCTCATGGGAAAAGACGGTGGAAAAGAGCAGGATCCCGGTGCTGGTCATGTTCTACAGCCCTACGTGTCCACATTGCAGGACCATGGAACCGTACGTGCGCGAGTTTGCGCGGGAGTATGCCGGCGGGGTCATCTTCGCAAAGGTGGATATCACCTCCAGCCAGTGGACCGCTGAGCGCTTCGGTGTCAGGAGCACCCCGACGTTCAAGTTCTTCTGCAGCGGGAGGCCGGTCTCGGATATGGTGGGGGCTGTCTACCCTGCACTCCTGAAACGGATGGTAGACGAAGGGATAAAGAACGGTCGTGACTGCCTGGAGCACTCAACCGGGATCGACTACGACGTGTCAGGGTATGCGTAAGATATGGTGACGGTGTGAATCGCCCGCTGTGGGCCGGTGCGCGCCAGCGACAGGCAGAAGAACTGGATATACCCATTCAGCATTGGTATCCACGAAACCTCAATAGGTATATATGAAGTAATTGGCAAATTGTTGTTATTGAAATGACAACAAATATTCCGTATTTTTCCCTTGCATTCCTCCTCATGTGTATTGGTATCGCCCTCCTGCAGGCACCTGTCATGGCAGCAGCAGAGTATTTGGGGGGAGAACCTGTCCTTGTCGCATCGCTGGGAGGCCCAAACGAGTATCTCCCGGGGAGTGATGCGGCCATAACCGTGGTGATTGAGAACCGGGGAACCCCTGAATTCAAACTATTCCCGGAGGGGCGGGTGGCCTCTGATGAGCAGCCTTCCACTGCCAAACTGCTGCGTGTGGGATTGGAAGCGGGGGATGCACCAATCATTATACGCACCGATCCGCAGATGGTGGGGGACCTCCCCGCAAATTCGCGCCTTGAAGTCCCATTCCAGGCAAAATTCCTGCAGAATGCATCCGGTGGGGGATACACGCTCCCGCTCTCCCTCCAGTATCAATCCCTTTCCTTTGCAGAGCAGCGTGGCTACGAGACCATGGCCTATTCATATAAGAGTACAAGTGCCACCATCCCGCTCCAGGTGAAGGTGACGCCGCGGGTCAGCATTGCGGTCACAAAGACACAGGCCGGGGAACTCACTTCGGGAAACGAGGGTTTTCTCACACTTACCATCAGGAATAATGGATCGCTCTCCGGGAACGAATCCGTTGCCCGTATTCTCCGGCATCAGGAAAGCCCCCTCCTCCCCGTGGCCGGAACCTCTTACATCGGGGAGTTCTCACCAGGGAAGACGGTCCAGGCCCGCTTCAGGATACAGGTCGGAGACGAGGCCCAGGCATCCACGTACCCCCTCGACGTCGTGGTAGAATACCTGGATCCCCAGGGAGACCTTGTCACCACCGGGCCGGTGACCATCGGGGTGCCGGTATTGGGATCGATCGAATTTGAGCTCCTCTCCAACGAGTTTGCCATGCCCAGGGGAGGGACCAGTGAGATAGAGATCCTCTACAGGAATACGGGACCTGTGACCGTGCGCAGCGCCCAGGCCCGGATCAGTGCCGTTGATCCATTCACTGCCGAAAAAAGCACTTCTTCACTGGGAGACCTTGCGCCGGGGGAGGAGGCCAGGGCAGTCTTTGTCATCTCTGTGGATAAATCGGCGACGTTAAAGGAATACGGCCTCGAGTCTGAAGTGCGGTACCGGGACGCCCTTGACAACCGCCTCATCTCGGACCCGATAAAGGTCAGGGTCAGGGTACTCGAAAGGAGCGGAGTGGATGTGATACTTGGAAATCCGCTCTACATGACCATTCTGGTAGCAATCCTTATCGGGATCGGGTACTTTGCGTATACCAGGCGAAAGAAAGGCCAGGACAAGAGAGACTGAAGATCCCCTCCTGTTCTCCCCGGAGTCCTCATGGGACCCGGAATACCACTCCAGCCCAGGCATTTTTTAATGGGGTATTCTTCAACCGCATCCACCTGCGATCGTTTTGTAAAGGTATAGGCCTCTACTTCGCGGTCAATGGCTGTTGAGATGATCTTTCTGTACTCGTCTGGAGTCATTCGGACAATATCCTCCACTGCTTAAGTGATTCATTTCACTATCTACTCACATGGTTGCAGGCATCTCTGCAGGGTTTTCTCCATGAAAAGATTGGGAGAATATTTCTGAATATGACCATGCACTCTTCAGTTCAGCTACAGAGAGGCAGGATGCGCTGTGCTGCTTTTTTTGTGCGAGATAAAAAAAGGAGTCCTTTTCAGGACAAAATATATCATTACTTTTTGGCTGGATTGAAGACGTTCTCGTAGATCATGTCGCTCCCCGTAGCGGCAAGCCGGTCGCGCTCCTCGCGCTCCTCGACAAGTGCCAGCAGCGGGAGTTCCATGTCAACGCCCGGGACATGCCCGAACATCTTTTCGAGCTCCACCTGCTGGGCGTGCATGAACAGCGCGTTCGGGATTTCCATGGCGCAAAGCTCCTGGCACTGCCCGCAGTTGATGCATGAGTCGGCGATGTGGGCGAACCGGATCAGGTGGAACATGAAGCTCGGGGGCACCTGCCCGGGGGTAACGAGGTACGGCTTCTTGGTGCTGCACTCCACGCAGTAGCAGATTGGGCAGTTCTCGATGCACTGGTAGCACTTGATACACCGGGAGGTGTCCTGCATGATCTTCTTCAGACGGTCCCGGCCGGTACCGAGCGATGCGAAGTCCCTCTCGCGCCACTTGTCACCGAGCTTGAGCATGGCGCCTTCGACTTTCTTCCTCATCTCAATGCCTTTCGGGTCAGCGGCCTCGGTCTTGATTGCCCCGGCCTTGACGGCCTGGTCAAGGATGCCGGCGCCCTTGTCGCTGCACACCTCGACGAATGTGGCTTTCCCGGCCTTGTCGCCGATGACCCCCCAGTTCCCGCAGGCGAGGTCCGCCTGGCGGGGGACCTTCATCTTGCAGCGGCGGCAGTTCGAGCGGCGTCCGTACCCTTCGTCCTCAAGGTCATCGATCTTGATGCCCTTGTGACCGCCCTCGTACTCGATGATGAACTGGCCCTTGTCGATCTCTTCCTTGTGGACGGTGTCCGGGTCAACCCCGAACTTCTCCCTGATCATCTTCCTGGCCGAGACCGGGCTCACGGTGCCTCCGCAATTGACCCCGATCATGACGATGTTGTCGAGGTTGACCTGCTGCCGCTTGGCGAGCTCGTAGAGCCCCATCGCATCGCAGCCTTTCACGGTGATGGCGATCTTTGTATCGTTCGCGCCGTTCAGGTACTTCTTCACCAGTTTCGACATGAGCAGGGTGCCGCAGTGCAGGGACCCGGCGGTCTCGTTGATCTTGGCCGGGTCGGTGACCAGGGTGGGCACGGCGTCATAAATGTCCTGTCCTCTCTTGACCGCGAGGACCGCGTCAACGATCTTCTTCTCCAGCATGAACTTGAGCAGACCGGAGACGGCACCCCCGCACTCAGCCTTCTTGGCAAGGTCTGCATCGGGGGTCCATGCGTAGAACATGTCACCTTTCTTGGACATCTAGTTCCCCTCCTTGATCTTCTCGACCTTCACCGCACAGGCCTTGAACTCCGGGATCTTGGCGATGGGGTCGAGTGCGTTGTTGGTAAGGACGTTTGCCGCGCACTCCTTGTAGTGGAACGGCATGAACATCACGCCCTTCATGATATCCTTCGTGACACGGGCAGGAACATTGACGGTACCGCGCCGGGTGGTAGCCTTGACCATCTCCTTATCCTTTATCGCGAGTGCCTTTGCATCCTCAGTGTTGATCTCGATCCAGCCGGTGGGCTCCTCGTATTCGAGGGACTTGGACCTGCGGGTCATGGTCCCGGTGTGCCATTGCCAGATGCACCGCCCGGTGGTGAGGACGAACGGGTATTCGGCGTCGGGGACTTCAGCCGGGGGCTTGTAGGGGACTCCGAAAAAGACTCCAATGCCATCGGGGTGGGAGAACTTCTCCTTGTGCAGGATAGGTGTCCCGGGGTGCTCAACGGTGGGGCAGGGCCAGTGGAGTGCCTCGGGCCTGTTCAGCCTCTTGTAATTCATCCCCGCGTAGGACGGGGTGAGTTTTGACATCTCGGTGAAGATCTCCTCGGCGCTCTTCCATGGGAACTGCTTTGCGTAGCCCATCTTGGCGGCGATATCCGCCATGATCTGCCAGTCGAGTCTTGCCTGTCCCGGCGGGTCCTGGGCCTTCCTCCACATCTGGACCCGGCGCTCGGTTGAAGTCTGGGTCCCGTCCTTTTCGGCATAGCAGCATGCGGGCAGCACCACGTCGGCGAGTTCCGCGGTCTCGCTCATGAAGATGTCCTGCACGACGAGGAAGTCCAGGTTCTTGAACGCCTTCTCCACGTGGTGGAGGTTGGGGTCGGAGATCATCGGGTTCTCGCCCATGATGTACATGCACTTGAGTTCGCCGGGCTTGTCGGCCAGCACGTCCATCATGACCGTGACTTCATACCCGTTCTTGCCTTCGGCGATGCCGTCGGGGAATCCCCAGGCGTCGGCGAACTTCTTGTGCGCAGCCTCGTCGATGACCTTCTGGTACGCAGTGAAGACTACAGGGAGCGCTCCCATATCGCAGGCGCCCTGCACGTTGTTCTGGCCGCGAAGCGCGTTCACGCCGGTCCCGGGCCTGCCCAGGTTCCCGGTCAGCATCTGGATGTTTGCACACGACCTGACATTGTCGACACCCACGGTGTGCTGGGTGATCCCCATGGAATACAGGATGCATGCAGACTCGGCTTTCGCAAACCACTCGGTGGCGGTCTTGAGTTGTGCGACCGGGATGCCCGAGATCTTCGAGACGTTCTCGAGGGAATACGCAGGCTTCATGACCTCTTCTTTCAGCTTGTCGAAGTCCTTTGTCCTCTTTTGGATGAATTCCTTGTCTTCCCACCCGTTCTTCAGGATCTCCTGCATCATGCCGTTCAGGATCGCGACATCGGACCCCGACCGGAACTGCATGTACAGGTCGGCCTGCTTTGCTGTTGGCGTATACCGCGGGTCGGCGTAGATGATCTTCGCACCGTTCATCTTTGCCTGCATCACTTTCCGGCCGATCAGCGGGTGCTGCTCAAACGTGTTGCTCCCGAGGATGAAGCAGCACTTCGACTCTGCAATGTCCAGGATGGAGTTGGTCATCGCTCCCGAGCCAAACGTGGATGCAAGGCCCGCGACCGTCGATGCGTGGCACAGCCGTGCACAGTGGTCGATGTGCCTCGTCTTCATTACCCCGCGTGCGAATTTCATCATGACGTAGTTCTCTTCGTTCGAGACCCTCGCCGATGACAGGCAGGCGCATTCGTCCGGCTTGTACTGCTTGAACTTCTTTGCGACCAGGTCAATCGCCTCGTCCCAGCTCGCCTCCACGAACTTGCCGTCCTTCTTGATCAGCGGCACGGTCAGCCGGTCGGGAGA
>Ga0172362_10002916_pt1 | contig 14828 bp, 14 predicted proteins | sample LakKivs1_kivu2a2_FD_114534 | JGI IMG/M metagenome (GOLD analysis project Ga0172362, IMG submission 114534) | Sediment microbial communities from Lake Kivu, Rwanda - Sediment s1_kivu2a2 | ecosystem: Environmental > Aquatic > Freshwater > Lake > Sediment | place: Rwanda: Western Province, Lake...
AGGCCTTCTCTTAAAGAAGTAGAAGCTGGCTGGCTTTCTCATCCTGGTAACTCCTCACGGTAAGTCAGTATCACTACTAACCATACCATGAGTGTTACCCATGTATCTCAGCCTCCGCAGGGCCGCGGGATTCCTCTCTAGACATGCACACAAGCATGACTGTTAAATATAAGCATCGAATCTCCATGGCGGGTAGCCCTGCTTTGCGAATTTCATCCCGCAAATCTACCATTCTAGATTATTGTCAGCCTGAGAACACCGCAGACTACGCCGAGCCACTTTGGCAAAGCCAGCTCAGCATGAGCTCGTTCACTGAGGACAAACACCCCATTTAGCACTGAATATCTCTTTGACTTGCGCATTTACCAGGCCCTGAGGCCATTCCCCTCGCAACAGCCGGGCTACCTCTTCCCAGGGCCACCTGAATAGTTCTTCACGTGATTCCTCGGAATAGTAAGCAAAATGACCGGTAATGAAGACATTGTTAAGCTTGAGCAAGGGATTGTCGCGGCCAGGAGGCTCTACCTCCAGCACATCCAGGCCGGCGCCGGCAATCAGTCCCTCCGAAAGCGCAGTATACAGAGCTTTCTCATCCACGAGCTCCCCGCGGGCTGTGTTGATGAAATAGGCGGTGCGCTTCATCGTCCTGAATTGCTCAAGCCCCATCATATGCCTGGTTTCCGGCGTTAGAGCCGTATGCATGGAAACAAAGTCTGACTCTTCCAGCAACCGGTCAAGCTCCACCGATTCCACCTTGAACGTCTCAAACAGCGTGTCAGGCACATGGGGCGAGCAGGCAATGATTCTCAAACCAAAGGCCCTGGCTTTTGGCACAAGGGTACGAGCTATGTTGCCAAAGCCAATGAGCCCCAGGGTCTGTCGAGATAGCCGATGCAATGGCTTCAACGCGTCCAGGTAATCTGCCTGCCCGGTCCATTTCCCGCTTTTGACGTCAGGAACCAGTTGATAGAACTTCCTGGCACAGGCGAGAATAAGTGCCACAGTGTGGTCTGAGACCTCCTCCAGGCAGTAGTAAGGATTATTGGCAACGCAGATACCTTTTTCCGTGGCGGCGGCTATATCGACATTATCATAGCCTATGCCTGTAAGGGCAATAAGCCGGCACTTATGCAGTTTCTCGATTACCTTGCCACTGAAGACGTAACCCGGCGTTAGCCTTATTCCCAGCGCTATGATGGCATCAGCTTCACAACAGGCAGAGATAAGTTCTTCCTCAGTGGCACAAAAAGTCTTATCCACTTCAGCCCCTAGGTCGGTTAATAACTCATCATAGCTTGGGACCGCGCCAGGCACGTAAAAGGTAACCACAACTCTGAAGCTCAAGCTCTTGCCTCCCTGCGCACTCTTGCCAGAGCAACATCTGTCATCAAGACTGCATGATTATAGCATTGTCGCATAAGCATCCTGTTCGTGAGTCCTCCGGAGTTGCTGCAGACGTCCGTTGAATCTCGGTGAGTGTCCCGTTAAGCACAGAAGTTCAATGTGAACGAATCAGGCAGGCCCTACGTGTTGACTCTGACTTGTCTCGAGCAGAACCGCAATGTATCATATAATCAGGCCGACCCGGTCAAGAAGGTACCAGAGGCGCATTGTCTCAGACCGCAATGAAATAGGAGGTTGAGATGTCTGATGTGATAGCCAGGGTCATATCCCAGAAAGGGACTTGCGAGGCCAAACACAAAGTTGGCGATGAGTTCGTCATCGGAGAAGGAATTCCACCTAACCTCTGTTCATGGGCTTTCCACGCCATTTTCCCCTGTGCTCAGGTCCTGCGATTCGGCGGATCCTTCCCCTGGGAAAAAGACCGAGACAAGGCCACCGTTGCCTGTCCCGACGCGGAAAACCCGGTGGTGTTTGAACTGAGGCGCATCTCGCGCTAACTAGATGAGCGCGAGCCCGGATGACACCAAGTGAAGCAAAACGAACCTCGCGTCACTGTTGAGCCAACTGTGAATTCAGGTGCCACTCTCGGTGATACGGCTTGCAGCTAGTCGGACCGACTGAGCTGATTCTTCAGACTCCTGGCCTTGTGTTCATATCGATCGGCGACCGCAGTACATCCGATACCTAGGCAAACAAGCACAATTCCAAAAAGCCCGAGCGGACTCGATGAGGCGAATAGGATACTGCTGCCCACCAACCCCAGCGTTACCAGGACTATCGCCGCAATAATATACATGTTTGCCCTGTCCTTCGCTCCCTCGACCTCCCCGCGGAGTTCAAAATCCTCCCGTTCCGCATGTTCTTCAATCAGGACTTCCCCACATTTGGGACAGAACACCAGATCTTCGTCGATTGTTTTCTTGCAGTGCGGGCAATATAACATCGTCACCCCTCCCTGTCTTCTGCCACCATTATACGATAACCAGAATCAGAATTCTACCGTATTCTCTGGCCTGAATCGACTGCTAGATAGCTTGCCCTGCGGAGCTCTGCTGAGGGAACTATAGCGTCACCGGCCAAGCCAAGGTAAGCCAGAACTCAACAGGTTCTAACAGAACGTCATCATCGGCGACAAGCGGCTACGATGCATCCGCGTCGAAAACGACGAAGCTGAAGCCCTCCTTAATCGGAGTTGCATTTGAGGCGAATACTTTCACTAACAGCTTGTTGCTCACACTGCCTGTGGCAGCATATCCACTGTAACTGGTGGCGACTGTCACGTAGTCAAGGTAATAATAGCTTATGCCAGTGAGCGTGATTTCCCACCGCTGTTGGGCACTATTCCAGGTTACTGAGGCAACGTTCAGTTCGTCTCCAATAGCCCCGGTGCTACTAACGCTGCCCATGGCCACAACCGTGTTGGGCCCCGCTGGTCCGGCAGGTCCGGTCGCTCCCGCAGGCCCAACAGGCCCGGTAGGCCCGGTTGTCCCGGCAGGCCCTTGCGGCCCCTCAGGTCCGGCTGGCCCGACTGGGCCTAATGGTCCTGGTAGTACAAGGGCCAGAACCAGAGCCGCTACGGCCACTGCTATTGCTATTACGGACAATACTAACGGTCCCTTCATTGCACACCTCCTTCGGAGAACTTCTATAGATTCCTGCTCTGCCCAACATTCTGCCACCCACGTCCCACGCCGTCAACATATTTATAGTGTCTGCGACAGGAGATTATTGCCTGATCTTCAATAGATCTTTGCGGGTTGATTGAGCTGACGTTCCTCAAGGGAACCATGCGGCGTCGCACAACACCTAACTGGAGTTCGCCCGGCGTCTTTTGCGGTCAGAACTCCAGTTTGTATTACACACGGATTTGGGCTAAAATACAGGGCCGTGTGTTTAGCAATACCAGTAAAGATTGTCTCCATAGACGGGGACCAGGCGGAAACAGAAATCGGCGGGGTGAGGCGTCGAGTTAGCATCGTCTTTACCCCCGAGGCCAGGGTAGGCGATTACGTATTACTTCATACGGGATATGCCATAGGCGTTGTAGATGAAGCCGAAGCCGAGGAGACTCTGAAGCTCCTGGAAGAGATGGCAAGTCTAAGTGAAGTTCATTGACGAGTATCAGGACAGCAAGCTAGCCCGGAGGCTGGCGCGCAAGATTGCCCAACGCTCGACCAAGACCATAAGATTGATGGAATTCTGCGGCGGGCATACGCACGCCATACTGCGATACGGGATTCGCCAATTAGTTCCCAGGACCATAGAACTGAGGTCGGGTCCCGGCTGTCCCGTCTGTGTGACCGCCAGCGCCGACCTGGACAAAGCCATCGCGCTAGCAAAGCTGCCCGGCGTCATCATCACTACCTTCGGGGACATGATAAGGGTTCCCGGCAGCTATTCCAGCCTGCAAAAGGTGAGAGCCGAGGGAGCGGATGTGCGCGTGGTCTACTCCACTATAGATGCCGTAGAGATAGCCAAAGCTAATCCCGGGAACTCGGTCATCTTCATCGGCATCGGCTTCGAGACGACCGCGCCAACCGTGGCGGCCTCTATACTTAAGGCGCGGCACGACAGAGCCAGGAATTTTTATGTCCTATCCCTTAACAAGCTGACCCCGCCTGTGATGAAAGCGCTGCTCGATTCAGGCGAGACAAAGCTGGACGGCATCGTCTGTCCCGGCCATGTCAGTGTTATAATTGGTTCTCACCCGTATGAATTCATCCCCCGCGATTATGGAGTGGCCTGCGTCATCTCGGGGTTTGAACCGCTAGATATCCTGCTATGCATCGACAGGCTGGTGGAGCAAATTGAGAGGGGCGAGCCCAAGGTGGAGATAGCTTACCCGCGAGGAGTGAAGCCAGAGGGAAATAAGAAAGCCCGAGAACTGATGGATGATGTTTTTGAGATCGGCGAAGCTAACTGGCGGGGCATCGGCATTGTTCCCGGGAGTGGCCTGAAGATTAGAGGAAAATACGAGCAATTTGACGCCGATAAGGTCTTTTCGGTGAGCCTGAAACCTTCAAGAGAGCCCGGGGGATGCCGATGCGGGGACGTAATCCGCGGGGCAGCGATACCCCTGGAGTGCCAGCTCTTCAACAAGGTCTGTACTCCGGAAAGCCCTGTCGGTCCCTGCATGGTCTCCAGCGAAGGCGCCTGCGCCGCCTATTATCAGTACGGGAGCCCAGAAGGTGTGCCAGGTTTGTGACATTGGTGAAGGGGCTGAGAAACATCCATAACCCCCTTTTCATTCCCCCTTACCTTAAGGGGGATAACGAAGAAGCCTCTGTGTTAAGATTTCTCTCTTGGATTAAGGGGAGGAGTGCAGAACTCCCCTCTTGAGAGTAAGCCAGGCAAGAGAGTCTGAAGTTCCCCTCTTAAGATAAGAGGGGCCAGGGGAGTTATGAAAGAGAGGCCCCTCATTACTAGACGGAACTTACGGAGAAACTGAACTACTGCGAGCGAGCCGATGGATGACACCATTCTCTTGGCCCATGGCAGCGGCGGCAAGCTGAGCCACGAGCTGGTTGAAAAGGCGTTCCTGCCCTTCCTGGCCAATCCGGCGCTGAGCAAACTGGACGACTCAGCTATTTTCGAGGCCAGCGGGCGGCTGGCTTTCACCACCGACGGCTATGTAGTCAATCCCATCTCTTTCCCGGGTGGCGATATCGGCAAGCTGGCAGTCTGCGGCACGGTGAACGACTTATCCATGAACGGGGCCAAGCCTCTCTATCTGAGCCTCTCGGCGATCATAGAAGAGGGCTTTCTCTTGAGGGAGCTTGAACGGATAGTCCAATCAATAAAGAAAGCCACCGAAGAAGCCGGGGTAAGCATCATCGCAGGCGACACCAAGGTGGTCAATCGAGGACAGGCCGACAAGTTGTTCATCACCACAGCGGGCATAGGGATAGTGCCTGCCGGAGTCGATATCTCAGGAGCCAACGCCCGGGCTGGCGATAAGGTTCTCCTGAGCGGCACCATTGGCGACCACGGCATGGCCATAATGAGTCGGCGCGAAGGATTGAAGTTCTCGACAACTTTGAAGAGCGACTGTGCCCCCTTGAATAAACTGGTATCTCAGATGCTGGAGGTCTCATCCCGGATTCACTGCATGCGCGACCCTACCAGGGGCGGCCTGGCCACCACGCTCAACGAACTGGCCGGGCAATCCAAGGTGGGCATTGTGATAGAAGAGGATAAGATACCGGTTAAGGAAGAGGTTAAGGCTGCCTGTGAGCTCCTGGGATTGGACCCCATCTATGTGGCCAACGAGGGCAAGCTGGTAGCCATGGTTGACCCCGCCGATGCCGATAAGACCCTGGCGCGAATGAGGAAGAACCGTTATGGCAGAGATGCCGCCATCATCGGCGAGGTAACCAGCGAGCACCCGGGCAAGGTGGTGATGAAGACGAGGCTGGGCCCCTCCCGAATCGTGGATATGCTGTCCGGCGAACTGCTGCCCCGTATCTGCTAGATAGTTTGACAGTCAAAATTCCGCAGTGCTAGACTTCGTTCGCCCGTGAAGTGTATTGGTATCCTGTATCACCCTCGACGAAACAAGGCCCGAGACCTGAGCCAGCGACTGGAAGAGTTCTTGTCCTCCAGGGGCGTGTCTTCGTGGCGGTGCTCAGCCTGGGACGAGGAAAAAGCTAAACCACAGGTGGCGGGCACAGAACTAATACTCAGCATTGGCGGAGATGGCACGATCCTTCACTCTGCTCGAATCGTAGCTTCCCTGTCGGTGCCGATTCTGGGCATAAACCTGGGCAGGTTGGGATTCATCACCGAGATAAATGGCGACGAGGTCTTGTCTCATCTGCCCGGTTTGCTCAAGGGGAAAGGCTGGATCGAGGAAAGGGCCATGCTCGAGGGTCAGGTTGCAGACAAGAGTTTCCATGCTTTGAACGACGTCGTGCTGCACAGCGCGGCGGTTCACCTGGTCAACATAGAAGCCAGAATTGATGGCACGCCATTAACCACCTACCGGGCCGATGGCGTGATTGTGGCCACTGCGACCGGGAGCACCGGCTACTCCCTGGCGTCTGGTGGACCGGTTCTTCATCCTCAATCCAGGGAAATTGTCCTGCAGCCAATATCGTGTCACCTTGGATTGGGCCACGCCCTGGTACTGCCTCCGCAGAGCACAGTCGATTTGAAGCTTGCTCACCGGGAAAAGGTGACACTTAGCATTGACGGTCAAGTTGAACTGCCATTATCTGACGGCCAAACTGTCAAAGTGAAGCTCAGCCCTCACATGGCCCGCTTCTTAAGAATCCACGAGCCAACCTATTTCTATGGTTTGTTGTGGCAGAAACTGGGAGGCAGACGAAATGAAGGCTGATATAGTAATAATCCTCTCTCTCGATGGGAGAGGATGAACAGCCTGTCCTGAGTCTAGCGAAGGGTGAGGGCGGATTCCCCCTCCCTTTAGTTCCCTCCCGCCAGGGGAGGTAAGAACTATAGAGACTTCTGTAGTTGACCATAAGCAGGAGACGTATGCTGAAGCCGGAAAAGAAGCTAGCTACCCAACAAATTTATCAGGGGCGCGCTATCAGCATACGCGTGGACACCGTGGAGAAGGCCGGTGGCAAGAAAACAACGCGAGAGGTGGCCGAGCACCCCGATTGCGTAGCTGTGGTGGTCCTCGATGAACAAGGCAATGTCCTTCTGGTCCGCCAGTTCCGTCATCCGGTGGGCAAGTTTCTTCTCGAAATACCGGCTGGTGGCATCGACCCCTGCGAAGAACCCATTGAATCTGTGCGCCGCGAATTGCAGGAGGAGATTGGCTATTTCCCCCACAAAATAGAGAAATTGGGTGGCTTCTATTCCATTCCAGGCTATGGCACAGAGTACCTCCATTGCTTCCTGGCTACGGACCTCGTGCCCGGTCGTCTCATGGCCGAGGATACCGAAGATATCGAGCTGGTCCGCGTGCCCAAGGAGAAGATACCCGGACTTATCACCTCGGGCCAAATCTGCGACGCCAAAAGCATCGCCGCCCTGCTCACATTCCTGCATATACGAGAAGGCAAGTAAAGTCTTCCGTGACGTGATACCCCAGCTGTCGCTCCGTCCACACTGGCCCCCTCAAGTGGTGTGGCACGCGGGATATAATCATTCGGATGATTGTAGCACATGTCTAAAATTAACAGGATCTTAACATTAGTAGCCTATAATGTTTCATTGTGGAGATGTTGGGAAAGTCAAGTAGTTACGCGGCAAGAGTCACCATCTTTCTGGTTACGGCAGCCTTAGTTGTGGGAATGGTAGGTTGTGGGCCCAGCTTTCCTCCCCTCCCTCCTTCCCAAAACCTGAAAATACGGACGTGGTACGATTTGGACGCCGTCAGAGGTAACTTGACCGGCAGCCACATCCTGATGAACGACCTCGATTCCACTACTGCCGGTTATAAGGAGTTGGCAAGCCCGGCAGCCAATGGGGGAAAGGGCTGGGCCCCGATTGGAGGTGGTTCTTGGTTCTCATTCACTGGAAGTTTCGACGGGCAGGGATACCAGATAAGAGACCTGTTTATCAGCCGCCCTGACGAATGTTGTGTTGGGCTTTTTGGTTTTATCAATTTGGGAGGACGGATCGAAAGCGTCGGCGTGGTCAATGCCAATGTGACCGGCGATTTAGAAGCAGTCTGGCATGGTTGTAATAGTGTTGGTACTCTAGTAGGAACTAATCTTGGCACCGTGAATAACTGTTACTGCATGGGCAGTGTGATTTGTGAATGGCCTGCCGGTGGCCTGGTGGGCGACAATCTTGGCACTGTGAGCAACTCCTACTACAGCGGTAGCGTGACTAGCAACGTGTCAGGTGGTCTCGTGGGATCAAATGATGGTACTGTAAGCAACTCCTATTACAGCTATGATGAGGTCCTGATTAATGGCAAGCACATTATTACTGCCGGAGCTTTGTCCGGTGAGGACTTCGACCAGTGGCTGGCCAACGATAAGTTTCTCGATATCAATGACAGGCTCTCTCAGGAAGATGGTTATTATATTGTAAATAATGTTACTGATTTCAAACAGCTACTGGCGTTCGGTCAGAATGCCACATTGAAATTCAGATTGGAGAGTGACCTGGATTTAGGCGATGAACCCAACTTCTGTATCCCTTATCTCGCTGGAGAGTTTGATGGAAACGGTCACAAAATCTCCAACCTGAGCTTCAACTTTGGCTTTGTTTACAACGTTGGATTATTTGGATATCTCGCTCCTGGTGGCAAGGTCTTTGGTTTGGGTATCGAGAACGTGAACATAACTGCCGCCCGGTATGTCGGCGGTCTGGTGGGAGTGAATTGTGGCAATGTGAGCGATTGCTATGCCACAGGCAGTGTCACTCGCAGTGAGAGTAGCGAGGAGGGATATAGTAACGGCGCTGGTGGTTTGGTGGGACGTAGTAAGAGCACTGTGAACGACTCCTTTTTCAGTGGCACCGTGACGGGCGGTGATTATGTTGGCGGTCTAGTGGGAGATAATGATGGCAGTGTAAGTAACTCTTACTCCACCGGCAGTGTGACCGGCGCCTGGGGTGTCGGTGGTCTAGTGGGAAGTAACTATGGCAGCACTGTGAGTGACTCTTATTCCAGCGCTAACGTGACTGGCGCATGCTGCTGGGTTGGCGGTTTGGTAGGAGACAGTGTTGACGGCACTGTAAGCAACTCCTATTCCACAGGGGAGGTAATTGGCGGAGATGGTGCTGGGGGCCTGCTGGGAAATAATTCTGGGGGGTACGTGAATAACTCCTACTCCACAGGCAATATCATTGGCAATTCGTCCGTTGGCGGTCTGGTGGGGTTTATGAATATCGGCACTGTGAGCAACTCCTACTCCACCGGCAGCGTGACTGGCAACGTTGATATTGGCGGTCTGGTGGGAGTCAATTGGAACGGCACTGTGAGCAACTCCTTCTGGGACATCGAAACCAGTGGGCAAAGTACTTCAGGTGGCGGAACAGGCAAAACCACAGACCAAATGCAGGACATAACCACCTTCTTGGAGGCAGGCTGGAACATAATCCCCGTCGGTGGAAACGAGACCGATTCTGCTTATATCTGGAACATCGTCGATGGTCAGACCTATCCCTTCCTGAGCTGGCAGGATTAAACAGAAATCTGGAGGTGGAAGATGAAGATGATACCCGCTTCGAGCAGACCCCATTACCTGGCAAGATTCGGCATCTTGTTGGTTACGGCAGCCTTGGTTGCCGGGACGGTGAACTGCGCTCCTCGTTCTCAGAACCTGGAAATACGGACCTGGTATGACTTGGATGCCGTCAGAGGCAACTTGACCGGTAGCTACATTCTGATGAACGACCTCGATTCCACTACTGCCGGTTATGAGGAACTGGCGAGTGCGAGAGCCAATGAGGGAGAAAGCTGGGAGCCAATTGGAGCTGGTAGTTATAGCCCGTTTACAGGCAGCCTCGATGGGCAAGGGTACGAGATACACGACGTGTTTATCAACCGCCTCGGCGTCGGCGGGGGCGCTGGGCTTTTCGGTTGGGTTTATGAGGGAGGGATCATCAAAGATATTGGGGTGGTGAATTTCACTGTGGCCGGGTACGTTCCTGTTGGGGTGCTGGTGGGGTGGAATGGTGGCTCCGTAGTCGACTGCTATTGTACGCTGGGCAATGTGACTGGCGATTCGGATGTCGGCGGTGTGGTGGGATATAGTGAGCGCTTTGTGGTCAACTCCTACTATAACTACGACCAGGTACTGATTAACGGACGACACGTAATTACCGCCGGGGCTTTGTTTGATGAGGGCTTTGAGGAATGGCTGGCTAACGATAGGTTTTTAGATATCAATGAGAAGCTTTCTCAGAAAAATGGCTATTACGTGGTAAATAACGTCACCGATTTCAAAGAACTACTTGCGTTCGGTCAGGATGATACCCTGAGGTTCAGATTGATGAACGACCTGGATTTGGCCGGTGAGCCCAACTTCTACATCCCTTACCTGGCGGGAGAGTTTGATGGCAATGGTCACAGAATCTCAAACTTGAGCTTCAGTTTCAGTTTTGTTTCCCGAGTTGGATTGTTCGGACAACTCGCTTCTGATGGAACGGTGCATGATATCGCTGCCGAGAGCACGAACATAACCGCCCGCGGCCATGTTGGCGGTCTGGTGGGATGGAATGAGGGTGGTGTGACCGATTCCTGTTCCACAGGCAGAGTGACCGGCGACGAGTATGTCGGTGGTCTGGCCGGAGTTAACGACGGCGCTGTGAGCAACTCTTATTCCACCGACAACGTCACTGGCGAGGGAAGTGTTGGCGGTCTGGTGGGACTTAATTACCTTGGCATCGTGAGCAGCTCCTATTCCAGTGGTAGTGTGGTTGGTGGATATGTTGTTGGTGGTCTGGTGGGAGCCAATGCAGGTGATGTGAGGGACTGTTATTCCACAGGCAGCGTGACCGGCGAAGATTTCATTGGCGGCCTAGCGGGAACTAATGGGAATGGTAAGACTGTGACTAACTGCTATTCCACCGGCAGCGTGACTTGCGCTGGGCATGATTGTTTGGAAGTCGGCGGCCTGATCACTGGTCCTGGCATTGTGAGAAACTCCTTCTGGGATACCCAAACCAGTGGACAAGCTACTTCCGATGGTGGGACAGGCAAGACCACGGCGAAAATGAAGGACATCGCCATGTTCTTAGAGGCAAGCTGGAACATAATCGCAGTCGCCAGTCCGGGCGTTCGCAACCCCTCCTGCATCTGGAATATGGTTGATGGTGAGACCTATCCCTTCCTGAGCTGGGAGTCGTGAAGCGTGGCACGAAGTAGGATCTTTCTTATTTTAATTGCGGCAGCTCTAGTCGCCGGAATGGTCGGCTGTGGGCCCAGCTTTCCTCCTCTCCCTCCTTCCCAAAACCTGAAAATACGGACGTGGTACGATTTGGATGCCGTCAGAGGCAACTTGACCGGTAGCCATACTCTGATGAACGACCTCGATTCCACTACTGCCGGTTATACAGAGCTGGCGAGCCCGACTGCCAACCAGGGAAAGGGTTGGGACCCTATTGGGATTGAGTGGGTTGGGTTACGGGGGACATTCGATGGTCAGGGCCATGAGATAAGGGACCTGTTTATCAATCGCCCCGACGAGGATCTTGTTGGGCTCTTCGCTGAGGTTGACATAGGGGCCACCGTAAAGAATATTGGGCTGGTGAATGCCACCGTGACTGGTAAAGGTGGGGTTGGCGCTCTGGTCGGACTGAATTGGGGCACTATCAATAACTCCTATTGCATCGGCAATGTGACTAGCGATGGGAGTGCTGGCGGCCTGATGGGAGCTAGCGGACCGGGCCCTGTGAGCAATTCCCATTTCACCGGCAGCGTGACTGGCGGTGACAATGTTGGTGGTCTGTTGGGTACTAATTACGATGGCTCTGTGAACAACTGCTATTCGACCGGCAATGTGACCGGATATTCGTTTGTTGGGGGTCTGATAGGAGAGAATCTATTTGATGCTGTGGGCAAGTCTTATTCTACCTGTAGGGTAAGTGGCCACGAGTCTGTTGGTGGTCTGTTGGGTACTAATTACGATGGCTCTGTGAATAACTGCTATTCGACCGGCACCGTGACCGGCAATTCGTCAGTTGGTGGCCTGGTGGGAGAAAACACGTTTGAAGGCACCGTGAGCAACTCCTATTCCACGGGCAGCGTTAGTGGCAATTCGACTGCTGGTGGCCTGGTAGGGCGGAACACTAATGCCACTGTAAGCGATTCTTTCTGGGACATCGAAACCAGTGGACAAGCTGGTTCGGCCGGGGGCATAGGTAGGACCACGGCACAGATGCAGGACATTGATACATTCTCAGGTGCGCGCTGGAAGATAGTGGGAATAGCCGACCCTAGCCAGCGCAACCCTTCGTACATCTGGAATATTGTCGATGGGGTGACCTATCCCTTCCTGAGCTGGCAGCCAGCCCAAGATATGCCATCGTAGGGGCGGGGCTTGTCCCCGCCCGATAGGCGAGGATGAACCTCGCCACTATATTGTTTCCACGGAGACCGGTTCATCCGACTCCTGCAAGCTGGCGAGCGGAGCCAGGCGAAAACGAGTCCGGTCTGCGACAGCTATTCACGGTCTGGCGCACTGATATAGAATATGGCATAGGCCGGGATTCTCAGAGAGCTGGACCGTTACGTGGCAAGAGTTGGCACCTTTCTAGTCATCGTAGCCCTAATCGCGGGGACGGTAGGTTGCATTTTCGTGCGGTACGACCTCACGACGTCCAGCACCGAAGGCGGTGGGGTAACCACCCCCGGCGAGTCGACCTTTACCTACGGCAAAGGAGCGGTGATAGACCTGGTGGCCGAGCCGGAGCAGGGTTACCAATTTGTCAGGTGGACCGGCGACGTGGACACCATTGCCAACGTCAATGCTGCCTCAACCACCATCAAGATGAATGGCGACTATTCGGTCCTGGCCAACTTTGGTCTGGAAGTAGTGGAAATGCGGACCTGGCGGGACCTGGATGCCATCAGGGACAACCTGAGCGCCAGATACATCCTGATGAATGACCTCGGTCCCGCTACGGGGGGTTATGTTGAACTGGCCAGCGAGACAGCAAATCAGGGAAAGGGCTGGGAGCCAATTGGGACCTCCGACGACCAGTTCACCGGCAGCTTCGACGGTCAGGGATATGAGATAGAAGACCTGTTCATCAATCGCCCTGACGAGAGTTATGTGGGGCTTTTTGGCGAGGTCGGGCAGGGAGGAGTGACCAAGAACGTCGGCCTGGTGAACGCCACCGTGATTGGTAGCGACTACGTTGGCGGTCTGGCTGGACACACCGAGGGCAGCGTGAGCGACTCTTATTCCAATGGCAACGTCACCGGCCGGGAGAATGTCGGCAGTCTTGTGGGACACAATGATGGCATTGTGAGCAATTCGCATTCCGGCGGGAGCGTGACCGGCGATTCGCGGGCTGGTGGTCTGGTGGGGTGGAATCAGGCTACGTTGAGCGGCTCCTATTCCAGCTGTAGCGTCAGTGGCAACTCGAGCATCGGCGGACTGGTGGGGGACAACTGGCATACCGAGGGCACTGTGAGTGACTCCTATGCCACGGGCAGCGTATCTGGAGGTCGGCGTGCTGGTGGCCTGGTGGGACTGAATGACTATGGCAGCGTGACGCGCTCCTATTCCACCGGCAGGGTAAGTGGAGAGTCAGACGTCGGTGGCCTGGTGGGGTACGACAAGGGCACCGTGAGCAACTGCTCCTGGGACGTTCAGACCAGTGGACAACTCGGTTCGGATGGCGGAACAGGGAAGACAACAGCGCAAATGAAAAACATCGCCACGTTCTCAAGTGCAGGCTGGAATGTAGTCGGAGTCGCGGATCCCAGCACGCGGAACCTTTCCTACATCTGGAACATCGTCAACGGCGTGACGTATCCCTTCCTGAGCTGGCAAGCCTAAAATGGGGTCACCTCTATTTTTCTCTCACCCTTCCCGCACTTGCTAACCTCGAAAAACAGAGGTGACCCCATTTATCCGAAATTGGCGATAACGGCCTGCCCCAGGGAGACGCCGCCGTCATTGCAGGGCACCTGCCTGTGGGTAAAGACCTGAAGACCGCTGTTTTCCAGCAAGCTGGTGGTTTTTCTCAGCAGTAAACGATTCTGGAATACGCCGCCGCTCAAGGCGACCCGGGTGATACCCGTTTCATCAGCTAACAAACGACACATTTCATTTGTCACCTCGGCTACCGTGTTGTGAAATCTGACTGATACTCTTCCTCTGGAGACACCGTGCTGCAGGTCCTCTATAACGGCCGAGAGCAGGTCCTTCAGACGCACGATTCGCACTCCCTCGTCTTCTACTATGCGGTACGGGTAGCTTTCTCGAGCAGTGGAGACTGTTTCGTCGCTTACGCCCCTGGCCAGGACGGAGGAGTAAGCCGCCATCTCCAGTTCCACCGCCGCCTGTCCTTCGTAATCTACCTCGCCCCTTATGCCCAGCAGCGCTGAAATGGCATCAAAAAGACGTCCCATGCTCGAGGTAAGTGGCGAATTTATCTTTCTTTCTATCTGCCGTTTGATGACCTCCATCTCAACTTCGGTAACCTGGGTGACAGGAACCCCATGAGATTGCTTCGTCCTGATAAAACCGGGACTCCCAGTAACATCGTTAAGCCCCTCCTCTCCCAATAGAGTGAGAACATAGCCGATTGCGGTGCGGTATGGTTTTTTTATCGCTGCATCCCCTCCCGGTAAAGGCAGGTATTCCAGATGTCCCGCCCTGCGAGAATCGTGGTAATCCGCGACCAGGAATTCCCCTCCCCAGATATTTCCGTCGGCACCCATCCCTGTACCATCGAAAGCCACGCCGATGACCGGGCCCTCCAGCCCATTATCAGCCAGACAACTGGCGACGTGAGCATGGTGGTGTTGCACAGGAACGAGCTTCATG
>Ga0172362_10002917_pt1 | contig 14827 bp, 8 predicted proteins | sample LakKivs1_kivu2a2_FD_114534 | JGI IMG/M metagenome (GOLD analysis project Ga0172362, IMG submission 114534) | Sediment microbial communities from Lake Kivu, Rwanda - Sediment s1_kivu2a2 | ecosystem: Environmental > Aquatic > Freshwater > Lake > Sediment | place: Rwanda: Western Province, Lake...
AATTGTAGTGGCTTGCCCGGTAGAACTTTTTCATGATTCTACTGGGCTTGCCCTATTTTGTTTTTTATGCTAGATTGGAGCGTATGTCTAACAAATCTTTGGTCCAGATTCAAGCGGAAAAAGAAAACCTACCTAAAAATAGTATCAAATTAAAAATTACTGTTCCTATTTCAGAGTGGAGCAGATTTGAAGTGCAAATTGTTTCCCAACTCGCGCCCACAATTAATTTACCTGGTTTTAGAAAGGGTAAAGTGCCCGTAGATTTAGTTAAAAATCAAATTGAGGAAGAAAAAATTGCTCAAGAAATAATGGAGAAAGTTTTGCCTCTTTCTTATGTTGAAGCAATAAAAAAATTTGCCCTAAAACCTGTGGGTTCGCCCCAAATTAAAATCATTCAATTTGAAAAAGGTAAAGATTTTAAATATGAAGCAGAACTTTCTCTTTGGCCTAAGGTTAAATTAGTTAATTATAAAAAAATTAAAATCAGTCGTCCTAAAATTAAACTAAAAAAAGAGGCAATCAAAAAAGAATTAGAAATTTTACAAAAACGTTTAGCTGATCATAAAGTGAAAAAAAATGGTGCTAAAGTCGGAGATCAGTTACTGATTAGTTATAAAGGAAAAATTAATGACAAAACCATACCTGAGCTTAATAAAGAAAAAATTTGGATTGTTCTAGAAGAAAATGCTTTATTTCCTGGCTTTGGTAAAAAATTGCTCACTCAAAAAGCTGGTGCAGAATCAACCTTTAATCTTAAAGTTGAAAAAAATTTTATTAGACAAGGGCTAGCAGGACAAAATATTAATTTTTGGGTCAAGATTTTTGAAGTGCGAGAAGAAATCCCGATTAGTTTAGAAAAAGTAGCTAAAAAACTAGGTCATAAAAATAAGAAAGAATTAGAAGAAAAAATCAAAGGATTCCTAGAACAAGAGAAAGAAAAAGAAAACGAAAGAGAATGGGAGACAAAGATAACTAATGAATTAATTAGACAGACTGAGGTGGAAATTTCTCCCCAATTGATCAATCAGGAATCACAGAGATTACTGCAACAGATTAGTTCTGATCTTTCCCTACGTGGCCAATCATTAGAACAAGCATTAGCACAAACTAAAAATTCCAAAAAAGAATTTGAACAACAATTAAAAAAACAGGCAGAAAAGAATTTAAAAAATTCTTTTATTTTGAATGAAATTGCCCAAAGAGAAAAAATTACCACTTCAACTAAAGAAGTTGACAAGGTAATGGAAAAAGAAAGAATCATTTTGGCGAGCCAGGGATATAAACTAGAAGAAATCAAAGAATATTTGGATAAAGAAGAAACCAGAAACCAGCTACGAGCAGATCTAAGAGTCAAAAAAGTTTTAGATTTCCTAAAATCTCTTAACAAATGATAATTTTTTTGTTATAGTTTTTGTTACTGGCTAATATTTTTATGTCTAGATTCAAAAAAGTACAAAAGGGCCAAACAGTCATTCCTATGGTAGTAGAAAAGGGACCATTTGGCGAGAGGGCTTACGATATTTATAGCCGAGTCCTGAAAGAACGCATTATCTTTTTAGGCGGACCTATTACTGACGAGTTAGCTAATTTAATTGTGGCTCAACTTCTATATCTTGATTCTGAAGATAATTCCAAAGATATTTACCTTTATATTAATAGTCCTGGCGGTTCGGTTTCTGCTGGTTTAGCTATTTATGATACTATCCAACATGTCAAGTCAGATGTGGCTACAGTTTGTGTAGGTATGGCTGCTTCCATGGGAGCATTTTTATTAGCTGGTGGAGCTAAAGACAAAAGATTTATTTTACCCAATGCAAGAATCCTCTTACACCAAGTAGCGGGTGGAGTTGAAGGCCAAGCAGCAGATATTAAAATCCAAGCCCAAGAGATTTTACGAGTTAAAAAAGTAATTAACAAGATCCTAGCTGAACGTACTGGCCAAAGATTATCTAAAATTGAACAAGATACAGATAGAGATTTCTATATGGACGCAGAAGAAGCTAAAAAATACGGAATAGTAGACGAGATTTTAAATCCTTCTAAAACTAAAAAGGAGGCGTAATTGTCCCCTTGGAATGTGATAAATCTCAAAGAGAGATTGAAAAAAATAATGATTAGTTTGACCTCCCCTTCTATATACCGGGACCTATTTAAAAAATTATTTTTATTTCTCAGACGTGAAGGTGATTATTTAATTATTTATGGTAAGAGATTAGATATTTCCTCTCAAATTCCTTATGTGCCAGCTATTTCCATTGTTGGTTTTGTTTCTTTAGCCTATCTTTTAAGTGGTGGTATCAGCGGTGGTTTAGCCAGTACAGAATTTATTGTTTGGGATGAAGCAGTGATTGTTTCCACTTTAGACAGCGTTGATCATTTTACTCCTTTAGTGCCAGAAAAGAAAACAGGTTTTTACAAGAGTTTGAAAACAGCTGTTGATCGGCCAAAATTAAATTTGTCCGAAGGAGGAGTTTACTTAGCCACTCAGATCAAGCCCGCGTCCCAAGTTTCCAGACAAGAGCAAAAAAGAAAAGTTATTGTTGATTATCAAGTTCAGCCAGGTGATACTTTATCTTCTATTGCCTCAAGATATAGCCTGAGTGTCGAGACTATTAAATGGGCTAACGATATTGAAGATGTCGATTCTATCACCCCCGGACAAATTTTAAAAATTCCTCCTTGTGATGGTGTTTTACGAACTATTCAAGCAGGTGATACCCTCCTTGCTTTAGTAGACCAATATGGGGGTGATTTTGAAGAAACTTTAAGAGTAAATGGATTGGAGGACGCCTCTAGAATTTATGAGGGGCAAAAGATTATTATTGCTGGTGGCAGTATTCCTACTACTTCTGCTCCAGCGACTCCAGAGCCACAGCCAGTTTATGCGTATGCTCCCCAGGGTCAATACGCTAATAGTTTCCCCTATGGTTGGTGTACTTGGTATGCGGCTTCACGCAGATATGTTCCTTGGAGCGGTAATGCCGGAGATTGGTATTGGAATGCTCAAGCTATGGGTTACGCTGTAGGGTCAGTACCACAACCGGGTGCAATCGTAGTTTTAAGAGAAAGTTGGTGGGGTCATGTAGCAATTGTTGAGGCTGTTTATGGAGGGAGTTTTTTAATTTCAGAAATGAATGGTGTAGCTGGCTGGGGTGTAGTTGGTACTAGAATTCTACCGAGTAATTACGGAGCTATAGTTGGATTTATATACTAGAAAATGCAAAATGCAAATCTCAAAATGTAAAATTCACCTGATTAAATAGTTGCAAAGCAAATTTAACTGGGTAAAAGTTTAAAATGCAAAAAGTAATAAATAATAAAAACAAAATTCTGCAAGAATTTTTTTCCAAAATTTTGGATTTTGATTTTTAAATTTTAAATTAATATTATGCCTTTTTGGGATGAGATAGATATCAAAGTTGAAGCTGGTAAGGGAGGAGATGGTTTGGTTAGTTTCGCTCATGAACGCACAAAACCTAAGGCTGGTCCTGATGGAGGAGATGGCGGTAATGGCGGAAATATCACTTTTCGCGCTAACGAAAAAATATCCGATCTAACTTTTTATTCTTATCATAAATTTATTAAAGCAGAAAATGGAAAGAATGGTGGTCGAAATAGAAAAACTGGAAAGAGCGGTAAGGATTTATTTTTAGAGTTGCCTTTAGGGACAGAAATTTATATTTTTGATAAAGAAAATCGAAAATGGAATTTCGTCCTTGATTTTGAGAAAGAAGGACAAGAATATATTATAGTTCGAGGTGGAAAAGGTGGATGGGGGAATGTTCATTTTTTGACTGCTACTCATCAATCGCCCAAAACTGCTTTACCTGGCAAACTTGGCGAAAAGAAAAAAATAAGATTGGTTTTTAAGATGATTGCTGAAGTAGGCCTGGTTGGATTGCCGAATTCGGGCAAATCGACACTACTTTCTGTCATATCTTGCGCCCGGCCAAAAATTGCTGCTTATCCTTTTACAACGATAAGCCCTAATTTAGGAATAGTTGAAGCTGAAAACAAAAAATTCGTGGTCGCGGATATCCCGGGTTTAATTGAAGGTGCTTTTAAAGGTAAGGGTTTGGGTGATAAATTCTTGAAACATATTGAAAGAACCAAAATTATAGTTCTTTTGATTGATGCAACTAGTGAGAATCCATTTAAAAATTATTTAATTTTAGAGAAAGAATTGGAATCTTATAAAAAAGGACTTTCTGGAAGTAACCAAATAATAGCTTTAACTAAAATTGATATCGCTCAGGATTTTTTAAAAAAACAGAGAGATTTAGAACGAAAAACGAAAAAAATCGTCATTCCCATATCTAGTCAAACCCATCAAAATGTCACTCAATTGTTGAAAGTTATACTTTTAAATTTAAAGAAACCAAAAATCGCTTGACAATCCTAAAATTATTCTTTAATATAAGAAGGTCTTAATTTTATTTGTGGATAATTCGGGTTTGTTTTAGGAGGGAGTATTATTTTTTGGAATTCCTAAAAGTTAGGGATGAGTATTTTTTTGTCTAAATCATACTTTTTGTCTTAACTAATTTTCTCTAATGGTTGCTATTAAAAGAAAATCCTTTTATCAACTTTCCCCATTTCCTTATCCTAACCTAATTCAGATTCAAGTTGATTCTTATCATAGATTTTTAGAAAAGGGTCTCTCTGAACTTTTTGCAGAAATTTCTCCTATTGAAGATTATACTGGTAATTTATTCTCCTTAAGATTCGGAGAATATTTTTTTGAAGAGCCTAAAATAGAACCTTATGAATGCCGAGAGAATAATTTGACCTATAAGGCATCTTTGCGCTGTAAAATTTCTTTAGAGAATAAAAAAACTAAGGAAATTAAAGAACAAGAAATCTATTTGGGCGATTTTCCCATGATGACTGAACGTGGTACTTTTATTATTAATGGAGTAGAAAGGGTGATCGTCAATCAGGTTTTGCGTTCATTTGGCGTGATTTTCATAGCTGAGATGTCTTCTGGCGAGAAATTATTTGGCGCCAAAATTATTCCTGCTCGTGGGGCATGGCTTGAATTTGAAACCTCTTCAAGAGATGAGATTTACGTTAAGATTGATCGCCGACGTCGAATCCCCATCACTACTTTTTTAAGATTTTTGGGATATGAGACTGATGCGGAAATTCAAGCCTTGTTTAAAAAAGAAACAAGTAGAGATCAAATTGATCAAATCGAAAAAACATTGAAAAAAGATCCGACCAAAAATTCTGATGAAGCTTGTGTTTATATTTATCGTCAAATGCGACCCGGAGATTTGACGACTGCGAAAAATGCCAGAACTTTTTTAGAGACAACTTTTTTTAATTTGCGAAGATATGACCTTGGTTCAGTTGGCAGATACAAGGTTAACCAAAGATTGGGTTTAAATTTTGAAAACGACCTCAATCATCGTCTATTGCAAAAGGAAGATGTGATAGAGACAATCAGAGAAATTATTCGTTTAAATGCTGATCCTCAAGCTGAGCCAGACGACATTGATCATTTATCTAGCCGTAGAATTAGAAGTGTGGGAGAACTAGTTCAAGATCGAGTGAGAATTGGCTTACTGCGTATTGAAAGAATTATCCGCGATAGAATGAGTGTGGTTGATCCAGTTTTGGTTACCCCAGCCAGCTTGGTTAATGCTCGACCGATTTCTGCAGTTTTGCAGGAATTTTTTGCTTCTTCCCAACTTTCGCAGTTTATGAATCAGATTAATCCCCTGTCAGAATTGGAGCATAAACGCACAGTGGCTGCTACTGGTCCCGGAGGTTTATCTCGAGAAAGAGCTGGTTTTGAAGTCCGTGATGTCCATACATCTCATTATGGTCGCATCTGTCCTGTCCAAACTCCTGAAGGACCAAATATTGGTTTAGTGACTTATTTATCTTCTTATGCTCAGGTTAATGAATATGGTTTTTTAGAAACTCCTTACCGAAAAGTTAAGCAAACAAAAAATGGAGCTTATGTAACTACTGAGATTGGGTTTTTGAATGCTTCAGAAGAAGAAAAATACATCATTGCTCCAGCTGATATTCCCATGAGTGAAAAAGGGAAGATTTTAGTACCTAAAGTGATGGCACGATTCGGGGGCCATCCTGATTTTTACTCAACCAAGAAATTAGATTATGTTGATGTTTCCTCTAATCAAATTGTTTCTATCAGTACCTCTTTAATTCCTTTTTTAGAGAATACTGATGCAGCTCGGGCTTTAATGGGTTCAACTATGCAGCGTCAGGCTTTACCTTTAGTTAAACCGCAAGCACCAATTATTGGTACTGGTGTGGAAGAAGCAGTAGGTAAAGCTTCTGGCATGGTGATTATTGCGGACGAACCAGGTAAAGTTAAAACAGTTGATGCTCAAAGAATTGTGATCAAAACAAATTCTGGCAAAGAAAAAATATATCGTTTGTTTAATTTTGTCCGTTCTAACCAAGCTACTTGTCTTCACCAAAGACCAAGGGTCCTAGAGGGAGATAAAATTTCTCGAGGTGATGTTTTAGCTGATTGTATGTCGTCTTATGATGGTGAAATTGCTTTAGGTCAAAATGTTTTAGTTGCCTTTATGAGTTGGTATGGTTTTAATTATGAAGACGCGATTATTATTTCTCAACGTTTGGTTTCGGATGATACATTTTCCTCAGTTTATATTGATGAATATGAAATTGAGGTGCGTGAAACCAAATTAGGTCCTGAAATTATTACTCGAGATATTCCTAATGTTTCAGAAGAATCCTTAAGGAATTTAGATGAAAATGGCATTATTCGTATTGGTGCTGAAGTTTCACCCCGAGATATTTTAGTGGGTAAAATTACACCCAAAGGTGAAACTGAATTGTCTGGTGAAGAAAGACTTTTACGAGCTATTTTTGGTGAAGAAGCTAAAGATGTTAAAGATAGCTCTTTACGTTTGCCTCACGGTATTAGAGGGAAGGTAATCGGCGTAAAAATATTTTCTCGGGAAAAAGGAGATGAACTACTGCCGGGAGTTTTGCAAAAAATACATGTTTTGGTGGCACAGCTACGTAAAATTGGTGAAGGTGATAAATTAGCTGGTCGTCATGGTAATAAGGGTGTAATTGCTAAAGTTTTACCGATTTCTGATATGCCCATGCTTCCTGATGGGACTCCAGTTGATATTATTCTTAATCCTTTGGGTGTTGTTTCCCGTATGAATTTAGGGCAATTAATGGAAGTTCATTTGGGTTGGGTGGCTAAGACTCTCGGAAATTTTTTCGCTTCCCCAGTTTTTAAAGGCCCTACATTTGCTATGATTCAAGAAGAATTAAAAAAAGCCAATTTGCCTTTAGATGGTAAAGTGCAATTGATTGACGGTCGTACCGGAGAACCTTTTCAATCCAAAACCACCGTAGGCTATCTTTATATTATGAAATTAGTGCATATGGTTGAAGATAAAATACATGCTCGTTCTATCGGGCCATATTCAATGATTACTCAGCAACCATTAGGTGGTAAAGCTCAATTCGGCGGTCAAAGATTTGGTGAAATGGAAGTCTGGGCACTAGAGGCTTATGGTGCGGCCCATGTTTTGCAGGAGATGTTAACTATAAAATCTGACGATGTAGCAGGTAGATCAAAAGCATTTGAGTCAATTATTAAAGGAGAGGAAGTGGCTGAACCAGCAGTGCCAGAATCATTTAATGTTTTGGTCAAAGAATTGCAAGGTTTAGGTCTAAAATTAGACTTTGTTAGAAAAAGAGAAGCCAAAGATAAGGGTATAACATAATTCAAAATGCAAATCTCCTGCCTACCGTCAGGCAGGCAAAATCCAAAATGATAATTCAAAATCTAAAATTAATTAAAAAAATAAAAAGATCCTTAACTTTGGATTTTGGACTTTGAATTTTAAATTATCTTTATTATGCCAAAAATATCTCAAAATAAACCTGAGGGAAAAGAAATTTTGCCAGAAAGCATTGAATCTTTTGACCATGTTCAACTGATTCTCGCTTCTCCTCAAGAAATTGTCTCTTGGTCTAATGGCGAAGTAGTAAAACCCGAGACTATTAATTATCGAACTCAGCGTCCAGAAAGAGATGGGCTTTTTTGTGAAAAAATTTTTGGACCAGTTAAAAATTATGAATGTGCTTGTGGCAAATATAAATCCGCTCGCTATAAAGGTATAATTTGCGATCGTTGTGGAGTAGAAGTTACTCATGCTTCGATCAGACGCAGAAGAATGGGTCATATTGAATTAGCTGTTCCTTGCGCTCATATCTGGTATGTTTATGGTGTGCCCTCAAGGCTAGCTTTGGTTTTAGATATTAGTGCAGTGGATCTAGAAAAGGTGGTTTATTTTGGTGGTTTTATTATTAAGGAAGTTGATGAAGACTTGAAAAAAGAAGCTTTGGCTCAATTTGATCAAGAATACAAAAATTATCAGAAAGAATGGGTAAAGAAATCGAAAACCACTAAAGATAAAATGGCGAAAAAAGAATTAGAGGAAAAATGGGTTCAGATTGAAAAAGCCTATATAAGAGGAAAAGAAGAATTATCTTCTTTAAAATCTAAAAAAGTAATTTCTGAAGAAGAATATCATGATTTTTCCGCCAAGTACGGTCAAATCATCAAGGTGGGTATTGGAGCTGAAGCCATTAAAGACTTATTGGAGCAAATTGATCTCGATCAAGAAATTGAGATTCTTGAAAAAAAATTATCTAAATATCCAGAAGGTCAACGTCCCAAACGTCAGATTTACCGTTTGCGTATTTTCCGTCAGATGAAAAAGGTTAATATCCGTCCTGAATGGATGATCCAAACTATTTTACCAGTTATTCCTCCTGATTTGCGGCCCATGGTTCAGCTTGATGGAGGTAGATTCGCTGCCTCAGATTTAAATGATTTATATCGAAGAGTGATCAGCCGTAATAATCGTCTTAAACGTTTAATCAAAGAGGGCGCACCAGAAGTTATTTTACGCAATGAAAAGAGAATGTTGCAGGAAGCAGTTGATGCTTTGTTGGATAATTCAGCCAGAGGTTCTAAAGCGGCGATGACTACATCTGGCCGCCGAGCTTTACGTTCTCTTTCTGATATGTTGCGTGGCAAGCAAGGTAGATTTCGCCAAAACTTATTAGGCAAACGAGTGGATTATTCTGGCAGGAGTGTAATTGTTGTTGGTCCAGAACTAAAAATTCATCAATGCGGTGTGCCTAAAACTATGGCTTTAGAAATTTTTCGACCATTTGTTACTGCTCAGCTTTTAGAAAAAGAATTAGCTAATAACATCAAACATGCTAATCAATTGATTGAGCAGGAAATTCCTGAAGTCTGGGAAGTTTTAGGTGACATTGTCAAAAATTATAAAGTGTTATTAAATCGAGCCCCTACTTTGCATCGTCTAGGCATTCAAGCTTTTGACCCAGTTTTAGTGGAGGGGAAAGCTGTGCGCATCCATCCTTTAGTTTGTGAGGCTTATAATGCTGATTTTGACGGAGATCAAATGGCTGTATTTTTGCCTTTGAGTAAAGATGCCCAAATCGAAGCTCAAGGTTTAATGTCTTCAGATTTTAATTTGCTCAAACCCGCTTCAGGTAGACCCATTATTTCTCCTAACCGCGACATTGTTTGGGGTCTTTATTACCTTACTTATTTGGGTAAAAAGGCAAAAGTCCGAAAATATTTTGGCTCTCTCAATGAAGCAATTGTCGCTTTTTACAAAGGCACAGTCAATCTGCAAGATAAAATAAAAGTTCAGATAGCTTTAGGTGAAAATGTAGAGACCTCGTGTGGGCGCTTAATTTTTAATCAGATTTTGCCCAAAGAATTAGGTTTTGTAAATCAATTGATTGATAAAAAGGCAATGTCTCGTCTTTTAGCCAAAGCTTTTGAGTTAGTGGGCAGAGAACGAGCCATTGATTTAATTGATGATCTAAAATCATTAGGCTTTTCTTTTGCTACTCATTTTGGCGTCACTATTTCTATGACTGATATCCTCATTCCGGAAGCTAAAACTAAAATTTTAGCTGAAGCAGAAAAGCAAGTAGCCCAAATTGAATCTGAATTTGACAAGGGAATGATTACTGAGGAGGAAAGACATTTGATGGTAGTTGATATCTGGTTAAAAACCAAAGCTGATTTAGAAAAACAAATGTTAGCTACATATCATGAGCTTAACCCAGTTTATTCTATGGTTTTATCTGGCAGTCGTGGTAATGTAGCTCAGCTTTCTCAGCTTTCAGGTATGAAAGGTTTAGTAGTTTCACCATCAGGTGAGGTCATTGATTTGCCAGTCAAAGCTAATTACAGAGAAGGTTTAGATGTTTTGGAATACTTCCTTTCCTCTCATGGCGCCAGAAAGGGTCGTACTGACACTGCTCTGCGTACTTCTGAAGCCGGATATTTAACTCGTCGTTTGGTTGATGTCGCTCAAGATTTAATTGTCACTGAAAAAGATTGTCAAACAGATGATGGAATTATTTTAAGAAAAGAAGAAGAGCCTGATTTTTCTTTTTCTATGAGAGGTCGCATAGTAGCCAAAACGATCAAGAATAAAGATGGAGAAACAATTGTTAAAAAAGGAGAATTAATTTCTCTTGAGAAGGCTCACAAAATTGCTGAAATTTTAGATGAAGTATTAGTTTATTCCCCCCTGACTTGCAAATCTCCTTATGGAGTTTGTCAAAAATGTTATGGTGAAGATTTGTCTCGCAGTGATTTAGTCCAGTTAGGCAGTGCTGTGGGTATTATGGCAGCTCAAGCTATCGGTGAACCTGGTACTCAGTTAACAATGCGTACTTTTCATATTGGTGGTGTTGCTGGCGAAGATATTACTCAAGGTTTGCCTCGAGTAGAACAGATTTTCGAAGCCCGTTCACCTAAAAATGCAGCCATTTTGGCTGAAGAAGATGGTAAAATTAGAGTTATAGAAAAAGAAGATAGAATTGAATTAATTCTAGAAGCTCACCGCAAGAAAAAAAGAACCTTGCATTTGCCCAAAAGCGTCAAATTGAGGGTAAAGCGAGGCAAAAAAGTTAAAGAAAAAGATATTTTAACTGAAGGTAAAATTAAAGTAAGAGCCCCTTTTTCTGGTAAGATCACTGAAATTACCAAAGATACAGTTACTTTAGAATCGACAGAACCAGCTCGTTTTGAATGGGAAGTTTCTCCTTTGACTGAAATTTTAGTTAATGATAAAGATGAAGTGATTCAAGGTCAGCAATTAACTGAAGGCAATATCGATATTCGTGCTCTAGCCCGACTTAGAGGCGAGGGAGCAGCGCAAAAACATATCATTTTAGAAGTCAACAGTGTTTATTCTTCTCAGGGTCAAGATATTCACCCCAAACATTTTGAAATAATCGCCCGCCGCATGTTCTCTAAAGCTCAAATTTTAGATCCTGGCGATTCTAATTATATTGAGGGACAAATCATTGACCGTGCTAAATCTGACTTTATTAATGAAGCTTTGAAAAAAAGAAAGAAAAAACCTATGATGGTTGCTCCCTTAGTCTTAGGCATCACCCGAGTGGCTTTATCAACAGAAAGTTTTCTTTCTGCCGCTTCCTTTCAAGAAACAAGCACAGTCCTAAAAGACGCCGCTTTAGTAGGTAAAGTCGATTTTCTCAAAGGTGTTAAAGAAAATGTCATTATTGGCAAGTTAATTCCTGCTGGTTCGGGTTTTGAAAAGAAAAGTAAAGATAAGGAGTAATTCTTGAACTAAAGTCATATTTGGTCTAAAATACATTTTATGTCGACAATTTCACAGCTAATCCGCAAAGGAAGAAAGAAAAAAAGAAAAAAACTGACTACCCCGGCGCTAAAACGGGTTGTTAATGTATTGAAAAATCGAGCTAAAATGTCCAAAATCGGCGCCCCCCTTAAGCGCGGGATTTGCGTTAAAGTAACTACTGTAACTCCTAAAAAACCTAATTCTGCTTTAAGAAAGATTGCTAGAGTCCGATTAACTAATGGTATGGAAGTAACTGCTTATATTCCTGGCGAAGGACATAATCTGCAGGAACATTCAGTAGTTCTTTTGCGTGGAGGCAGAGTCAAAGATTTACCAGGTGTAAGATATCATATTGTGCGCGGTAAATTTGATACTGCAGGGGTTGATGATCGCAGACAGGGGAGAAGTTTATATGGTGCCAAGAAAGAAAAATAAAGAAATGTAATTAAAAACTAAAAACTAAAAATCACAAATTAAAATGGAAAATAGTAAAAATAAAAAGAAAATAAAATTCTGCAGGAATTTTTTTCCAAAATTTTGCATTTTGCATTTTAAATTTTAAATTTTCTGTCTATGCGCGGAAAAGTTATTTATAAAAAAAGAGCAACTTTACCTGATCCGACATACCACTCAATTTTAGTGGCTAAATTTATTAATTATGTTATGCGTAAAGGCAAAAAAACTAAAGCGCAGAAAATTGTTTATAAATCTTTTGATATTATGGGTAAAAAAACCAAAAAGAAACCGCTAGATGTTTTCGAGCAAGCTCTAAAAAATGTTGGTCCATACTTAGAAGTTAGGTCGCGCCGCGTAGGTGGCGCCAATTATCAAGTGCCTCAAGAAGTTTCTAGAGCTCGAAGAATGACTTTGGCTATGCGGTGGCTTCTAGATGCTGCCAGAGCCCAAAAAGGTAAGGCAATGTATAAAAAACTAGCAACGCAATTAATCTTGGCTTCTGAAAATAAAGGCGATGCTGTAAAAAAGAAAGAAGATATCCATAAGATGGCTGAAGCAAACAAAGCTTTTGCCCATTTTGCTCGTCGCTAGAGTTAAATCAAAATGCAAAAAGTAATAAATAATAAAAATAAAAACAAAATTCTGCAAGAATTTTTTTCCAGAATTTTGATTTTTTAATTTTGATTTTTGAGTTAATTTATATTATGCAGAGAGATTACCCTATTGAAAAAACTAGAGATATAGGTATTATCGCTCACATTGATGCTGGCAAAACTACAGTGACTGAGCGTATTCTTTATTATACTGGCAAAAAACATAAAATTGGCGAAGTTCATGAAGGTCAAGCAGAAATGGACTGGATGGAACAAGAAAAAGAACGAGGCATCACTATCACGGCTGCTGCCACTACTTGTTTTTGGACACCAATCGGAGAAGATAAAGCCAATGAAGCCCGGATCAACATTATTGATACCCCTGGCCATATTGATTTTACAGTTGAAGTTCAGAGATCTTTGCGAGTCTTAGATGGCGCTATTGTAGTTTTTGAAGCAGTTTCTGGAGTGCAGGCACAATCCGAAACCGTCTGGCGCCAGGCTGATAATTTTGCAGTGCCTCGACTTTGCTTTATTAATAAAATGGATCGTGCTGGTGCTGATTTTTATATGTCTTTTGACTCTTTGAAAGAAAAATTAGGTGCTAATGTCGTAGCTTTACAGATTCCTATTGGTCAAGAAGAAAAATTCAAAGGTATCATTGACTTAATAAAAATGAAAGCTATAACTGCTACTGACAAATTAGGTAAGGATTTAGTTTATTCAGAAATTCCCAGTGATCTCAAAGAAGAAACCCAGAAGTGGCGTAAAGAAATGCTGGAAAAAATTGCCGAAACTAGTGATAAAATGCTTGAAAAATATCTTGGAGGTGCTGAATTTCAAGAAGAAGAAATTCATCAAACCTTGCGGGAAGCAACCATAAAAAACAAAATCTATCCTGTTCTCTGTGGCTCAGCTTTAAAAAATAAAGGTATCCAAGCTTTACTTGATGCCACAGTTCGCTATTTACCGTCTCCTTCTGAAGCGCCTCCTGCCAAAGGAGTAGATTACAAAAATAAAACTGAAATTGAATGTCTCCCCATCGATGACCACCCATTTGTTGGGTTAATTTTTAAAGTGGCTCATGATCCTTATGTAGGCAAGCTTTATTTTTTCCGAGTTTATTCAGGCAGCCTAGAAGCTGGTTCTTATATTTTAAACAACACCAATTCTAAAAAAGAAAGAGTCAGCCGAATTGTTAGGTTGCATGCCAACCATCGTGAAGAAACAAAAAAAGTTTTTGCTGGTGATATTGCCGCTTTGGTTGGTTTAAAAGATTCAAAAACTGGAGATACTATAACGAGCGATGAAATCACTGTCCGTCTAGAAAAAACTACTTTCCCTGAACCTGTAATTTCAGTGGCAGTTGAGCCAAAAACTAAGGCTGATCAAGAAAAATTAGGTTTAGCTTTAAAAGAATTTTTAGATGAAGACCCAACCTTAAAAGTCTCTTATGATGAAGAAACCGGACAAACTTTAGTTTCAGGCATGGGCGAGCTGCATTTAGAGATTATTATTGATCGTATGAAACGGGAATTTTCAGTCGAAGCTAATGTTTCTAAACCGCGTGTGGCTTACAAAGAAACAATTAGAAAAACCATTGAATCTGAAGGCAAATTTATTCGCCAATCTGGCGGTCGCGGTCAATATGGACATGTCTTTCTGCGTTTAGAGCCGCTTGAACGCGGAGCAGGTTTCAAATTTATCAATGAAATTAAAGGCGGTATTATTCCTGCGGAATTTATTCCTGCGATTGAAAAAGGAATTAAGGATGCGATAAAAAAAGGTGTCATTGCTGGCTATCCCGTAGTTGATGTCGCAGCTGCAGTTTATGACGGCAGTTTTCATGAGGTGGATTCGTCAGAATTAGCTTTTAAAATCGCTGCCACTAAAGCTTTTCAAGAAGGCGCACGTAGAGCTGAAGCGTATTTATTGGAACCAATTATGGATTTGGAAGTAGTGGTGCCAGAAGATTATTTGGGCGCGGTTAATGGCGATTTAAATTCTCGTCGGGCGCAAATTGAAAGTATTACTCCTCGCGGCAATTTGCAGGTTATTAAAGCTAAAGTTCCTTTGGCTGAAATG
>Ga0172362_10002920_pt1 | contig 14822 bp, 13 predicted proteins | sample LakKivs1_kivu2a2_FD_114534 | JGI IMG/M metagenome (GOLD analysis project Ga0172362, IMG submission 114534) | Sediment microbial communities from Lake Kivu, Rwanda - Sediment s1_kivu2a2 | ecosystem: Environmental > Aquatic > Freshwater > Lake > Sediment | place: Rwanda: Western Province, Lake...
CCGCTGTAAAAGCTGTCAAGTGGAAACAAGCCTTTTAGGTGCTTTTACATCACTGAAAATAATGATGTTTTGTCTCATTTTTCTTTTCGGTCGGTGTAATGATCTAAATTATTAATAAAACATTTTGTAAAAAAATATGTTAAATTATAAACATCCCTTGGATTTTTTTAGATATTCTAAAAAAATTTAATATATTTTTGGAAAATAAAAATGTTGGGTTACACAACTTTCTACACTTATTATAAAGGGTATTGTGAGAATACATAACAATACATACCTAAAAGAATCGCTAATTTCTAAATAAATGGGTATTTATTTGTATTGCTTTTGTCGTGGAAGTATATTCATTTATACTTAGAGGTACTTATGTCTATAAGTTTTTACAAAAAATGCATTTCAAATTTCTAATGATGGAAGGATTTTATTCTTTTTTTTCGATCAACATCAAAATTATCAATAATTTTTTTTATATTTTTCTTATCTTGGTATGGTGTTAAATCATACTTAGAAACATCAAAACTAATATAATTGAAATCTTTGATGAAATTTTTAAAATAGTCATTGTTAATATCATCACTGAACTTTTCACGATTTGGATCTATCCCAATATATTTAAATTCATACACTAATATGTCATTAATTTTACCGGATTGTAATTCTTCTAAGGTACATGACCGGGGAATTTTTCCGGAAATTGTATAAGATTTTATAAATTTTAAAAGACTTGATCTCGGAAGAAGAACCTCATATTCTGATAATAATTGAACTTTATTATTTTTATTATTGCCAAATCCAGTTTGTTTACTGTCAAGATACAAAATTCTAGATCCCTTTGGTAGAAAAATTTTAAATAAACAACATTTTGGTTCATTATTTTTAGCAAATCCTGATAAAATGAAATCATCCATTGCAACACTATTCATAAGTGTTGTGGAAAGATAATTTTCGAAAGAAAATGATTGTCCTTTCCTTAGGGATTTTAATTTTTCAGTCATCTGTTTTTCATAATAAGGATCCAAAAAACTTACCCCCCGATATACATAAATGTCTTCATCCAGTTTTGGAGCATTTTTAAACAATCCATCAATCACAATAATACTTTTTATAATTTTGTAAAATGTATAATAAATATTATCAACAAAATCTTGTTTCAATTCCTCTTTGCCTAATTTTTTCTTTTTCTCAAAAATACGATCAATCACAGTGAACAAATTCTTTCTTAATTCAGCAAAATATAATTTCCTATCATATAAAAAAGTATTAATCTCAATATAACCTAGCATTTTGTAATCAGATAAAAGATAAATCGCATATTTGTCCTGTTTTTCATAATAATCCTCATATTTCTTCTTAAATTGCCTAGATTTCCAGAAAATTTCCTGCTTTATTTTTTCAATAGAATTGGTTAATTCAATTAATGATTTCATATTAACCCTAAGTTAATATAATATTTTTTTTACTGAAAACTACAAGGATTACTTCTACATAAAGGACAAGAATAAGATTTGGATTTAAAAAACCACTCATCCACACATTTTTTATGAAATTTATGTCCACATTGCTGTAATTCTCTATAATATTCATTTTCTTCAAAATTATCCTGACAAATCGAACAACATTTCACACCTAAATTTTCGCAACATTTTACTTTTTTATATTTCGGTAAATGAAATATAAAATCTTTTTTAGTATATTTGGTTTTGCTTGATCCTTCTAAATTAATTACTGCTGATGTAAAATTTTTATCACTATTGACAATTATTACTTTATCATATTTATTAATTTGCTTAAGTTTCATTACTATATCCTCAAACGAACTCACATCTCCCAATTGATAACTATGGAAAAATTCCATCAAATAATATAATAAAACAATTATTTTCTTTTTAAGACTATTTTCGCAAAGAATAACAAAAAAACGAAAAAATATAATAAAATCAATAATTTTATTATTGAATTATAAACATGTTATTTAAAAATTTAACATTGCAAAAAAAAGATTATCCTCCTTACTTTCTAGCAGAAGTTGGTTTCTTTGCTGGAGCAGGTGCTTTCGCAGGAGCTGGTGCAGACGTCACCTTCTTCACATTCTTCTTCGGAGAAGGAGGCTTTTCTTCATCATCCTCTTCAACATCCTCAACATCCTCAGCATCACTGTTCTCAACAGATTCGACATCAGTGTGCCTGTCTTCAGTTGAAGCAGGAACATCATCTTCATCATCGTTTTCATCAGTGACACTTGCAGTAGCCTTCTCCGCAGAAACAACTGTTGCAACTGCACCAGTCTTGTCATTGAAGGCATAAGTTGTCGGACGACCGCCTGAACGCTTAGGAACCAAAAGTTGCTGAACCGTGTAGGCGACTCCAAAACGCCCTGAAATAAACCAGGGCTTCAATGAAATCAACGCCTTAATCTTTGAACCCTTTGGAACCAACTTAGTAAGCTGGTCATAATTCTCAATTTCAACCTGTTCGGTTTCAGAATGGTAAAACAAAAGCTGAGGTGAAGCATCATCAACACTCTTCTTCTGAATCTTTGGAGCAATCCTTGGAGGATACTCACCCTTCTCATCCACCTTCAAACTGGCAGTAAACATGGCACGAACAACATCCTTGTTATTCTTCTTCTTGAAAATAGTCATAGTATGTTCGCATCCAAAATCAACCATTTTTTCATCTAAAGCCAAAAGGCCCTTAACAAATTCACCATCTTGAGTAAGTGAAATATTCAAAGAATAGTTATCATTCTTCTCTCCACCAGTAAAAGAAGTTACTCCAAAAGGAGTAATTCCCCACTCAGTTTCAAGGTAAAAAGGTGATCCGTTGTAAAGCAAAATACTCTGCAAACGATCATTTTTCTTCTTTGGTTCAGTAATAGAAACCTTAGAAATATCAAATTCAGTTGGGCTTACGACAAGAAGTTCACTCATAGTGTTCAGTTGAATAGCTAATGTAATATTAGTAATATTAATATTCAATTTTTTTTTAAATCCCTTTTTTTCATGCCAAATGGGTTTTTAATTTTTGAAATTTTCAGTATTTAGAAGAATTATTAAAAATTGATTTTTTATAATTTAAAAATTATAGCCTTGGTATAATTAAATATGGAACCTATTTTTTATACAACAACATTATGCATGTCTGTTAAATCAAAAGGATCAAATGTTCAATGCCAACATTTTCCTAAGAATGGGTCAGAATACTGTGGTATTCATTCTAAATCTAAAAATTTAGTTAGAATTGATACATTATCGGGTGCTCAAAATTCTGTAATTCAATTACCATTACAAGTGAACACTATTAATCCCACACCCGATAATATTAATCAGGTTAAGAAATTATGTGAAAAATTAGATATTGTTTATGATCCCAATAATCATCAAAGATCGCAAGAATTAGCAAATATTTATCTGAGTGATCTTTCCAATAAATATGGGACATCAATTGCACAAATTATTAAAATACAATCTGCATTTCGAATGTGGAATATTTATCGTAGAAATCGCTCCAATAATAAGGAAGATTGTGGAACAATGGATTCTATTTATGATATACCGATTGAATATTATTTCGATTACTTGGACCAAGATGGGTTTGTTTTCTCTTTTGATATCAGAACTCTTACCCAACTAAATGGGAATCCATATAACCAAAAAGAATTTCCAACAACCAAGAATTTTACAAAAAGGCTTGAATCTAAGATCGATTTCATTAAAAAATCGGAGAAAAAGATAAAGCATGACGCTCCAAAATTAACGGAAGAACAAAAATTCTCACAATTTCTAATTAGAGTATTCCAAAAGTTTGACATGATTGGTCAATATACTGATACAGCATGGTTCGAAAATCTACAAATTGATGAACTCAAATCGCTATACAAAAATGCATTTGATATGTTTGACTATCGAGCACAACTTTCGGATGACACTCGAAAGAAAATTGTCAAAGATGGAAAATTATTCTCAAATATTATCAATGAAGTAGGATTTTTCAGAGTGAAGCATAAAAGATTACTTCAATTAGAACTCTTGAAAGAATTTGAGAGAATTATTGATGAGGGAGAAGATAAGGAATATAAGATTTTAGGAGTTAATTTAGTTTTGACTGTTTTGGTAGAATTGAGTCCATCTGCTGCGATGTCTCTTCCACACCTTGTCCAAAGTAGTTTTGGTTACTAACTTAGTAAAAATTGAATATTTTTTACTATAATTTATTCTTATAAAAAAATGTCTGAAGTGAAGCATTGGCTTATACGAGTGAAAGATGGTGAAAATTTTCGTAAAAGTAAATATCCCTTTTGGGGTGTAAAAAGAGGAAAATATAATTGTTTGAAATCATTAGTCAAAAAAATAAGTAAGGGTGATATTATTTGGTTTTTTACAAATTCCGATCATGGTGGGAAAGCAATCGGTATGGCAGAATATGTTGAATTTTATGACAGAGAAGATGAACCACTTTTCCCTATAAATACTTTTACAAATATTGAACAAGGTTGGGAAGGCGATGGAGAATGGGATCTTCAATTACATTACACCAATTTATATAATACCGAAAAACAAGACATAAAAATAAGAATCCAATGCGCAAGTACCGTACTTGTCTATGATACTTGGAAGGATAAAATTAAAGATGATCTAATTCTTCATTACAACAATTTTAAGTTTTATGCCGAACCATTGAAAAAAAATTGATATAAAATTATAATCGGTCAAATGACATATATATGATTCATGGCCTTACATCTAACAATCAAAGAAATCGAACACGCAAGGAATTATGACTCTTCCTCAAATTTACAAATCGAGGAATATCTTATATCTCTACAAAATGAAAGAAATGAAATACTCGTTTCCCTTCCCAATTTGGAGAGAGAAGAAAAAATACCTTTTTTTTATCTCTAAAAAATTGATATAAAATTATTTATAATCTTCAACTACTTAAAAATGAAACCTCAAACACACATACTTTCACAAACTGAAATAATTTCTCTTCGTCATCAAGAAGAAATACAATTCAATGATGGATACGAACAACATGAGTGGATTATTTCTGAAATTGCATCTGATGAAATAAGACTTCATCAAATTGATCAACAACTGGCAAAATATGGTATTTAATCCGCATAAACTACGCCAGCAATTCCTGCTTCAATTCTCAAAACATTATAACTAGTTGCATAAATATTCAATTGGGTATCCTTTTGAATAACACAATCATTTAATGTCAATTCCAAATCAGCATTGTCTAATCTACTAAAATTACATGTACCTGTTGGCTGATGCTGTTCGGGCTTAAATCCAAATGAATATAAATATATAAAATTTCTAGGGACTCTTGTATGATATTGATATGGCTGAACAACTCTAAAATAAAAAGGTTCTCTGCTGTGAAATCTTTCCTGTCCCTCAAATCTGATTACAGCCCTATCAATTGTATCGCCAGGTTTTGGCTCTCCATTACTAAAATCAAAAAATTCATAACCTCTATTTGGACCTACCTGATATATCCTTGCAGTCTGTAAAACCCAAATCAACTCTTTTACTGGATGATTGAAGGTCATCGGCACAATAATATTTTTTTCATCAACTCCAACAGTATTAACCTGTAATTGTTCAATTAAATATTCTAAATTACAAGATGCGAATTTTCTTCTTTCTTCATTTTCCAAAAAGATGTAGTCTACCCATAAACTAGTTTCCAGAATAGAATTACTCTCAATAATACTACTCTCTGGACCTCCTTTTCCCGGGGGAAGTCCATTACTACTTACCCATAACTCATTAAAATCTCTAAAGGCTACTATAATACGAACAGTAGAATATTGAAGACTAATAAGTGGTAAAGCTAAACCAACATTTCTATTGAACCAAAACTGAAGTGGGACATAAAGATTTAATGGACCTGGTTGGGTATCAGTATTGAAAACTAAATGCTTTCCAATCATGAGATAATAAGCATATTCCTTCTCAGTTGTTAATGTCAATTCACTCCAGATCTCTAACCATTGTCCATAATGTCTGTCTATAACATTCCCACCAATTTCAATATCAATATGCTGTATGATTGCATGACCAATTGCATTGATCCAACTGACCGTATAATTTGGATTCTTATCGGGTTCAACATTTAAATTTGGTAAACGAATATTCAAAAATATCTGATAAATTAAATCTGCATTTGGTGAAATATCACAATAAACTTTATTTCCAAAATTGGCATCACCGTGAAATAATTGCTGTATACTTTCAATAGCAAAATTAGTATATCTTTTATAAACAGCGATGAAAAAAGTTATTTGTGGATTCCCAGTTAAATATACGTCTTGTGGGCCGTACGCGGCCAACTGTAATAATCCCCCTGGCATTAATTTATATGCTATTTATTTTTTTAAGTTAAATTCATAAATAAATTCCTCCAATAGCTTAATTTCAATTTTTCATAATTAAATTCCATTTTCAACATTTCATTCCATTTTTCTTCCAAATATTCTGCTGTTAACTTATCATAATCTTTCCAATGATCAACAAATACTTCTCTAATTTCATTAATAAAGTATTTAATTTATTTCAAAAAAATAGACTTAAAAATTTATTTACTATTTTCCAAAATGAATGAACAACAATTAGCAAAAATTGTTACTCTAACTGCTCAATTATTAGAAGAAAAAGATGTTCACTCTAAATACAATATAGTAGGAGATAAAACAATATATGCAAAAGAAGGATTATATGTTGGAGATTTCAATCCATCATATGACTTTTTTATAAAAGGGCGAGGTTGTATTACTGGAGATCTGATTGTCAAAGGAAATTTATTATATGAAAATAGTGGTAATGGTCTTCTCCAAAACTACTGTGATGTCTTTGCTAATCCAAATAAACCAGCTGGTTTTAGAATAAGAGACGATGATTTTACAAGAGGATTTATGTGGGACTCAAAAGAAGATGAGTTTGTTTTAGCAGAAGATCAATATTTTGATAATCAAAAGCAAAGGCAAAATACATTTCTAAAAAATATTCGTCTAAAAAATGCGAATCTAACAAATACCTATTCCAAAAATATATTAATTGAATCTTCAATTATTTCAACAAATTCCAATTCTAATTTGAATATGGATGCAAATCTTTTTCTCAAAGGAAATCTAAAAGTAGATGGAAATATTTTTTCCTCACAAGACACGCTGAATATTAAAAGTCAATTAGTCACCAAAACCACAAAAATAGAAGGAAGTTTATTCGTTGAAAGTGTTGTTGAAGTACAAAATAGTGTGAGTTGTCGTGAATTAAAAACAACAACAATTGATTGTGGAGATATATCTGGCAATAATTTATTACTTGAGGGGGAAGCGAAGATAACAAATAATATTGAGATAGGTGGATTTTTTATAACGAAAAAAAGTGCTGAATTTAAACAAGGTGCTGAAATACATGGAAATTTATATGTCGGTAAATCTTTAATTTTTACAAGTGAAGATGGTGGAATTGCATTCGCTAATCTTTCTCATATTGAAAACGCAAGTGTTTCATACATTAATGGAAAAAAAGTAAATGGTCATGGTGATATTGTTACAACTGGAGGACAACAGGAACTATTAAATAAAAGTCTTGGAAGTAATTTGGATGCAAAATATTTCAAAATTACTAATTTGGATAACCCAATTGACAATTATGATGCATGTAATAAAAAATATGTGGATCAATTTGTAACAGGTGGACATATATTGGAACCGGTTAGGCTAGCAACAACTGAAAAATTGGAGTCAGTTTTTATGGCTTCTTCTTATCAATTAATTTCCAAAAAAATGGAGTCACTCTCATTTGAAGGAATCGAGACAAGAATTGGAGATAGAGTTTTAATTAAAAACCAGGAAAATCCATCTGAAAATGGAATTTATATTGTAATTTCAAAGGGACATAAAAACCAGCAATGGATTTTACAATTAGCGGATGATTGTGCGGATATTCTGCGTAACAGACCTAGAATAACACCATTGGTTTTAGTAAGATATGGAGAAGAAAATGGGCGCCGTATGTTTGGAATTAATTTCACAAATCAATCTATTTGGGAATTTATGGGTCAGGATGACTTTATAAAAAGAGTTTGGGACCCGATGGAAAAGATTTTAGCGGAAAATAGAGAATTGCGAAAGAGAGTAGAAAGATTGGAAGAAGTGTGTAAATTAAAATTATAATTCTGCCTTTTTGGAAATAAATTTTTTAAATTTTAAAATATTGGAATAAATACCAGGATATCCTTCAACAGCACAACCTCTTCCACCAGTTATTGATCCAATTAGATAGGGAATTCCTTCATGATATGTAAAAAGCGGTCCCCCTGAATCTCCCAAACATGCATCCCTAACAACTTTTGATCTTGATTCATCTTGATAACCAGTTGCTAATAATAGTTTTGAAGAAATATCTCCAGTAGGATACCTATTAAATTTTGATTTCTTTTTACGAACAATTTGTATAGTAGCACTATTCATGTTATCAAAATATTTTACTCTCCCATCACCTCCAAATCCAATTATATTAACATTGTTATAGGGTTTTTTAAGTAATCTTCCCAATTTATGATCAGGAATGTTTATAGGTACAACTGGTGAGACCGGTTTTTCAGTCAAATGAATTATGGCAATATCAAAGTTAAAATTACCTTTAATATATTTTTTTGGAATAATTATTTTTTTAACATTATAAAACACACCAATATCTGACAATCTGGATTTCTTAAATTCAGCCTGTATATCTTCCGGATTTTTTCCAGACACACAATGTGCTGCGGAAATACATGCATTTTTTGGTCCACCAATATAAGAACAACCACAAAAAAAACCTTGGCCACCAGAAGTATTTTTCCATCTTAAAACTCCAAAAAAGGGGTAATTTAAACTATTTACGATTTGTCCATTAAATACCATAAATTAGGAAATATTTTTTCTTCTATAAAAAATGAGCAAATTTTATTTTGGATTTCCTTATTCAAGAGGTAAAATAATGGATGGATTTACACAGGAAATCTTCAAACAAAGATATCCAAGGGAAAAAATTCTTGAAAATATTTCCAAATCGAACTCAGTTGAAAATTTTATTCATAAAGAAGATATTAGAAATCCAACAATTCTTTTTCCATTAACGTCTTCCAACGATTTAGAAATTATAAAGAAATTTCCTCCAAATATTGTAACACCTCTTATAAATTACAAAAGTAGCACATCTTCTGTTATAGAAATTTCGATACAGATTGCTATTAAAAATAAGAATTACTTTGAAATAATCGATTTTTATGTTAAAAATAATGCAGATTTGAATTATATTCCCAAATCATCACAACGTGAAGAATATTTGTGGGAATATGTTGAATATCTTGCAAGACCTGATAATGATGAATTTAATAAATTGAAAAATAAAAAGTATGTAAAAGAAGTATGGAATATGATTAAAAATTCTTCCCATCTGGAAAAATACGTTGTAAAAACAAATTAAAAACAAAACAATTTATAACTAAAAATGTCAGAAAAAGAAACATTATCATATTTAAGAACTGTTGGAAAAAGAGTTGATGAAAATGAGTTACGATTAAAAAGGATGGAGGATATTGTTAAACAAGATCCAAAACTTGGAATAATATTGAAAGGGCCTCTATTTTTCAGTAATCATATTTATCCAGTTGAAAATGGTGTTTCAAATATTGGTTCTCCAAACAATTTCATTAATAATATCTTTTTGTCTGGGAAGATAATTTATCCAGATGCGCTTGATTTTGGAGTAAATAATGATTTTTGTATTGACAAAATGGGAAAAATTGGATTTCATTGTAATCAGAAATTAGATGGAGTGACTATTAAGGGATTACCTGGATTTACAATTCAAAATGCGACTTATCTTGGTGAGAATACTTTATTTTTTCAAATCACAAGTGGAAATATGGAGGAATTTATTTCACAACAGGATATCATTGCGATTAATAACATTCCATATCAGGTTCTTAAAATATCTCGAGACAAAATTACTATTGATTCACTTAATGGAGGAAAGCCACATATGGAAATAAATGAACGATATGACATGATTGTTTATAATAATTTGCTCGGGTTAAAAACAATTAAAGACGAGGATGTTTTAAAAGTAAATGCTTTTGGAGATATTTTTTATAAAACTACTCAAAAGGAAGCAGATGTAACAATAAATGGAAGTGCACATTTTTCCAAAAATGTATTTGTAAAATCATTAGATGTGAATAATTTAACAATTGATAATATTGAAGCTCCATTAGTAACAAATCTTAATGCAGAATTTCTGTGTGGAAAGAAGGGTCCATTGAATGGCGACTTGGTATCTACAAAAGATAAACAGCAATTGTGGAATAAAAGTTTTGGAGATGATTTGGTAATGAATTACAATCGTATCATGGATGTGGGAGATCCAAAATATGATATGGATGCAGTAACAAAGAGATATGTTGACAGATATCTTTCTGGTTTAAAAGTCGCTACTTCAGTAAAATGTGCATCTGTCATAAATATGGATGCTGATTATGATAAAAGTGAGATGAAATTACATTTGAGGATCAATGAAAATCTTTCATCTAATACTTTAATATCGGCATTTGATGGATATGAATTGCGAGTAAATGAGAGATGTATTTTGTTACATCAGGCTGATAAGAAATTTAATGGAATATATTTGGTGGCATCTGATGGAATAGAGAGTGGACGAGTTGTTTTACAGAGAGTCGGAGATTTCTGTTCGAAAAAGGTATCAGAGGATTTGAAATCTTATTATACTTTTATAGAACATGGACGTCAATATGGAAATACGGGAGTATGTTTCGATTATAGTGAAGATTTTATATGGGATGAGAGTCCTATCAGATTTAATGTGTTTTCGAAGGCGGAGAATTATGGGGCAGGAGTTGGAATTTCCAAAACGAGGAATAATTTTTCTTTGAATGTTGGAGATGTGTTTGATTTGGAAAGTGGAAAATTGGAGATTAAAAAGGAATCTATCGATAATTCTTTATTGAAAAATAAGGGAATTAATTTGGTGGGTGATGGTGGAATTGATTTGGATAAATCCGTAATAAATCTAGGAGATAATGTAAAAATTGGAATGAAGGTAGATCGCAAGCAATTTCATTTTGGAAAGAATGGAGAACTGCAAATAACTTCATTTGGAAAGGCAGGTGAAACTATTAAATCAGGAATGGATGAATTAAATGTCAATCGTAATATTTCGGCGGTTGGTAATCTCCAAAATGTTCACCAATTATTTCCGCCATCAAAATTTGATGTTGAATTTCAATATAGTGAAGATTTTTTTGAAAAGGAAAAAGACAAAGTCGCACAGTATTATATATGTAGTTTAAATGCGGAAGGTAGAGAAACCAATTATAAATGTACAGATGAATTCCATTTCACAGATGAGGTTAAAAGTGTTTTTGCCAATTTGGAGTGGGATAGTGTAAAAGGATCAGATGGTTATTTAGTTTATCGTCGTATTAATAGTGCATTTACTTATATTAAATTATCTCCTGTTGAAAATTCATTGCTTGATATTTTAGTTCCAAGGAATTTCACTAAAATTGATTGGAAACCTTGTCAAGAACCATCAAATGTAAATCACACTGTATTGGTAGTCAATAAAATAACAACGATGGGAGATAGTTATATAACTGGAGGAGGATTAGGAATTGGAATAGTAAAACCTGTTAGTGCGTTACATATAGTAGGGAATGAAGTTAATTGTAATGGAACACCTATGATAGTAGAAATGGGTGAAAACAGTAAGGGAGATACTTTAAAATTGGTAAAAAGAGGAATAACACTGAATGGAGGGGTGAAAATTTCAGGGGAGTGTGGAGAAGGAAAATCAATTGTGGAAATGGGAAAGAACATTAAATTAATGGCGGATGATGAGGGTGTAATATTTATGGGAAGGAGAACAACCCAAAATGATGAAGACATTAATGAACGTCTTGGATCTGATGCTTTTACGGTACAGGCAACAGATGCAGGAATTTATACAGTTGGAGAATTGATGATGGGTGAAGGAAAATCGTTGGGGACTTTTAACAATCGTTTGGGAAATAATGCAGGAATTATAAGAACTGGTTGTGTTAGTAATAGTATTGGAAATCAGGTGTGTTTTGCGTGGGAAGGTGAGGAGTTGAAGGCAATACCATTTAATGATGGAAGTATGCTTACTAAGAAGAAAGTATCTGTGAAAAATTTCACAATTGAACATCCAATTTATCCTGATAAATACTTGATTCATGCTTGTTTGGAAGGTCCAACAGCAGATGTTTTTTATAGAGGAAAAGGGGAAATACGTTCAGGACGAACATGTGAATATGTTAATTTACCGGAATATTATTATAAATTGGTTGAATGGGGAAGTTCAACATTACAATTAACACCAATTGGAGAACCATTTTTTAAATTGGGAGGAGAAGTTATCGATAGTCAGAACATGATAAGAGTCAGTTTAGATAAGACCTATAATGTATCAGTTGGATTTTACTGGGAAGTCAAGGCAACAAGAAAGAATACGGAATTCCATCCAGAACCGCTCAAAAAAGATGTAACAATTAATGCATTTGGACCTTATACTTTTATAATTTAATGACAATTTTTGGATAAATCTTTTTTGGTCATTGTGGATTGCAATATCTACAGGTAAAAAGCCAGCATTATCTTTGATAGTTTTATCTGCGCCATTTTTTACAAGTTCTTCAACAATCTCAGAAATTTTATTTTCTTCATCTGTGTTACGAGGTTCTACAAGAAGAACAATATGTAGTGGGGTTTGACCAAAAAAATCAGTGATATTTAAATCAGCACCAAGTTCAATTAATTTTTTAACAAGAATGAGATCAAGCATTCTACAAGCTTTTATTATGGGAGTAATTCCATATTTACATTTCTTGTTAATATTCGCTCCAAAGTTAACTAATTCAGACAAAAGATTGTATTTTTTAAGGCAACATGCTTTAAAAAATGGTGTGTATCCAGTACGATTTCTCAGATCAATTAGGGCACCATAATCTACAAGAAGTTTAATAACTTCTATACCGAGATCATTTTGAACTGCCATATGAAGGGGAAAATCTCCATGTAAATCTGGTTTATTGGTATCAGCCCCTTTGGCAAGAAGAAGTTTTGTAATTTTGAAGTTTGTTTCAAGATCTTCATTGTAATCTTGATCAAGAACACAAAGATTCCAGTGGAGCGCATTTCTCTCATCGTCACTATCAACCATGTTGATATTTACATTTAATTCAAGTAATGCTTTGACAACTTCATATTGACGATTGTATGAAGCAAGAATGAGTGGAGAAAATACTTCAACATCCTGTTTTTCCAAATTGATTCCAGCAATCTTCATTGTTAAGAGAATACTGAAAGTAGTGCATTCTTTAAAATTGCTGAGAAGATGTGAAAAATCATGACGGCAACATGGACAAGTAGGAGAAAGATTTAGCCATTCTAAAATACAATGAGAATGTATCATATGTTTTCCAGATGGACATAACATTTTTACAACTCTTCCATGATTAAGTGAATCAAGACAAATCGGACATTCATCAACTGACCTTTTTATTCCAATTAATGGAAAATCTTGTACTGTTGTAAAATTAATGAGATAGCTTCCCATTCCACCAATAACAACTCCACCAATACATATGTTTTCAAGTAACGCTTCCATATTTTAGTTATATTACCTAATTTGATTATTTTATTATCAATTTTTTTCTTTTATATATTATGTTAGATACAAAATCTAATGGATTAATAGTAATATCTCATATATTTAATGAAGAATATTTACTCCCATTTTGGCTTGAACATCATAGGGATCTTTTTGATCATGGTATAATAATTGATTATTATTCTACTGATCGATCAATTGAAATTATTAATAGTATGTGTCCAACATGGGAGATTGTAAAAACAAAAAATATGACAGAAGATGGAAGACCTAATTTTCAAGCAGAATTGGTGGACAATGAAGTTAAAGAAATAGAAGAAAGAATTAATGGGTTTAAGATTTGTTTAAACATAACAGAGTTTATGATGATAGATAAAACAAAAGATGAATTTAGGCAAACACTGGAATTTGGTAAAATTTATTGTTTAAAACCATATTGTGCAATATCAACAAATTTAAATTTTTTTCCAGAAAATATAAAAAAATTATTTAGAAATATGAAATTTTTTAGTGAAGAACCTGAAAGAGGACATCGATTTTTACATTCAGAAGTAAAATTAAATTATGGATTTGGAAGACATGGACTTATTCAAACGGACGATAATAAAAAAGTATATAGAGATGATCTCATTATTTTTTGGCTTGGATTTTATCCCCATAATCATCGCACTTTTTTAAGAAAATTACAGATCCAAAATAACATTCCTGAATTTGATAGAATGAATGGACTAGGTGTACAACACATAGTTACCCATGAACAGTTGGAGGAATGGTTTAATCAAAAAATAAAAGAAACTAGTTATACACCATGTACAAATCCATACTTGTTTCAAGTACGTGATTATTATGTTAATAAGTACAAACAATTATATCATAAATAAATAATTGTAAAACTAAAAATTGAATAATTCAGAGCATCTAGTTAGTAAAAGTATTTAAAACTATATTAATTTTAAACACCCTACTTTTGTGGTTTCCTTGATGAGTTGTTCCACAGGCGTCCTATACACCCTCACCCTAATATCCAACTTATATAAAATTATAAAAAGCTGATACTAGGTTACTAAAAATGATTATTTTATTAAACAAAGTAGGTAATTTGAGGATAAA
>Ga0172362_10002921_pt1 | contig 14820 bp, 8 predicted proteins | sample LakKivs1_kivu2a2_FD_114534 | JGI IMG/M metagenome (GOLD analysis project Ga0172362, IMG submission 114534) | Sediment microbial communities from Lake Kivu, Rwanda - Sediment s1_kivu2a2 | ecosystem: Environmental > Aquatic > Freshwater > Lake > Sediment | place: Rwanda: Western Province, Lake...
CCAATCACCGATACAGAGGTGCTAAATTACAACTATAGTATAGGTACACAGACAATAGGACCTTCTTATGGATTTACCAGTGATGACAGGCTTATTGAGACCGCCAGGGGAATAATCGATATGGGCAGCAATATCCTGAAGATCACTCTCAGTCCGGGGAGTTACAATATAACTGGTCGCTCCTACGCCAATATCACTTCGCTGGTCAGAGATGACCCTTCCTTCAGTGCCGTACTTGATATGCCTTTTGTTTATTATTTTTTCTGGGCACGGTCAAATTCGAACTGGGCAGACGGGTATTCATATTCAGAGAGGATGGAAGATTCAACTCAGATAGCAGATCTGACCAAATACCTTCTGACAAAATACAACAATACAGGCAAACAGTTTTTTCTCGGTCACTGGGAGGGTGACTGGTACCTGCTTCCAAATTATGATGTGAATTACATTCCTCCTGACAGTCGTATTAATGGAATGATTCAATGGTACAGGACACGTCAAAATGCCGTTGATGAAGCTAAAAGAGTGACATCTCATGCTAACGTAAATGTTTTTACCTATTGTGAAGTTAACCGTGTTGTTGATGCCATGAACGGACTGCGCCGGGTTGTAAATAATGTTCTTCCTTATACAAATGTCGATTACGTTTCTTATTCTTCTTATGACGCGCAGGGGATGAATCAAACCGAGTATAACAATGTATTGAACTATATTGAAGGCAATCTGCCTTCTAGACCGGGGATTACAGGTAAACGTGTTTTTATCGGAGAGATGGGAAGATGCGCCCAGGATTTTGGCTTTTCAAAACCACAGCATGAATCAGTAAACCGTGAGAACATCATGAAAGCTATAGCATGGGGCGCACCTTTTGTACTTTACTGGGAAATGTATAACAATGAGATAAAAGATGGAGTGCAGCGCGGCTTTTGGCTCATAGATAATGCTAATACCAAATGGCCGCTCTATTATACCTATTCAAATTTTTATACCAGGGCAAAACAATGGGTATTGAACCAGAAAAAAACACTTAACAGACTGCCAACGCGTGAAGAGTATTTAAGCTGGGCTTATTCCAGGCTCGCTAATCCTTAAATATGAAATAAACTGAAAAACTGAAGAAAAATAACAAGTATGTACTTATAAAAATTCTATGTTAAGAACTATAATCTTTGTATTGACTTTGCTAGATTTTGGATTCATCGGAATTGCACAAAATCAGAATCAAAATGCTCTTACGGATCAGCAGATACTTGAGATAATCCAAAAAAGCAGGCCATTAAAAGGCGGAACGATCCCGAAAGATATGAGAAACCGGATTGGGGCAACTCATATGGATGGTCAGTATTGTTTCACCCCAGAGCCATATATAATCGAAGGGGCAAAAAAAATGAACGAGCTGGGTTATGGTATACTTAAGCTATGGTTTGAAAAGGCTGAAGGTAATGCCAAAGGATACAATTATAACTCAGAGTGGAAACTTACCAGAGACATGAGTCTCAAAGATTTGGCTAAACACCCTTATTTCATGAAGGTGTTTGATATGCCTTTCAGTGTATTTGCTCTAAACATTAATGAAGGATATGCTAATGCTTCCACAGATGACCAGACATCAACTCTGAACCGTATTGAAAATGAGTTTTATGAGCTTACAAAATATCTCCTTAATCAGTATAGGAAAAGGGATATTACGTTCATTCTCGAAATGTGGGAAGGAGACTGGACCCTTCGCGGAGGGACTCAGCCTTCTGCAAGATGGAAAGAGAACGGTGTGCCGCCTGATGCCTCTGTGAGGGTAAAGAACTTCATCGACTGGGTCAATGCCCGTCAGAAAGGAGTGGAACGGGCACGAAGCGAGGTTAAAAATACAAAATGCAGGGTTTATCATGCTGTTGAGGTGAATAAAGTATTTGATGGAGTGGAAGGTGTTCCTTCAGTCACTACATCGGTGCTGCCAAAGGTAAAAATCGATATGGTATCGTGGTCATCCTACGATGGCAAAACAAAGGATGGACTTAAAATGTACAGAGGCATTGATATAATCCGACAATACCTCATACCCTCTGCCTATATGAAAGGCAGGAAGGTTGTACTCATTGGGGAGGTAGGAGAGGCTGAAAATATCAACGGGAATACCCGTAAATCAATCCGTGAATTCTGGGATGTAATGATGGGAGTTTATCTTTCACAGGATATCCCCTATATTATCCATTGGGAGCTTTACTGCAATGAACCAAAGACCGGTCCAAGAACTCAGGACAGGAATAAAGCCGCTGACGAACTAAGGGGTTTCTGGCTTATCCGACCGGATGGCTCCAAAAGCTGGGCACAGGAATATTTTGATGAAATTCTGGTAAAAAGTAATAAATAGTTTTTGGACTTTTATTATTGCCGTTGTTAAGTAGAAAAGATCTTTATTGTTGAGGAATTGAAGAACAATAAAATACTATGAAAAGATATTGCTTAGCAATATTAACAAACATCTTTATTTTCGTTATTGTGAATCCAGTATTAACCCAGAATTACCGCCAAAATTACGGTTTAAGCCAGCCGCAGGATCCATCCTCATTGCCTGTTTCTAAAGTTGTACCTCAAACATCGGTTCGTAAACCAAAAACAGTAATTATTCCGGTTATTGAGAAAGTAACAGAGAACGAATTTTTGCTTAATCAGGGTTGGGAAATGGCTGAAGCAGATCAGGTAATAAGTGCCAGTCAATCCATATTCAGCCTGGATTTCAATACTTCTGAATGGTATAATGCCACAATTCCGGGTACCGTGTTAACAACTCTGGTTGATCAGGGCGTTTATCCCGATCCATATTTCGGATTGAATAATCTTTCTATTCCGGAATCACTTTGCAGGAAAGATTGGTGGTACCGATTGCAGTTGAAACTTCCTGAAGATTATTCTGGTAAAAAAATTTGGCTGCTGTTCAACGGTATCAATTACAAGGCTGATATATGGCTTAATACCAAACTTCTTGGTCGGATAGAAGGTGCATTTATACGTGGTGAATTTGATGCGACCGGAGTCATAAACACCCGGGGAGAAAATATTCTGGCGGTTCATATATATCCACCACACAATCCTGGCATTCCACACGAAGAATCATTAAAAACCGGTCCAGGGCCCAATGGAGGCCAACTGTGTATGGATGGACCCACTTTTATTTCCTCAGAAGGCTGGGACTGGGTGCCGGGGATCCGTGACCGTAACATAGGAATCTGGCAGGATGTGCGAATACGTTTAACAGATGCTATTACAATTTCCGATCCCCAGGTAATAACCGATTTGCCTTTACCTGAAACAAATATAGTTGCAGTTACGGTAAAATCGGGGATTAAGAATAACTCAAACAAGTTTCAGAAAGTAGTTTTGTGTGGACAGATTGCTGAAATACTATTCAGTAAGATCCTGGAATTGAAACCAAATGAATTTCGTGAAATAACATTTTCTCCGGCTGAATTTCCACAACTTAATATAAATAATCCAAGATTGTGGTGGCCAAATGGTTACGGTCGTCAGGAATTGTATACTTTAAATTTACAGGCAAAACTCGAAAACGGGATTTTATCTGACCAGCAAAACATTCGTTTTGGTGTGCGTGAATTTTCGTATGAATTATCTGTTGCGTCAGGTACCTCATTGAGGCGTGTGGAATACAGCCCTTTAAAATCTGCCGGACTAGTCTTGTTTAATAATATCGACAGGGTCGATGCCGGGCAGGGTGCTGTGGTTCCGGTCTTAACCCATTCTGCAGATACTTCAATGCTGACATTAATCAACAGGAATAGCGATAATCCTTTTCTGACAATCAGGGTTAACGGCGTTCCTATCTTCTGCAAGGGAGGAAACTGGGGCATGGACGATGCTATGAAACGTGTATCTCGTGAACGGCTTGAACCATATTTCAAGCTTCACCGTGATGCCAATTTCAATATGGTCAGAAACTGGACTGGAGAAAGTACGGAAGAGATTTTCTATGACCTTTGTGATGAATATGGAATGCTGGTATGGAACGATTTCTGGTTATCGACTGAAGGTTATAATTTAAATGTGAATGATAATCAGTTATTTATCTCCAATGCAACAGATGTGGTTAAACGGTTTCGGAATCACCCTTCCATTGCAGTCTGGTGTCCGCGCAATGAAGGATATGCTCCGTTACAACTCGAATCCCAACTTCAGAAACTTATCGCCAATGAGGACGGGACACGTTTATATCAGCCTAACTCCCGATACCTTAATCTTCGTCCCAGCGGACCATGGCAATTTTATCCCGATCCGGCTGAGTATATTAAAGATGTTGCCGGCTTCAATACCGAAATTGGAATTCCTTCAGTGCCAACGGCAGAATCGATGCGTAAAATGATGGCCGGTGAGGACGTTTGGCCAATAAGTGATGTATGGGCATATCATGATTTCCATGATGGTCAGAAATCATACTGCAATTCAATTGAGAACTTATATGGACAATCTGCCACTCTGGAAGATTTCTGTAAAAAAGCCCAGTTGATTAATTATGAAAGTCATCGTGCAATGTTCGAAGCCTGGAACAGCAGACTATGGAACAATGTGAGTGGTGTTCTTCTGTGGATGTCACACCCGGCATGGCCGGCTACTGACTGGCAGATATACTCCTGGGATTATGAAACTCTGGGTTCCTATTTTGGAGCGAAAAAAGCCTGCGAATCCGTTCATATTCAGATGAACCGGCATGACAATAAAGTGGTGGTGATAAATACATCTTTGAAAAACTATAAACAGTTAAAGGTCCTCCTGGAACTGTTTGATCTGAATGGGAAGAAACTTAATAGTAAAAGAATTAATACCAAAGTTTTATCCAATCAGCTGACCTATTGCTTTACGGCTGAACTACCGTCGGGTCAAAATGATGTTTATCTGATCAGACTCACACTTTCGGAAAGGGGAAAGATATTATCAGAGAATGAATATTGGAGAAGTAACCGGGAAGTTAGAAGCTTTGACGAATTCAATTATCTCCCTGAAACATATTTGAAGGCAAATGTATTGAAACAGGACATAGGTACGGTATCATTTGAAATTATTAATCCGGCAAGAACACCTGCTATTGGTCTGAAATTTAACCTCCGCGATCAGGAGAACGGTAAAATAATCCTTCCTGCTTATTTCTCAGAAGGTTATTTCACATTACTTCCGGGCGAGAAAAGAAAGGTTGAACTGGAATTTCCTGACGGGAAAATGAACAATTCAATTGTTACTGTTTCAGGATATAATCTGCCATCAGGGCTTTTATTCGTGACTAATAAATCAAAAATGAACGAATGAACCGAAGGACCTTTGTCAGACAAACACTTGTAGCCGGATCGGTTTTAACAGTTCCCAGGGCATATAAGGAATATTATATGAATAGTGCCAATGAACCTGATATCACTTATTGCACATTACCAATGTGGCGTGGATTCAACCTTCAGGAGAAATTTACTCATAAGCCTGATGAATGGCTGAAAATAGCACCTGAGTGGGGTTTTAAAAATGAACCTTTCCGCGAGTCTGACTTTGCACTTATCCGCGAACTCGGTTTTAATTTTGTAAGGCTGCCGATGTCCTACAGATGCTGGTGTGATGATAATGACTGGTACAGTCTGCAGGAAAAACATCTCAGGGAAATAGACCAGGCTGTTTATTTTGGCAAACAATATGGACTTCATGTCTGCATAAATTTCCATAGGGCTCCGGGGTATACAATAAACGATCAGCATTTTCTTTCAAAATATAGGGAGAAGACTTCACTTTGGGATGATGAAGAGACTCTCAAGGCGTGTGCATTTCACTGGAAGCATTTTGCCGGGAGGTATAAAGGTATCCCAAATAAACAATTGAGTTTTAATCTGTTAAACGAACCTACTGGTACCATAGAAGAAAAACATAACCGCGTAATACGGCACCTTTTAAAGGAGATCAGATCAATTGATCCAGATCGGCTGGTAGTTATTGATGGATTTAATTTTCGCCCCAGTTTAAACCTCATTGATTTAAAGGTCTCCCAGTGTGCAAGAGGCTATGCCCCATCATCAGTCACACATTATCAGTCAAAGTGGTCGAAAGGAAATGACGAAATGCCGTCGTGGCCAATGAATGACAAAGACGGAGTCTTGTGGAACAAACAGAAACTTCTGGAAAACTTCGAACCATGGATAGAGCTTAATAAAAAAGGTGTCGGAGTGTATGTCGGCGAGTTCGGAGTATATAATAAGACAGCTCATGATGTGACTTTAAAATTTATCAAAGACAACCTTGATATATGGAAGAAAAACAAATGGGGCTGGGCAATGTGGTGTTTCAGGGGATCATTCGGCATCGCTGACAGCGGAAGAAAAGATGTCAAGTATGAGGATTTTAAAGGAATAAAACTTGACAGGGAAATGCTTGAATTATTAAAATCTTATCAAAACTAAAGTCATAACCAGCATAACTTAAAACTTTGAACTCAAGGGAACTAATATTAAAAGCCATTACTGGAGAGCCGCATGAACGGATACCGGTAGCTCAGCATAATTTCACTTTCTGTATAAAACATTGCGGAGTAACAATGAAACAATACCGCGAGAACCCCGAAATTGCAGCAAAGGCGTTAGCTGATACCTGTTATGATTTTGGATATGACTGTATTATAATCGATTTTGATACGTGTACGTTGGCAGAAGCAATGGGATCAAAACTGGAATTTCCCGATCGTGAGCCTGCAAGAGTTATAAAATATTCTCTGGAATCGATGGAGGAAGCTGAACGGCTTCGAATACCAGATCCTTATAAAGATGGGAGGCTGCCGGTCTGGCTGGAAACTACAAGGGTATTGCGCAGACTTGTTGGAGATGAAAAAGCGATTATGGGACGTGCTGACCAGGGACCTTTTGGACTTTTATTTCAGCTTAGACGATCAGAAGAAATGATGACAGATCTGTTAACAGCTGATATAATCCTGCTGTTTAATGCTTTAAAAATATGCGTGCAGGCCGGTGTTATTTTCGCTAAAGCCCAGCTTGAAGCAGGCGCCGACCTTACATCTATTGGGGACAGCGCGGCAGGTGAATCGCTTATCTCCCCGGAACTCTATATGAAATTTGCTCAGCCTTTTCAGAAAAAATATAAGGAGATTCTCGGGGGAGGTAAGGCTTCCCTTCATATTTGCGGAAGAACAGATAACATTATAGAGGAGATGGTTAAAACCGGCTTTGATGTTCTTGAGCTTGATCATCAAAATGATATTGAAAAGTCGTTAAAAACGGTTGCCGGAAGGGCATCCGTCTGGGGAAACCTCGATCCTTCCTCAATGATTTCATTTGGCACACCTGAAATGATATTTAACGAATCAAAAAGAATCTTTGATTCTGCTAAGAACTATGCTCAAAACAGATTCGTGCTCTGCCCGGGTTGCCTGGTAAATTCAGATGCGCCTCCTGAGAATATCAAGGCTATGACAGATGCTGTAATGCAGTATGGAAACTATTGATTAGACTTTTAAAATTGGTAGAACTGATCATTGAAAAAGACTGATATTGATATAAAAACATTATGCCTCATGATTAAATTGTTAATAATCTGTTTACTGACAGGTATGTTCAGCTGTGAAAAGAATATCGAACCAAAACATGATGATCAGACACCGGAAATAGTTTCTTTTTTCCCTTCCTCGGGTCCTGAGTTGACTAAAGTAACTATTACCGGTAAATACTTTCCTCTGCAATCGCAGTATAATCTGGTACTGCTGGGAGGTTACAATATTGTACCAGTCTCTTCATCCACAACAGAAATAGTATTTATAGTACCAGCGGGTATTGCAGCAGGAGATTACACTATTGACTTATTTGTTGGCGGAGTAACTGTTACTTCATCGCTGAAATTTCAGATTACAAAAAATGGTGCAGATGTCCCGTTTATTCCAACAGGCACGATTCCTGTTAATGTCGAAACTGTTAACGGGTGTTTTATGGGCAACAGGCAGGGAGGAGTGCATCCGAGACTTATCTTTAATAATTCTGACATAGAAAGGATTAAATCACTGGCACAAACCGATATGTTTGCAAAGCCCACATATGATATAATAATTTCGAAGGCCAATGACATATTACAAACGCCTGTTTTAGACTGGGGACTTGACGGTGCAAACCTCCGGATAAGTAATATTCATACTATAAGTAATGACCAGATACCATATCTTGTTCTTGCATACCAGTTCACAAAGGATTCCAAATATGCAGCAAGGTGCTGGGCACAACTTGATAAGATGTGCGGTTACCAGGATTGGGGTGCATCGAGGCATTTTCTTGATGCAGGTATTGCTGCGAAAGGTGTGGCAATTGCTTATGATGGACTATATGATTTTCTGACTATTGAACAGAAACGAAAACTGACAGCTGCAGTAAGGAAGTTCGTGCTTGAGCCAGGTAAATTGCAGATTGAAACCGGAACTGGCGCATGGAAATGGTATCTATCTGACAACAACTGGAACGGTATATGCCATGGCGGCATGATAATGGCTGCATTGGCATGCTATGAGTCAGATCCGGCTTTCATGAGCAGTGTTATAGCAGTAGCCGCTAACGGAATTCCTCCCTATCTTTCATCCTTTGATCCTGACGGGGCCAGCGAGGAAGGGATGATGTACTGGGGTTACGGCCTTTCAAATACTTTTCTTGCAATGGAATCGATGAAAAGGGTATTGGGTACTACATTCGGCCTGGCTGAGATGAGCGGCTTTAAAAAGACAGGGTGGTTCCCTTATCTTGTTTCAGGACCGGCTGGTACCGCGACCATGGGTGATGACTATCTCTATTATGGTAAAAGCAATAAATTTCTTTCCTATTTCTGGTTTGCAAAGAATGCATCGGATGCGAATCTTGCAAAAACACATTATAATTCGTGCATTGAAAGAAATTCGGCAAAAAATGAAAAAATGAACGGGTGGTTTGACCTGATGTTCTATGATCCCGCCCTTGTGAGCCAGGGGAGCCAGGTTTCGTCACCTCTGAGCAGCTACATCAGGGGGGCTGATTATATGTATGTTACAGAAAATTCTTCTGATCCGAATTCCCTCTATATTGGAATGCACGGGGGCGATAATAATGCAAGTCATGGCCACCTGGATGCAGGAACTATTTTTATTCAGGCACTTGGAGAAAATTTTGTTGTAGGAAACCTGGGTAAGGAAGATCCCTACCCGTCAGATTATTTTACTGTGACCTCTCCAGGATATTCAGATCCACCCACCACCACAGCATCTGACAGGGGCAGATTTTATTATTACCGTGTCAAAACTGAATCAAAAAGCTGCCTGGTGTTCAATCCTGACGCACGTCCTGAACAAAATCCTGCGGGTGTTGCTTCAGTATTTAATCAGGCGGCAGATAATAATGGTGGTTTCTATATAATTGACCTTGCCTCATGTTATAACCGTGATGTCATTGATTACAAGCGTGGTATTAAACTGAATCGTAACCTGGGACTGATCACTGTGCAGGACGAATTTACTCCCAGAAATACATCAACAGTATATTGGATTGCACAGAGTCCTGCGACCGACGGCCTTGTTATCAGCAATAACGGAAAAACAGCAATGATGATCAAAAACGAAAAAACTTTCTATGCAAATATTAAATCGCCGGATAATGCAACTTTCGAAAAAGTTGACAGATCAGAAACACTGATTAACTATTTACCTGAGACATACCATGTGTTTTCATCTGTTATGGCTGGTAAGAATTCCATTAACAAATGGTATGGAAAACTGCAGATTAAGCTTACCGCTAACGGTCAATCAAGGAGTATTCTTCGAATTGATTTTTCAGCTCTGTCCGGATTGGGCACTCCGGATTTAATTAATTTATCTGATTGGACTACTTCTAATTAATCATAAAATTAACAACAATAAAACCAACTATTATGATCTCTCTGACCAATGTAAGCTTTGTTGATATTTCGATTATTGTAATTTATTTAATCGGAATTATCTGGTGGGGATTAAGAAATGCCCGGAATAAATCTTCCACCGATTATTTCCTGGCAGGCAGGAATATGGGTTGGGTAATGGTTGGCTTATCACTTTTTTCTGCCAGTATCTCTACATCAACACTTATTGGACATTCAGGCGCCACCTTTAAGTATGGATTAGTAATTTTTAACTATAACCTCGTTTCTGTATTGGTTCTGGTATTCTTCGCCTGGATATTTTTGCCTTTTTATATTAAATCGGGTATTTACACGATGCCTGAGTTTCTGGAACGCAGATTTGACTCACGGTCAAAATACTATTTTTCCTCTGTTTCGATATTCGGGGGGGTATTTATGGATATTGCTGCCACTCTTTATGGCAGCGCAATGATATTCAGCATTTTATATCCAGGTGTAAGTATACAGATGGCAGTAATTATTTCAGCAATTATTGTTGCATCTTATACAATACCAGGTGGACTTTCATCTGTAATAAAAACTGAGGTCATACAGGCAATCGTACTGATCATCGGGTCAATGATACTTGCCTTTTTTGCCTGGCAGAACGTTGGAAGCTGGGACGTACTTACACAACGCTTCGCGGATACAGCAAGACTTCATCTGATCCGCGGTCTCGATGACCCGGCTGTACCATGGCCGGCAATGATTCTTGCTATTCCTATCCTTGGATTTTACTTCTGGGGAAATAACCAGCAGCTTGTTCAGAGAGTCCTGTCGGCAAAATCAGTAGATAACGGAAGAAAAGGAGTGTTGCTTACAGGCTTCCTCACAATGTTTACATTATATTTAATTTTTATTCCTGCTCTCAGGGCACTTGTTGCCTTTCCGGATACAAATCCTCCAGATGGGATATACCCTAAAATGGTTACAACCTGGATGCCTGTCGGCTTGCTTGGCATTATGCTGGCAGCAATGATATCTGCACTCACGGCAAGTCTTAGCGGCTGCCTGAATTCCCTTTCCACCTTGTTTACAATGGACTTTTATCGAAAGATTAATCCGAAAGCAGATTCAAAAAAACTTGTAAGAGTCGGACAGATTTCTGCTGTTATTATTCTGGTTATCGGAGCAGTATGGGCACCAAATATTCAGAAATTCGGCACGCTGGTGAACTATTATCAGCAATTGCTTTCTTATGTAGGCCCTCCTGTTGTTGCAGCTTTTATGCTTGGATTATTCTGGAAGCGGGCTAATGCGACCGGGGTATTTATCGGGTTGCTTTCAACCATTGCAATCGCATTGTTTATGATGTTTTTTGGACTTAAGCACACTTTTCTGGGTAGTATGCATTTTCTCTATATGGCGCCGGTTAATTTTGTACTATCCATGACTATAATGATAGTTGCAAGTCTTTTTACACAAAAGCCTCCTAAAGAAAAAACGGAAGGTTATACCCTGACCATGGAATTTTTTAAAGAAGAATCAGCTACATTTAAGACAGTCAAATGGTACATGGATTTCAGATTTTGGGCTGTAATGCTTGTATTATTCTGTTTCACCATATTGTTTTTCTATCGCTAATAATTTTTTAAGCTATGAAATTAACACGCTTTAAAGGTAACCCTGTAATCTCTCCAAATCCCAGGAATAAGTGGGAAAGCCTTGTAACTACTAATCCTGGTGCCTGGTATGATGAAAATAAAAAAGAGGTCTTCCTCTTATATCGAACTGCAGGTGAAGATGCAGAACATCGGACTTATTTTGGATTGGCATCAAGTAAAGACGGATTTAATTTTGAAAGATTATCTGATAAGCCGGTTTTTAGTCCGAGCTTTGATGGATTTGATGCAGGTTGTGTGGAAGATCCCAGGGTGATTAAAATTGGTGAATATTTTTTTATTACTTACGCCTGCCGGCCATTTCCTCCGGGACAGTACTGGTTGAATGAGAAACGTGAATATAAATCGCCAAAATTCCCGTTTGATTTTCCTTTGATCCTCAGGGATAACCATACATCCACAGGTCTGGCTATCACTAAAGATTTTAAAAACTTCATACGAATGGGGAGATTGACTAATGCTGCGGTTGATAACCGTGATGTAATTCTTTTTCCTGAAAAGATAAACGGAAAGTTCTACATGATGCATCGACCCATGAACTGGGTTGGTAAAAAATATGGAACCAATGACCCTGCAATCTGGATATCTTCAGCTGATGATCTGCTTGGTTTTCCTGACGGTAAAATACTTGCAAAGGCAAAATATAAATGGGAAAAGAAAATCGGCGGTAATACTCCCCCTATTAAAACAAAATACGGATGGCTTACAATCTATCATGCCGTAGGCCCTGATAAATATTACAGGCTTGGTGCCATGTTGCTGGATATAAATGATCCAACAATTGTTTTATACCGTACAACCGAATGGATATTACAACCAGAGGAAGATTACGAGATTAATGGCTTTTACAAAGGAGTGGTATTCCCATGCGGAAAAGTTGTAATTGGTGATACATTATTTGTTTATTATGGAGGAGCAGACAAATATGTTGGTGTTGCTACCTGCTCTTTGACTGAACTGCTTGAATATCTGTTAAAATGCCCGGCAGATAGACCGACCCTCACCATTTGATGATGAAAGCAGCTAATATGAAGAAAGTTCTCACAGGCGTGATCCATTGCTTTGTATCCCTGGTAATGTCAATCTCGAAATTAATTTTGAAGACCTTATGAAATTGTCTTACCTGATTCCGGCCATAATACTTTTCTTTAATCCTTACATCTCGAAAGCTCAGTATTTGGTATTCAGCCAGCCACATTCCAATGGGATATACCGGTCAGGTGAATTTATCAGCATTAATGCAGCCCCGGATACTCCGCGATCATCCGATACATTGATAATAATAACCTGCAGGAATTTCTTACCCGACAGCTGTACGAGTCTGGTTTTGAGGGGTGACGCCAATAAGGTTTACAATGGTATTGCCAGGGGACCTTCAACAGTGATCTTTGAAGGCAGTTCAGGCAAATTTATGGGAAGTACCGGTATTATCATTGATCCTGACAAATTCCGGCCTTCAACCAGACGCCCATCCGATTTCAATGCTTTCTGGAAGAAAGAAAAAAATGAGTTGAAGGCACTACCTGAGAAAGTCACATCCTCACCTGTTCAGCAATCCGATTCTGACTATGTCTGTTTAGATATTGAGCTAAATTGCACAGGGCCAAAACCGGTCCGCGGATATTTTGCAAAACCTGTATCTGCAAAACCGGGAACTCTTCCTATTGTGATTTTCTTTCATGCTGCAGGTGTAAGCGGAGATTGGTGCAGATCAAAGCCTGAAATTGCTCTTAAGTATGCCAGTATGGGGAAGGGAGCTCTCTCTTTTGATCTCAATGCCCATGGAATGCTTAATGGTCAGCCTGACAGCTATTATGTTGATCTGGAAAACAATGAACTTAAGAACTATGCCCTGAAAGGTGTTGAAGATCGTAATAGTGTTTATTTCAGGGGAATGTATCTGCGACTTCTCAGAACAATTGATTTCCTGGCAAGTATGCCTGAGTGGGATGGGAAACGCATCCTGGTTACCGGAGAAAGCCAGGGTGGGGGACAGGCTCTGGCAGCAGCAGGACTTGACAAAAGGGTTAGTGCTGTAGTTGCCATTGTTCCTGCAATGTGTGACTGGGGCGGGAGCCTGGCAGGCCGCAAAGGCAGCTGGCCTTACCCTTTCGATACGGATAACGACATAGAAAAAATGCTTAAAGCGCTACCTTATTACGATGTGGCACATATTTTAAAAGGATCGAAGGCAACTATAGTTGCTGAAATAGGCCTAGTTGACCAGACATGCCCTTCTTCGGCAATATATTCGGCTCTCAATCAGGCAAAAGGCAAGAAAATCATTTATACTCTCCCATACAGGGGGCATCATATGACCCAGCCTTTTTATAAAGAGAAGTGGGAAAAAGAGATACTGCAACCAATTGATGATTTTATAACAGATTACCTCAGGTAGTAAAAAAAACTGAATAATCAATACCGGAAACATAATGAAGCAGGAATTTCAACCAGATTTCGGCAATATACTCCAGGTTCTTTTTAACAGAAGACCTGCCCGTCTGCCTTTGTATGAACATCATATTGATCCTCCCTTCATCTCAAAATATCTGGGCATGGAGATCGTGCTGCAGGGAGAAAAGCCGGAAGATTACAGGGAGTACTACAGGAAGGTAACCGGCTTCTGGAAGAAGATGACCTATGACGCATTTGATTACGAAGCTGCCATTTGTGAAATCTACCCTGATCACGGTGCTATACTGGGAGGAAGACCTGGCCCCATCCAATCGCGTGATGATTTTAATAAATATCCCTTCGACGAAATACCAGAAATATTCTGGAAGAAATACAAACCTCATCTTGATGCTATCCGGGATGTGATGCCTGAAGGAATGAAAGCCTTCGGAGGCTGCGGATATGGTATTTTTGAATCAAGCCAGGACCTTGTAGGATTTGAGCATCTGTGCGTCATGCAGTATCTAGATCCTGAACTTTTTAGTGATTTATTCAGTAAAATCGGAGACCTTTATATTACTCTTTGGTCGGAAATGATAAAAAACTATAGCGATATTTTCGTATTTTACCGCATGGGTGATGATCTTGGATATAAGACCTCAACCATGCTGGAACCTGACACCATCCGGAAATTCATCCTTCCTCAGTATAAAAGGATAATTGACCTAGTACACACCTCCGGAAAGAAATTTCTGCTACATAGTTGCGGATGCATTTTTGAGATAATGGAAGACATTATCGGCCTGGGTATTGATGCCAAACATTCCAATGAAGACCAGATAGCTTCATTCGATAAATGGATTGATCTTTACAG
>Ga0172362_10002923_pt1 | contig 14815 bp, 10 predicted proteins | sample LakKivs1_kivu2a2_FD_114534 | JGI IMG/M metagenome (GOLD analysis project Ga0172362, IMG submission 114534) | Sediment microbial communities from Lake Kivu, Rwanda - Sediment s1_kivu2a2 | ecosystem: Environmental > Aquatic > Freshwater > Lake > Sediment | place: Rwanda: Western Province, Lake...
ATAAACATGTTTTTCATCTTTTTTATTCATGGCCATGGCACTCTGTGTGCCGTGCCCCCTTCCTACTCGCAAAACTCGGTATAAGTAAGGTTCAACAAAGGGCACAGCTCTTTGGGGTCAAACTGAAGTTTGATTTCCTCGTTGCGCGAAGTGCAGAGTTCCTCCTCAATGAAGTTAATAATGGGACACACCTTATGAATGTCTTTCGGTTCACTATGCGCACCATGGGTGTATTCCTGTTCCAAAACACGAATGGACATGACATCATAGCTGATGGGTTTGGCATTGGCATTGGCATTGGCATTAGTTCCCAACTTTTCATTTTCACCGGAACAAAACGAGGTGTTGTAATTGTGCAAGAGCACGCACAAATCGGATGCATTATTGGCATGATGGATTGCACTGCTGTGATGGTGTTGATTCACGCACAGCTCGTGCTCCACAATCTGCACGAGCGGGCACAACTCGCTCGGATTCAAATGGGAGTTAGGAATCATGATGGCTGCACTGGAAGTCGCAGGAAGCAGCATCAACAATGGAATAAAAGGCAGGATGCGAGAGAAATTCATCGGTTTAATTATTGGGTGTGTTTAGAATGTATGTTTATGTGTTTATATACATTGTGTACAAAATAATTCACAGATAAATGTGATATTTATATTTACACATCTTGAATAAGTTTATACAAATTATTGCCAAGCGCATGCAACCCATTTGTGGATGTATAACCACCTCCATTTTGAAGTTGGACGATTGATTCATTTGTTACGCGCCCCGTGGGCGGTGGATTTAATCCCCATGACCCGGTAAGACTCGCACCTGCGTTCCTAAATGATACAGCACCTGCCGTCGTATCGTTGAATATGCAAACTTCGCAAACAACCGCTGGAGCAGTCGGGTTGTTTGTTGGATCTGCTACTAAATTTGCGAGGGTTAGACCCTTTCGGGCATCAATCCAGGAAGCAGTCGTCGCCAAAGGGGATATATTAATGTGTGTAGCCGTGAGATTCGCAGGGTCTATGTATGCAAGACCCGCATTGGGTGCACCAAATGTTCCAAATGCACCCTGTATTAATGTAAGAGCCGGATTTGACGCAGCTATAGTATATTGGACGGGTCCTGTCAACTGGGTTACAGGTCCTCCCAACCAGGAACCCACGGTTAATGATGTGAATACATACGTTCCGTAATATTGGGGGAGGGATGGCGTGGTCTCACCAACCAGTGTAAATTTACCGCCAAAACAACAATGCGACCCTACTACAACGCAACACAATACTTCTCCCTCATATCCGCTGACTGGTGCATTTGTTGCCAACTCATCGGGATTGTAGTATCCTTGATTGGCGGCGAAGTTATAAACAACTATATTCTTCATTCCAGTTGTGGGATACTGTCCATTCAAACCGTCAAATGCTCCGGCAATAATAATAATCATATCCGGTGCAAGTGACGTTGCCTGTGTAATAACATTCACCCGTGCCCCACCCGGAAGCATCGTGAGCCTGACTCCCGAGTGAAAGTTCATTGCACCGTAAAGCGGAGTTATTGTTGTGGGGGACGACAATTGAATGGATGTTATACAACCACATTCCGTTGTGGGTGCGGGCACGTTTCCTGGAGCCGTATATGTTCCCAAACTATTCCATTGACCATAAAACAAGAGCCGTCCGGCAACTTCATACACGCCAACAATCGCAACATTGTTTGGACTGCCTTGATTGAACAGTACAGGAGTTATTCCCGTGGTAATCGTGGCATCGTTTATTATGATCATAATACACTGAATATTCTGTGACTGGTTTGATGGATCTACAGTTAGCCCGTTGATGAATTTGTAATTGTTGTTTCCGGTGGTGTACGGTAGCATTGGGTAATTCGTAACTACAATGGGCGTTGTCTCCCAATTTTCAATCATAGGCGTGGGTGCTGGAACAGGCGTGGGTGTTGGTGCTGGTGCTGGTGCTGGTGCTGGTGTTGGTGGTGGTGCTGGTGCTGGTGCTGGTGCTGGTGCTGGTGCTGGTGCTGGTGTTGGTGCTGGTGCTGACGTCCCAACGGCTGTTACTAGAGAGAACGCAGAAAAACTTGTCAGACTCATCCTTCTGCCGAATTCAAATGTTGAACTTTCAGAAAAGCTGTTGAAATTATCACAAAACACACGTATAAAATATATGAATCTGTTTGAGAGAACAACTGGTGGTGTTAAGGCAAGCGAAATGGTTTGGTTGCCTGTCAATTGATAATTTGCACTTTGGGCTAGTGTACCGGTGCCGTCTCTCAATTGAATATACAAACTTGCTGATTGCGGGAACGTAGGACCGCCACTTACATAATTTAAATTCACTACTACGTTTACAGAATATGTTGCAGTAACCGCTGGTCCAAAAAAACTGCCCACCTCAAAGTTGGCATTTAGAATGGTATTATATCCATCATTTATAGGTTGACTAAGTAGTATAATCGGTGTTGGGGCTGGGGCTGGTGTTGGGGCTGGGGCTAGCTGTGAACTGCTTGCAGCAACCCCATATCCAGCATTCCAAAATAGTCCATTTAAAATCCAAGTTAGTCCTCCATTATTTGAATAAACGCTGGTGTGTTGATTTCCATCACCCAGTGCAACCCATCGGTTCAGCACACCATTATATGCGACAGACCTAACAATATTTTGATTGGGGTTTGTGCCTAACGTTGTGCCTGATTCCCAACCTCTGGTCCAAATTGCGCCATCATCGGAATACGCAATGAATTGTGTGCCACCTGCAATCCATTGTTTAGCCGATGATGCATTATACGCGACACAATATCCCTCATCCATAATTGTGTTTCTGCTATTTGGCACCAATGTCCATGTAATGCCGTTGTCGTCAGAATAAACGATGCTGCTTTGCGTGGCCGAACCCACCACTGCCTGTTCCCCGACAGCAACCCAACGGATTCCGCTGCACGCAATACCATTTCCTTCGGCTAATATAGATATGCTATTTTGCAGCCGGGTCCAAACCGTGCCATTGTTGGAATAAGCAATAGTCCCGAGCCCAACTGCAATCCATCGGGCTAAACCAGAATTATATGCCACCGCGTTCATTCTTTCCACGATGTCAGGACTATTGACTGGGGTCCAAGTAACGCCATCATCGTCCGAATAAGCAATGAAATTGTTCCCCTGCCCCACAACAACCCATCGTCCTTCCGCATATGCAACATCGGCGCAATTAGTAAACATGGTTCCAATTTGCGCCAGGGTCCATGTGGTGCCATTGGAGGAATAAGCAATCCTGCCTCCACCAGCTGCGCCACCAACGGCAACCCATCTGGATGATGACGGGTTGTATGCCACCCCTTCTGCAATCTGAAACAGTTGAGTGTCAGAAGAGGTCCAATTTATGCCATCGGCAGAACTAGCAAACGATGGTTGTAATCCAACACCAACATATGCAACTGGACTGGGCGTTGGACTGGGCGTTGGACTGGGCGTTGGACTGGGCGTTGGTGCTGGCGTGGGCGGCAACATGAGACCAGCCAAATTATAAATGCCGGTTCCCCCCGAAGCAGGCGTCACCTGCAAGTTGTAATTATACAACGGCACGCTCTCGTCTATGCACAACGGAATCACCGGCCCTGGAACGTCGCTGTCACTCGTCAAAGAACAACGAACCGTGGACCCGTTGCACTGCAATGAAACGGTGACTCCCTCGTTTTGAGTCTCGGGCAGATTGTCCACGTTGGGGTTCGTGTACGTTTGCGTTTGCGTGGCCCACGATTTTTTGCGGGTGAGCGCATTGCGCGACGCCATGGAGTATTGTTGCGCCCGAGACAACTGCGCGCTGTTGCCCTTGTATTTCAGAATCTCCACTTTTCGCCGCTGGTCCAGGTCATACGTGCTATACCCCCCGCCCGGACAATTATTTCCTCCGGCGCGGCTCCATAACCGCGGCGGAACAGGAACGTAGCCCACGCCTCCGCACGCGCTTGTGCTTTGATTTCCAATCGGCGGAGTGTTTGACATGCGATGCGCACGGATTGAGAGATTGCGTAACTATGAATTGTTTGGTATCACAATGAAATAAGCCGATATTAAAATGAGGCATTTCTTGTTTTCAAAAAAGTTTTCCATTCATCCACGCTTTCCTTATCTTCAATGATTTTGTGCACGTTGTCCAAAATTCGGGCTTCGTGCTTTTTTCTCTCGGTGTGATTCTTGCCGTATTCTACCGCCTTTGTTACATACTCCTTCTCGGATGCACATATGAATTCGGTTATGCCCATTTTCTTGTACAACCCCTGCGTGAATTTACCGCTAATGCGGTTTCCCGGGCAAGTAATGCACACCTTCCCCAACAAAAACAGTTCAATGATTGAATTAAATCCCCCAAATGGGAAATAATCCAAAATCAAATCACAATTTTTTACATATGATGTGTACTGCACGAATGGTGCTTGATATATGAAATACACCCGCTCCATGTGCGCCACCTTCGTTTTTATGTAATTCACAAACCGCGCGTCATCCTCGTCGCCCTTATTTGCGGATAGCAGAACAATCACGCCATTTTCATCCGCATTCAATATTTCATTCAGCATGTGAGCAAAAGATGGATGCATTTTTATGAAGATTTGAATGCATCCGTACAGGGTTGGATTTGCAACCCCCGTTTTTTCAATTACATCTTGACGGAACGCATCGGCATCAGTGCTATCATTTACCAGCTGAACCTCCTCCTTAAAATAATCAAACATGTTGTAGTAATATGTTCCAAGCGAATCAAACAACACCAACTGTTCGCTGTAATGGTCTTGGTCTTCTTCCGTGTTGAAGAATTTGGAAGACACGAAATAATCAATATTGGGTAACCCCGACGTGTCCGAGTGCCCCCAAGTGCTGATTTGAACGGGCGCAAGCCGAGAAAATGCAATAAATCTGGTTTGTTGGCACATGCCAATTTCCGGATACACAATGATGTCAAAGTTCTGATCCGCAATCTGGTTTCTGTTTGCAACCAAATTGCCTTCTTCCATTGTCACAATCAAGTTCTCCAGTGCGGACGGGTTGACGTCGGCCATTATTTTATCATAAAATCGGTGAGTATCTTTTTTGCGCGTCATTATTTTCACATCAAACTCTGGATCGTCGCACAAGTGCTTGATAATTCCGAGGCGATCCTTCGCGACCGAGTGAAATGTAACGATGAAATCCGACACGAACCCGACCTTTATTTTCGCGGGGGTGTTGCCGCTCTCGTTTACTGGGCGGATTTTTGTCGTATTTAACAATAAATCAGGGCACAGTCCGGATTGCAGTTTTGCAATGTTTTGAAACAGCGAGGCGTTGCTCATGTCGTGATAAGCGTATGGATAAGCGTTGTTGCGATTGATAAATGTGTTCAAAACATTTATGTTTCCATAAATGGGTCCAGTGTTCACTATCATATACTTTATCATTTTTTCATAGTATTCGCGGTGTTTCATAATTTGTGCCTTGGTTTCAAATAAATAATAACAGTTCGTAACGAACTGCGTTATTATGGTGCACAATCCAATTGAGTTGCACGTTTTGAACGCGCACACGAAATCGTCAAATGTTTCAATGTCGAACGATTTGTTATTTGTCAGTTTTCCATAAAATTCGTTTATTTTTTTCAAACTTGTCCGGTGCTGACCGGACTCAGTTCCAAGTAAAATCAGGACGCCAACCGATTCATCATGTGTCACAGTGGAAGAAGACATGTGCAGCAGTTCAATGCAATCCAATGCAATTCATACTACAAATGCATTTAAATTAATTCAAATCAATTCATTATTTTCGTTTACCGGAGGTTCTCATTGAAACAATGGTAGCAGCAACCGCAGCAATTGCGGCCATAGCGGCCACAGCGGCAAGGCTTGCCCGCACCGTGACGGCTTCTTTCACCCTTGCCACCGACCGCTCCTTCAATTCGGGCTGCAACTCGGTCGCCAGATGCACGGCATTGGCAACGCTGGACTCTATGGACGTGAAACTGTAACTGCTGTTGCCGTTTTGCACGCCGCAGTTATAAAGATTTTCATACAAGACGGACCGGTTCGGCACGTAACCGTGCGTGGTTGTCATAAATGCATGATTGAACGGCGCCCATCGCCGCTCGGCAGCGTCATACGCGCTCTGCGTCAAAAATTGGTAATCGGGATCGGGCAAATCCGGATAAACTTGCTTGAGTTGTCGGAACGTTTCGTTCATGACAGCGCGCTTGTCGCTGATTTCATTGGCGGCACCGTTATTCAAATCAACATTGTCGGACGGCGCATCCGGCATCGTTATCACCGTGGAAATGACGGTCCGGGAGCGCGGGTCGTTGAAATTCATGTAGTCCGACAGCACGATGTTGCCGACCCCCCACGCCGTGCGCGGGTAGCCCCACACCTTCGGCACATTGATTTTCGTGCGCCAATGAAAAATCACCGAAATGTAGGGCAAGTACTGCGTGTCATGCTGGAAGCGGTCAAATTCAGGCCCGAATGCCGCGCCCAACTCTGGGTGCGCGTTCAAAATGTGCTGCACCTCCTGCGGCGGACACGCCAGAATTATTTTATTGCAACCGCGCACGGCGGCTGCCCTTGATTCAAACCGCGAATCTCTCACGGCAATGCCCGACACGACGGGCGCACTTGCCGAATCCACGTCCACGATGAATTTTTCAATTGTCGCGTTCTTCATGATGTCGACCCCGCGCTCCACGAGTGCGCGCTCCCACGTGCGAAACAGCCCCACGTCGTTCGGCACCCGCGGCTGATAAATGCCGTACAAAAAATTCTGATTCAGGATTTGCAGGAAACTGAACAGCGTGTATGTGTCTGCGCTGCCGCCGTCGGTGAGCCGACCGATGCGGTCCAGAATATCAATAGACGCCTTTGAAAAATTATGAGACGAGAGATATTCCATTAAAGTTACGCTCTTAAACGAGTCGTTCAGCGTCATGAAACTCCACCCAAGGGCGGCAATTTCTCTCAGGGATAATACTTTCAACGCTTCCAACATCATGGTGGCCGTGCTGAAGTTGTATTTCACGAAGACGTCGTCAAACCGAACCCCCATGTCGTTCAGCAGTTGCGTGAACATGAAGAAGTTGTCAATGTAGATGCGGGGGCCGTGCTCCGTCATCATGCCGTCGTGCACACGGGTCACACCGTGACACCCCCCTAAATACCCCCGTTTTTCCACGAGCAACACGCTGGATGTGTTGGACAGGAGTTGAGCCAGTGCCAGTCCGGTTGGACCACCGCCCACGATGATGTAATCATATGCGCGCTGTGTCATTGTCATTTTACTGTTATAATTGAAACACATTTAATTATAACATTGTGTGCATTGTGTGCATTGTGTGCATTGTGTGCATTGTGTGCATTGTGTGCATTGTGTGCATTGTGTGCATTGTGTGCCTAAGCGTTCCATTGCGTGGAAAACCAACGGGATGACAAATAATCCATGATGCCCGGGGCTCCTCCCGACGAGCCAATGACGGTCAAATTGGGGCCCGAGCTGATGATGTTGGAGATGGCCCGTGTGCCGAGCGCGGTGTTGTAGTACCGCAATGACGAAATTAATCCGGTGAACCCGTGGTTTTGGGCAACGTTCACGTTGCCGTAGTTTTGAAAGGGCACCGAATCCAGCGGCAACCGTTTCGCCAAATCCCCGTTCATAAACACGTCCAGCACCGTGTTTTCAACCCGAATGATCACGTTGAACCACTTGTTGATGGGAATGTTGTCCACGTCAACGGACGCGGACGGATTGTCAAACGTGCTCATCACCACCCGGAGCCCCGAGTAATCGTCCTTCAAATAAAGGCCGGGCCCGTTGTTGGGAGACATGGTTCCGTCGCTCGCCGTGGTTGCGCTGCCCTTGTTGAACACATGCAAATATTTGGTGCCATCCCTGTTTGTAGGGGCATTCTGCGTAATGTAAATCCAGACCGACCACGTGAATGCAATGCCCGCTGCATCGTTCGTGGAGCGCAGGATGGTGACGGCATTTTCTTGCGACGGGTCCTGCTGAATTGTCAAATTTCCCACGTTGGCGTCAATCATGCCGTTCACCAAATACGGGCTGGAATTGGGGGCAAACAACCAGCCAATGAGCGCAATGCCAACTCGCAAAACATAGACAAACACGATAACCGTCAAAATGAGAAACGCGGCCTTGGCCACGTAGCTGTTGGAATCCAGAAACGACTTGGACCCGCCAACCACGTCGGAAGAATTGAAGTCGGCGATCGCAGGAGCGCCCGCATTCGGCATCATTGCATTCATTGGTTATATGATATGGCTAAAAGGTTCTGTTGTTCTGTTGTTCTGTTGTTCTGTTGTTTTGTTGTTCTCTCTTATTACATTATAATAATAATTTTATTTTGCAAATGTTAAATTGAAACCGTTCCCACGGATTGGTTGTCCTTCAGCAGGCTGAAGCTGAGCTTGTAACGGTGAATAAAGTCAAACATGCCGCTGCCGCTATATCCGGAGCTGTAAATGCTCCACGCTTCTTCGGGCGTGAAGTACTCGTTCTTGTATACCACGCTGGAAATGTAGCCGATTAAATCACCGGGAGCGGCGGAAGCGGAGCTAGAGCACGTGATGTCTCCGCCGCCAACCTGCACGGTGTCCCCAGTAGCCGGAGTCACGGGTCCGGACAATATGCACGTTCGCACCAACTTGCCATCCAAATACAGGTCCGAGGTGTTGCCGTACACGCTCATGATCACGTTGAACCATTTTTGCAGTTTCACGTTTTGGATGTTGCACGTGGTTGTTGTGGTTGTGGAAGTGCCCGGAAACTTCAACATCAGGTTGTTTTGTTCATTGTCCAAATACATCTGGAATACGGGGGTTGTCCCATTGCACCGCGTCAATATGTTTTTTTTGTATACGGGGGGGTCGGACGTTCCTGCAGTGTTTTGCCACGCATCAATGTACACCCACACCGAAAACCCGAAATTTGGGCTGGAGCCGAGCTTGTCCCCAGTCACGGTCGTTGCCTGGGACGCATCCGAAAATCCCGACACGGTGGTGGTTGTCTTAGTCATCAGTTTGTACACCACATAAGCCAGCACAATAATGAGGACAAATATGAAAATGGTCAGTAGATTCATTGTATTGAAAATATTGAAAATATTGAAAATATGTATATGTGTGATATATATATTTTCATGATATTATTTAATTATCACCCTGTCAAAACGTGTCCACAAACACGTTGGCCACCGTTTTCATAATGTGGGCCACCGTTCCATCGGTGCTAAATAATCCACCCAGCAACGCGCCGAACAAGCCGAATACGACCGCGCCCATCACAAACCCCTTTGTTGCTGCCATCGTGTCGGCGTTGTTGAAAATCCAACCGAAAATCGCTCCGAGCACGGCGCCCAGCCATCCATACGTGACCGATCCACTTCGGCTGAACGACATCGGGTTGCTGGTGTCCACGTTGCTGTCGGTCGGAACCCCGGTTCCAGCCGCTTCTGATGCCAAGTAGCTAGAGGAATCGCCTTGGTTGAGCGGGTCCTGATTCACGCCCACCACCGGCGGGTTCATGAGCTTGTTCGTGTTGTAAAACCAAGCAATCTCTGCCTTCGTGAAGGGATCGCGGTTCAACACCATGTTGCAAATTTCACCGTTGGCGCCTTGATTCAGTTTATCCTTATCATGGTCGTCCCCGCTGGGATCGGCGCCAATGGTCACGGACGATGCCACCGGGGATTTGGGGATTTTGGGAATGTGCAGCCCCGTGTAAATCAACGCACCGTTCACGAAAATGTCAATGGCCCCCTTGTCGGAATTAATGACCAAATTGTTCCATCGTTGCAACGGAATGTCGGTGATGGACGGAATCGGCGTATCGGCGCCGGCAATGGCCACGGTCAGTGCGTTGGTTTGTGAATTGTAGTTCACGCGGGGGCCTAAATCGCCGCCGAATGCGAACATCGCGACGTCGGGCGAGTTGTAACTGGAGGGCGGTTGCGGGTGAATGTAGAACCACGCCGACACGCCGTACCGATAGTTGTACAGTTGCACTTCGGACGGCGGAATGGATGTTTGAGTGGGCGCCGGAGTAAGAGTGGGGGGCAAGGGAGAAGTGCCGGAATCATCCGAGGAGACCCCATTCGTGTTCACAAATTTGATCGTGTACCGGCGGATGACGGTCTGCGTGGTCATGGACACGGGGGCCGATAAAATTTGGACCCCGGTGTGGTTGATCGCGCGCGTGACCAACGACGGCAGAACATGCCCGGCCAATATGAACGCGGCCTGCAGCGCCAATAGAATCAAAATGGGACGAGTGGTCAACCCGTACTGCTCCTTCAACATTTCCACGCTGTCAATCATCAAGCACGGCAAATAAAAGAGCGCGTTGCCCACGAGTTTCAAAACGTTGGTCACCCAGTTGGCGTCCGGACTGACTTGGAACATGGAATCGCCCATTTTTCGCGAGCTTGAAAACACGGTGCGGACCAACCCAATGACCACCGCAATGCCGCCAATGTAAATCAATGCCGTGATGGCGTACTGCAGCAAGTTGGCAATTTGGGACAACCGCGAGCTGGCAGTCAATAAATAAAGGAGCAGCCCAACCACGCACGCAATTGCGGCAAGGATCAAAACCGGGCGAAAAATAAATTGTCCGTACGACGCGTCCTCGCTTGCACTTGCGCCTGTGCTTGCTGCACCTGTGCTTGCTGCACCTGTGCTTTTGTTGCTCGCAATGTACACGCCAAACCCAATCAACGATGCCACAAACATGGTGAAAACGGCGATCAATGTGCCACGTTGGCCTTCAATGAACGCGGTCAAATCAAATGACGAACGATACAGCAGCAACCCCAGAACCGCAAACGCAACGAATGCAACAATGGCCACGATTGGGCGCTGCATGAACTGTTGAACCGGCCAATAAAAGGGGAACAACAATAATTTAATAAGAGTAACAATGTTGAATCCCTGCACCGTTGCGGCGTTAGTTGTTTCTCCTATGTCTCTTGTCTCTCCCATGAACTTGGCGAGAAGGGGATAAAACGGACTCAACCCCGATTTCACGAAGAAGTTAATGACATTCACAATCACGCTCATTCCCATGGCGTAAAACAAAGTGTTCACGTAGGGGGTGGTTGTGCTCGTCCACGTCGCCGGCGACCCAAAGCATGATGCGAACGTCGTTGATGCGCAGGGCACCAACTGATGCTTGAACTTATACACGCTGATCATCAAATACGCAACATAGCAGAGCAGTGCGAAAATCAAAACACGCTTGGCGACGACATCAGTCAAATCATTGAAGAATATGTATTTTAAATACGTCAACAGCGGCGACGTTGCGAGCAAAGTCTGCAATGGTTCCAACAATGCGTCCCGAATCGGTTTCATGGGCACAATCTGGTTAGAAATGGCATACCAATTGTACAACAGCATTAAACTGGATATTCCGATGGAAACCCCTGACACGATTTGGAACCAACTGGTGGCACCGGTTCGGATGAAATACTGCATCATCATCGCCGGAAAAACTAGAATGAAAATGAATTTGGTTGCAAACCCAGTCCATGAAAACGCGGTTTCAATCGTGTCATTCGCATCAAATTTAGCTATAATGGCTGCCGCTATCGGAATTACATACACCAACAAACTCAACCCCCAGTAGAAACTGGTCGCCGATCCTAATCCAATCACTGTGCCGATTGATAATAAAACCATGATAACTGGCACCCCGATTTTTAATGGCAACAGATCGTAACTCTCATACGTGAATCGCGTGAACAGTTGGATAACATACGTGTAAAGCCACACCAGCGGCAACAATAATAACACCCGGTTGCCCGTATTGATGGTTGTTTGTCCATTATTGTTCTCACCCACCACGTCTTTGTTCTCTGCATCCAACGGGCTGTTTGCAAACACGTAGGCGTAGACAATTGCGCCGATTGCAGCCAGCCATAAAACGTACCCCACCTTCTGTCCTTTCAACCATTCCAAAGATGATGCATTCGCAGTCGCATTCGCAGTCGCATTCGGAACCGATTGCATTTGAAATTCCCGATTTTGAAATGCCTATTTTGAAATGCCTATTTTGAAATGCTAATTATACATTGCATATATTTAAAATACATGCAATTTGCGCTGTGTCAAAATGTTTCCATTGCCGTTTTTTTACCGTGACAGTCGCGACACAGCGCCACCAAGTTGTCCACGTTGTTGGACCCGCCGTGTTCCAGGCGCACGATGTGGTCCACTTCATACCATGCCGGCAACTGGCGGTCGCAGTGCCCGCACTTCCACGACTGCTGCGCCGCCACAAACTTCTTCTTGGTTTCGCTAACGCTGCGCTTGGTGGCGTTGTTGCGCCCAGACGCCATGATGCGCGCCTCCATTTGCGCTTCTTTTGATCGCGCTAAACCCGCGGATGAGTCCGCGTCCGAAAAGAGCGATTTTTTGTTGGCGAAATCCAGGAAGGGCGTGAGCATGTCGGCGGACGAGTTGCTGATGGGCATGTATCGGATGATGTCGTTCGCGTGCGCGAGCATGGTTTGTGACTGTCCCGGGTTTTTCTTCAAGAAGATGTAGAGAGATAACCCAACAAATGCAAACGTCGACATTTTGATTTCTTTTTGCCAGGAATGAAACAGTTTCAGGTACTTGCCGTCATAATACGTGTTGAACACGAGGAACGCGGTGATCCCAAAAATGAAGAGTTCCAGTTTCATGGCTGGCCAAGTATGTATTATATATATTAGTTCAATACATAATTATGCACGCGAATGCATATGAATGCATATGAATGCATTTATTGCCCTTTGATTGCATACGGGGTCGGAACCCGTAACAGCGGACGGTGCTTGCGGCGCGTGTGAGCGAGATTGAACCGCACCTTTTTGGGTTTGCGATGACGACGCGACTGCCGTGGTTGCCGTGGTTGCTGATGCTGTGGTTGGTAGCCAATCAGCGCATTGATGCTCCGCAACCGTTTCGCAATCTCGTCCACGTTTATGCGCCGATGCCCGTTTGCAAACACAAGTGTGGTAAACATGCTGCGGTAGTGCTGCAGAACGGCAGCATACACGGCGTCGGGCATCACAAAATGCGCACGGGGCAGCATGAAGATGCTGTAAAACACGGACATTGTGCCCCACACGTCGGTGTTGAAGCGATACACGTGGTTGAAATAGTCGTGCAGCATGAACCGATGTTGCGCGGGGTCGGTGAAATGCACGAGAATTTCGGCGTTGTACTTTTCAACCACCTCGCTCAACACGAGGCTGGCCGTGTCGGTGTTCAAATTAAACATGCTTTCAAAAATGTAGGTCAGGTACTCGTGGCCACTTGGGAACAATTTGCGATATTCTTCGTACAACTCGTGCATGAAGGGGCGCAATTGCTCCGGCGTGGTCGGGTGCACGAGCTTCGTTTGCTTCAGGTAGTTGCTGTAAAGCTCGTCAATTTCCACCGAGATGACCATGGTGGAAAATGGGCGGTTGAACGTCACGGGGTTGTTAATGAAGTAGTGAGCCGGAATGATTTGGTGTGGGGTGGTGATGCCCGCAAGCCCCCAGTCAATGATGCGCACGTTGGCTTCGGACCGGTTCATCATGAGGTTTTCGGATTTCAAGTCGTTATGCATGACGCCCAGTGTGTTCATGGGCACCACCGCGTGCATCAGCACGTCCGAAATGTGGTCATTGAGCAGCCGCAAGCGGCGCGGGTCCAGCGGCTCGGCTTCCATCCACTCCCTCAAATCCGTGCCCAAATTGGGCATGTTGATTGCCCGCAACTTGCTCAAATTGCGGTTCACGTTGTCTGCTGTAATGGAATCATCCTTGAAATTTCGGCACACTTCATTGAACTGCACTAAATCATCCGCGCCGAGGGTGTCGGGTTCGCACGAGTTGACCCGAATGCTGAAATACTTTTCATAATTCTTTATTTTCGTGATGAACGGCGCAATGTGTTCGTACTCTCTCAATTCAAAGTCGGACCCCTCCTTGTATCCCAGCTTGCTGATGGTGTCGTAGATGCGTTTCGTTTCGCGCGGCTGGTTTTTGCATTTGAGGGCTGGGATGAACACGCACCCTTGCGCACCTGAAAACACGGGTTTGCCGCCTGTATGCCTTGATTGGTGTGGCATGTAGGTATTATGGGGATCTGGGGGTAGTATTGATATTAAACCGTCATATTATTAAACCGTCATATAAAAAAAATGACGGGTAATTCACATCATTTGTAATAGAGGTAGTACAGGCCCGTTGCCGCAACCACGGCGACCCCGGCATACACCAGCTTGCGCCGGTACTTGAACTCTTCGTGCAGCTTCACGTGTTTTGGTTTGTAATTGGAATAGTACGCGTTCACTGCTTCCTGCAGCGAAACCTCGTCGCGATTCAAACGCAGGTTGATTTGGTTGTGGACAAAGTGCACCCATTTTATGAAGGATTCGCGTTTATCCAAATAGGGCGAAACCGGATACTTGTCCAACAATTCGCTAAATGCATTTCCAATTTGATGATGGGGCAAAAAAAGCGGCAAATTTTGGATGAAGTCGTAATATTTTTTGATGGTCACGTCGTTGGGTCTCTCCGGATACGTGACCGCCATGCTGAACAGAACAAACCAATAATGCGGCCCCCACACGGCTGGATCCAGCGCAGATGTTGCGGCGGCGGTCATGGAATGGGTGGGTCTTTTTTACACTCAAACAATATAAAAAGAACCCGAATTAAACACATAAACATAGGTGAATGATGGACGACGACGACGACTTTAAACCTGGCACAAACGCAACCACAACCACCACCACAACCAC
>Ga0172362_10002925_pt1 | contig 14813 bp, 19 predicted proteins | sample LakKivs1_kivu2a2_FD_114534 | JGI IMG/M metagenome (GOLD analysis project Ga0172362, IMG submission 114534) | Sediment microbial communities from Lake Kivu, Rwanda - Sediment s1_kivu2a2 | ecosystem: Environmental > Aquatic > Freshwater > Lake > Sediment | place: Rwanda: Western Province, Lake...
AACATAGACGAACAAATCTGGAGAGACTGGATGAAGTTCGTCATCGACAAAACAGGCTCAGTACGGCGACTCAGCGAAGAAATGAAGAAAGCCCTCCAAGAATACATGGAAAGACACTAGGCAAAGAGAAAACCTAAATACTCTTGCAGGCTCTTCATAATAACAGGACAGTTTGGCGACAAGCCAGAGTGTCACGCGAAAGCGTGGTAGGCAAAGCCTTTGGTGAGCCTATTTGTCGCCAAACCCCAGCTTACCTTTTGATTCTATAGATGATTTTGGTAAGATCAAATATTTTTGCACCAGAAGTTATCAGCTTCCAAGCCATACTGTGTCGAAACGCCACGATTTCGACTTGGATGTTCATTTGAATCAAGTATTCTATGGCGGGGAGTATGTCTTTGTCGCCAGAGCAAAAGATGATGATGTTTGGCGATTGTCTGAATCCGTCTACAAGAGAATCTGCGACAATCTGTGTATCAATCATTTTTTCCTCAGGTTTTTGGGGGCCGTATTTGTGTAGCCTAACAAGCTTGGTGTTGTACCCAAAACTCCTAAGATTTGAGAAGAATGCTTCTTCGGCTCGATTTCCTTCGCAAGTGTCATAGTAATTCAACGTTATGACAGTTTTATCCTTTTCCAAGATTTCCTTGAGCTTCTTGTAGTCTATCCTTACTCCAAGCGTTTCCGCAGAATGAAAGAGGTTAGCACCATCAACATACACACAGCAAGTCGGCATAATCAATGATATGTGCTAGAAGTAATAAGGCCGGTGCTTCCTTATGTCCCGCCTGTTAACAGTCACGGTTATGTCCCATCAACGTAACAGAGCCTGTGAAGCACAATGTTTTAAGGAGTCGTCTGTCATGCATTTGCTGGATACATATGGCGAAGAAGAGGAAATCCAGCGGAAGAAGCAAAGGTGGGAAGGGTCGAAGTGAACTTGTCCAGTGTACGAACTGTGGAATGCTTGTCCCCAGGGATAAGGCCAAGCGGGTGACTAGTAGGTACTCACTTGTCGACCCAGCGTTGGCGAGGGAGCTGAGGGCGAGCGGGGCCTACATTGCAAGACAGGCAGCCTTCAAGTACTACTGCGTTTCGTGCGCTGTCCACTTTGGCGTTGCCAAGGTCAGGGCGCGTGAGGAACGCCGCAGATTCTGATGAGTATCTGCTGCATTCCAATGGGCTTAGTCTAGGTTCTTGTGCGCGTAGAGTATTCTTTGAGCCACGGTTATGATTGACAGGATCGAGATCAAGATTACTCCATACTCGATCTTTCTGAGGAGGGAAGCAGCTACCAGAACTAGCATTCTCTCCGGTCTCTCTGCGAATCCGACGCCCGCCATCTTGACCCCCTCAACTTCGGCTCTGGCTCTGACGTAGCTGACCATGAGTGAGAAGATGATGGCGGTCAGACCCCAGAAGACGCTTGATAGGCCGGCCAGAATGATGCCTGAGAGGATGAAGATCTCTCCCAGCCTGTCCAGGGTCGAGTCGAGGACGCCTCCGAACTTGGTTACTCGGCCGCTGAGTCTAGCAAGTGAACCGTCGAGGGCGTCGAAGAAGCCGGATACGAGGACCAGAATCGGCGCGGCTACATAGGTCAAGATGTCGGAGGTTCTTAGGGCGAAGATTGAGCCAGCGGAGGCTGCGAAGAGGAATCCCAGGATGGTTGAGAGGTTTGGGGTTACGCCGGCCTTGATGAAGAGGAGAGCTGACCGGTCTATGAAAAAGCTGAATCTGTCTCTCAGATTGGAAAGTAAGGGCCACCAGCTCCTCGTTTTCTCTTTGGTCCAGTTATGACTGTGGTCTCTCCTTATATTTGGTGTGTCTCGTTGACTATTCTCTTGTTTCCATTTCGGCTGGGAGTTCGTCTGGTCTTCTTGCGGAGAGGTCCGGTTTCTCATTAGCTTGTGAATAGATTCACATAACTCTCTGGGCTTTTCCTTCTTCTGTCTTGAGAGGGGGACCCACCCCCCACCCCCTAGGGGGGTTGACACGCAAATCTGGACGCTTGCTTGGTGATTCAGCTCTTGGGTCAACCCAGAGACGTAGACCGGAGTTTTTCTGGATGTTGATAGAATCGGGGCCTTTGGACCTAGGATTAAATGCGAGTCTGGGAGTGAATCAGGTGTGGAGGTAGTTTTCTTAAGCCTTCTGAAACAATAAATTGTGGTGTGACTTATCAGGACCGGTGGCAGCTAAGGATGGGCAGAGTAGATAAAGGCGTGAAGTGCAGTGTGACTGGATGCGGCAACCAGGCAGTGAGGTCTCTGAGCGCTGAGAGAGTAACTGAGGTGGGATTGAAGGTCGAGGGGTCGAGGCGAGCCTACCTCTGCAAAGACCACTACAAGGAACTCAAGAAGAAATCCCGTAAGGATAGGCGTCTAGAAAGATGGAGAATGATGAAGTAGGAGCAAATGGAGGCTGCTCAGTCTGAGAATTCTCCTCATACACTCTGGACACTTCGAGTTCGAGGTGAAGAGTAAGGCGATTGAGGAAGTTGAGCCCATAAAGGGTGAAGAGAAGCAGGATAGTATGGACGAGGTTCTCGTTGCCTTCTGCACTGTCGAGAAGGCTGATGAGGGTGACACAGAGGCCGTAGCCCTCAGAGCAACTGCAGAGATCGCGGAGGTGGCCTCCAAGGTAAAGACGAATAACATATTGGTCTATCCCTACGCACACCTCTCAAGTGACTTGGGACCACCATCGGTAGCCATCCCTCTGCTGAGGAGGGTTGCTGAACTCCTCACCTCTGAAGGGTTTAACGTCAAGAGGAGCCCCTTCGGATACTACAAGAGCTTCAAGCTGGAATGTAAGGGACACCCGCTCTCAGAGCTCTCCAAGACGATAACGGCTGAGAAGGTGAAGGAGAGGGGTCCAGCTGTCGAGACAAAGTATATGGTATTTGATACTGAAGGTAGGCTGAGCGAACCTGAGCAGTACATCTCCTCATGTCCAGACTCGGAATTCAAGACCCTAGTTGAGAAGGAGGCTCTCAGAAAGGGGCTTACAGGCGGAGAGCCAAAGTACCTGGAGTACTGTAAGAAGTTCGGTGTTGAGTGGGAGCCGTACTCCGACATCGGCCACATGCGGTATGGGCCTGAGGGAGACCTTCTCTTCGAACTCATAGGTGACTACGCCTGGTCGCAGGCAAACTTGCTAGGCATACCCGTCCTCAGGGTCAGGGGAACAAATATGTTCGACCTCTCAATCCGGCCTGTCAGAGAGCACGCCAAACTCTTCGGCGACAGGTTGTACGAGGTAGCACTCGACGAGAAGAGGTTCGTCCTCAGATACGCCGCCTGCCACCAGCAGTTCGCCATGGTCAAGGACTGGTCCCTGAGCTACAGGCAGCTCCCCTTCGGAACCTTCGAGGTTGCAGACAGCTACAGGCTGGAGCAGAGTGGGGAACTACTTCTATGCTTCAGGGTGAGGAAGCTCCACATGCCAGACCTCCACATCTACTGCAAGGATGTCGAGGAGGCAAAGCAGCTTTCGAGGAGAGTGCACGAGAAGATCTATGGAGAGATAAGGAAGCTTGGAAGGGAGTACGTCTCAATATACAACACCACCAGAGGATTCTTCGAGAACAATAAGGAGTTCTTCAAGGAACTGGTGGAGGTTGAGCGGAAATCCATACTGATAAACTTCGTTCCCGAAGAGACCTACTACTGGGTCCTTAACGTTGAGTATACGGTAATAGACGACTTGAATAGACCGCGTGAGATCGCGACCTTCCAGATAGACGTCGGCAACGCTGAACGCTTCAACATAACCTACACAGACAGTGAAGGCTCAAGAAGATACCCCCCGATCATACATACAGCCCTGATAGGGACGATAGAACGCTACCTCTTCACAGTCCTAGACTGCGCAGCAAGGGCGGAGAACCTGGGAGAGAGGCCTAGACTCCCCCTCTGGCTCTCACCGACCCAGGTCAGAATAATTCCGGTAACCTCAAACCAACTGGAGCATGCGAAGAGCGTTGCTGCTCAACTCCAAGCACATGAGGTTAGAGTAGACATTGATGATCGTGAGGGGACCCTTCAGAAGAGGGTTAGGGAAGCAGAGGTCAGCTGGGTCCCCTACGTAGTAGTTGTGGGCAGAAGGGAGGCTGGAGCCAGCGCCTTCCCTGTGAGGATAAGGGGAGAGAAGACCCCCGAGAACATGACGGTCGACGGTCTGGTGAGGGAGCTGAGGGAGAAGACCGAGGGCTACCCATTCACCCCGTCACCTCTGCCGATGTTGCTCAGCACCCGACCGAGCTACAAAAGAACCTGAACCTGGAGAAGTAGCGGCGCCAAGATGTTGAATCTGAAAGTTTTATATGATAACTCAACTTTATGACTGAGAATTGTGGGAGTGTACATGGTGAGTAAGGACCAGACTTACGGCGGATTGATACTCCTCGTCTCACTCATTGTGGCGATAATCTACGTAGCCGCTTTCTTCGCGCCCTGGGTCTCCATATACTTCGCAGCCTGGCCTGGATGGCTCAACTGGTGGTCTGTAGCTATCCCGGTCTTCCTCTTCGTCGTCGCCGCACTACTGATCTGTATGTGGATAGGCTGGACGATGCTGACAACCCCGCCTCCTGCTCCACTCGAGACAGAGGTAACCCCAGCACCCGCCAGTGAGACTAAGGAGAAAGAGGGCAAACAGTAGCCGGCCTGCTGCTCCACCGGTGACCTTGGACAGGGCAGCTGTAAGCTTAGACTGGCGGGGCAGACGGTCGATAGAGAATCAGAATACGCTCTCTCTCGAGTAGACCTCGATCCCGTTCGAATCTATCCTGTACGGCCTCATCTGCGTATCTATGGCCGTCTCCCTCATCTTCTCAATCTGGAGAACCCTTGTAGCGGACTTGCCGACCTGTAGCGTCTGGAGGACGATGACGCCGTGGGCCAGATACTCCTCCAGCTGAACGTTCCTCTCCAAGCCTGAGGTCCTCAGCTCAGTTGTCATTACGGTCGTCGCCCCGGTCGAGGATAGTGCCTCGATGAGCTCTAGGATTGCGGCCCGACGCTGGATTATGTCTGGATACTGGAAGACAAGTGAAGTTATGGGGTCGAGAGCTATCCTCTTGGCACCAACAGACTTGGCGCTTGACCTGATGTCTTCAATGGCGTTCTTCAGCGAGAATCCTCTCGTACCTATGGTGAGTTTTCCAGGTTTGGTTTCACCGGCGACCTGTTGGGCTGGTGAGAGGTCTGTAAAGGCCCACATCTTCGCCCTCTGAAATTCCGGAATGTCCCAACCGAAGGAAGCCATCTCTCTCGTTAGGTGGTATTTACTCTCGTCCATACTGATGAATAGGCCTGCCTCACCGTTGTTTCTGATCCCGTTGACGAGGAACTGTGCGCAGAATATCGTCTTGCCTGCGCCTGGGCCCCCAACCACCAGGACGACACGGCCGCTAGGGATTCCCCCACTCAACATATCGTCCAGTCCGGGGATACCGCTTGATACTCTATCTATCTTTGACATGTTGAGGTGTTCCTTCCCGTTATATGACCCGGTGCCATGACTTAACAGTTTTGCAATCGACTCAGTTCGTTCAAGGTTGAAGGCGGGGCACTATTGGAGCTGGTGGGAAAGCCCGCACGCTTGAGCGGCGAGTAGTTCGCAAACGTATATATCCTTCACGAAGGAATGATAACTTAGTTTCTAGTCTTGCATGATATTCAGGTGTGTTGTGTTGGAGAAAGAAGACTTCGAAAGGGCGATAGGCTCAGCGGAGAAACAGTCTTCCTACTTCAGGATAGAGCAGGTTGCCTTGAGGTCCGCGCTCGAGGAACTTAGGAAGATGCGTGACGGCCGCGAGGTCGACGAGGCTCTTTACGATGAGTTATATCAGAGATACTCCCAGAGGTTGACTGACATAAATGAGAAGGCGGAACAGTACAGACGAATCACTCAGAGCATAAGGCACATCACAAAGTACGAGAAGGATCTAGACGTCCTGAAGGAGTCTCAGCGGGAACTGGTGCAGAAGCTCGAGAAGATCTCGGGCAGACTCGAGGAGGAGCGGAAGAACGTCCTCGAGATGGCGGAGAGATTCGGGGTAATAGTCGGTCCAATGGAGAAGCCGACTCCAACAGTCCCTACCGAGGCGCCTAGGTTCGTCGAGGAGAGGCCGCCGGTAGCGGCTCCGCCGCCAGGCGAAGTCTCAGAGGCAGAGTCTGAGATTGCGCGTTTGAAGAAAGAGATCATGGCTGAGCTTGAGAGGTTCAAGGCGCAGGGCAAGTGATCGGTCTGAGAATAGGTAGCGCATCTAGAAGTCGTTTAGCGGTCATGGAGAAGAAGTCTTCTCGAGTCTGAGAATGGCGGTTGCCAACGTGGCTGTTGAGGGGACCCCCGCACTGGTAATGATCCAGTTTCCATTCCAGCTAGACTGGCAACTTTTGCTGGTAATCCTGCCTTTCATAATGGTTATTCTCGTCATAGTCTTCGGGGAGATCCTGTTCAGGAGAAGACGTAGACTGCTAACGGAGACTGAGGCAGTGACCCCCGACGTTCAAGCCCCACCCGTGGATATACGTGAAAAAGGTCCTCAGGAGAGCCTTCTCGAGGGGCTTCAGAGAAGACTTGAGGAGACGTCAAGTTTCTTCTCGTCCGGACTGATCAGCAAGGAGGAGTTCTCTGAGCGTGTTCGCAATATCGAGAATGAGCTTGCGGCTCTTAAGGTTCAGACGCCTCCGGCCGAAGAGCCCAAGGCGAGGCTCTGCATCCACTGCCAGCAAGAAATCCCAGTCGACGCTGTATATTGTGATAGGTGCGGTCGCTACCTAGGTGCCCCCAAGAGTGAGGGCATGTGAAATCTTGTCTGCTTCAAGTGTGGGCTGTCAGAATACTGAGTCTGAATTGAGGGACATATTGGGATTCAGGTTTTCTTTGCGGGCCTGAAAAGATAACGTGGCCATTTCGGCCAGTCATCAGACTGGGGCGCCTCAAAATCGACGACCAGATCAATCCCTATCTCGATGTCTCCATTCTTGTCCGAAAGGATTAGACTCGGAAGGGAGACGCCCTCCTCCATCTTGACTATTCCTATTGTGTAAGGGGTCTTTGAAGCAAACTTCTTGGGTCCTATGTGGACGACGGAGTATGACTGGAGTTTTCCTTTTCCGCTGAGCTCAATCCAGCGGAAGCTTGAGGAGTAACAGTCTGGACAGACTACTCTTGGAGGAACAAAGAGTCTCCCGCATTTGTTGCACTTCACAGCCATGAGTTTTCCGATCCCACAGAACTTGTAGAAGTTCTCTATAGTAGGGGTAACCTCACCCTTCTCGTCTCGCACAAACACGACCTCTTCCATGATTCTTCCCTCTTAGGGCCTAACCCTGCAATCACAGCGATCTATGCTGGATTACCCGATCTCGCTGCAATTACTGCGTAGAGATATTTCTTAAAAGCTTGTTCTCTAGCTCAGCCTCGAATAGTGAATTGTCTCAAACACAGCTTCTGGTAACCATGGATTGAGTCGCGCCTCGACGTGAACCTGCCGCATGACCTAGGCCTAGAGTCTGAGAGGCCTAGCCTTCAGGCTCCTAAGCGCAAGCCAACTGTAAGGTCATATATTACTCAACACGATCTCTTGGGCTCTGAAGATTGTGCAGGTTCATGGTGGCGCCGCCACGGTGATCCTCCAGTCGCAGTTAGATGAGACGACCTTAAGGTAGTACTCGCCGGGTCCATCGTGCACTATGGTGTGGTCTTCTCCAAACCTATCAAAAGTCACAGATGCTATGTGGGGTGGTCCCCTCTCCCGGTAGACAAAGACGCCGAATACAAGGCTCTTTTCTTTCTCCGGCTCTCCTGTCAGTGTGAACTGTATCTTCCACTCCTTCGTGGGTATCGTAAATGTTTCCGTGGTTTTTTCTCCAACACCGTTGAACATGTATTTGGCGGGGCCGGGATAGGTCTCGGTGACTGGTGCGGTCTGGGTTCGCGGTGCAACAACTATGCCCACAATCATGCCGAGCACAAATACAACAACCAATTCCAAAATGTCTCTATTCGTCTCTTCACTTCCCTTGGTGGTCTTGATCTGATCAGTAACACGAGTTCTCTTCGAAATCTTGCCCTCTGCAAACCGAGCTTCTTAGAACTCCTTTCCTTCTTGTCTAGGATGCAGACTTCTATGAGTTGGCGGCTGCTCACTGTTTTGCGCCGCACTTGTCACAGTAGTTCGAGTCGATCCTTAATCTTTGTCTGCAGTGGCTGCAGAGCTTCTCTTTGGGGCGGGTCTCGCGCAGGTCAGGGGTCGCTGTCTTCTCGATGTCGACTACTCGGATTCGGGGCGGTGGAGGCTTCTTTGGTGGCTCTGGAATACTGTGCCACCGCATGTGGAGGATCAGCAAGTAGATGGCGATGATGGTTGCCGCGATTAAGGCTGCTAAGAGATGGATGTTGATCAGGCTGAAGAGGAAGTCGAATGGACTTTGGTACGTATAGTATTCGGGCAACGTCTACATCAAACCTTCATTCAGTATTCTTTAATATGTGCACGACGGCAGTGGATCCGTGGCCCCCCAGGTTTTGGGTTAACCCAACCTCAACCCCTTCAACCTGCCGCCTCTCAGCTTGGCCTGTAAGCTGCAGGTAGATCTCATAGACTTGGGCGGTCCCGGTGGCGCCGACGGGGTGCCCCTTTGACTTGAGGCCGCCGCTAGTATTCACGGGGATGCTTCCAGTCATCTCGGTCTCGCCGGACTCGATGAGTCTTCCCCCTTCACCCTTCTTGCAGAAACCCAGTTCCTCGTAGCTCATTATCTCGGCTATGGTGAAGCAGTCGTGGACCTCAGCGACATCAATGTCCTTCGGACCGACCCCTGCCATGTTGTAGGCTTCCTTGGCGGCCAGCGTCATGGCGGGGAACGATGTCAAGTCGTCCCTTTCATAGATACCTATGGTGTCGCTGGCCTGGCCTGTCCCGAAGATGTAGACTGGTCTATCAGTATACTTCCTTGCCAACTCAGGCTTCGCGAGGATCGCGCAGGAGGCACCGTCCGAGATCAGAGAGCAGTCGAAGAGTTTGAGTGGGGAGGCCACCATCCTTGACTTCATGACCTGCTCGAGTGTGATCTCCTTTTGAATATGTGCCTTCGGGTTCTTCGCACCATTACAGTGGTTCTTCACAGCAACCATCGCCAGCTGCTCCTCCTTCGTCTTGTACTTTTGCATGTGGGCTCGTGCGATGAGGGCGAATAGGGCGGGGAAGGTGAAGCCGTGCCACTGCTCGAAGAAATAATCCGCGGAGAGGGCCAGGTACTCTGTTGCGTCTGCGGTTGCTAGGTGGGTTTGCTTCTCGACACCACCCACCATGACCACGTCCGCAAGCCCCGACATGACTGCATATATTCCACATCTGAGAGCAACCCCTGAGGACGCACACGCGTTCTCCAACCTGAAGGCTGGGGCCGGGTTCAGTCCAGACCAGTCTGCCACGAGTGGGCCGGTATGGCCCTGGTGCTCGGTCATATCCATCATATGCCCGACGAAGAGGGCTCTTATGTCTCGCTTAGGGTCGAGATTCGGGCATCTCTCGAAGGCCTCCTTTGCTGCGTATGCGAATATCTCTCTTGCAGAGAGGCCTTCAAGCTTCCCAAATCTCGATAGTCCTGCGGAAACGACGGCGACTAGAGGTTTTCCCGTCAACGTGAATCGCCACAAGAAAAGTTGGAGGGTGAATTTCAATTTATCCCTGTCTATCTGGGGGCTTCACGGGTCCGGGCTGAAACTAAATAAGATGAAGGGATGAGACTATTGGCAGAGCAACTATGAAGTGAATTGCATGACTACACAGTCGGAAGATGAGGAGTTGAAGAGACGGATCATCCAGAGTATGAAGTCTCTCCACGGACGAGGCCTAATGACGGGTGTTGGTGGAAATGCTAGTGCACGGCCGATGGGTTCGGAGGAGGTGTGGATAACCCCGAGCGGCCTCTACAAGCCGGAACTGGAGCCCTCTGACCTGGTCAAGATAGACCTCGAAGGAAAAGTCCTTGAGGGTATGCTCAAGCCTTCTATGGAGTGGTACTTTCACACAGCGATCTATGGGAAGAGGGCTGACGTGAACGCCGTGATACATACTCACAGCCCCTTCACGACAGGCCTCGCGCTGGCCAACGTGAAGCTGAGGCCGATCACCCTGGAGGCAGCCACTATGCTTGCGGACGTCCCGATTCTACCATTCAAGTATCCGGGTACAGAGGAGTTGGGTGGACAGGTCGGTGAAGCCATCCTGGGCCGAAGGGCCTTGATACTGCAGAATCACGGTGTGGTGGCTGTTGGCTTCGACCTCATTGAGGCTTTGTCTACAATTGAGATTCTTGAGGAGGTCTCGATAATGACGTTTGTAGCAAGCCAATTCGGAGTTCCTCAGGAGATTCCGCCCGACCAGATAGAACTCATCAAGAAACTCTACCGAATATGACGTTTCTTGTCTATACGCCTTATGTGCGGCTCTGAATGGGTGGAGTGGTCGAATTTGACTCACAGTTTATATTGCTGAGTCTCGTATCCCTTTCAATTGTTTAGGTACGTGCTCTTGCTCTGTCTATGGGATGGAATCTTAGAATGTTGTCGGAGAGAACGCCTACCGGGATTGATGGATTGGATCAAATGTTGGAAGGGGGGTCCCTAAAGGTAGGACTGTTCTGTTAGTCGGAGGGCCGGGGACGGGGAAGACTATCCTATGTATACAGTTCTTGGTAAACGGGATTAGAGAGTATGGTGAAAGCGGTGTCTTCGTCTCTTTGGAGGAAAGGAAGAATCGCCTCTACCAAGCTATGAAGAGGTTCGGATGGGATCTTGGAAAGTGTGAAAACGACGGTAAATTCTCCTTCTTGGATGAGTCCTTGATTTGCAGCGAATCGAGTGAGGTGAGGACTGGAAAGTCGTATCCGAAGAAGAGGCAATTCTCAGTACTGGACCTTGCAAATACTGTAAGGGATTTGGTTGACTCCTCAAAAGCAAGAAGGATAGCTGTCGATTCTCTGGCTTCCCTCATCTACCAGTACAGTGACCCTTACGACAGGAGAATCGCTATCCTTCACTTGTTGGAGAGTATGACGGCTACCGGGGCGACGTGCATGACAACGATGGAGACAAAGTCCTTCGGGTTGGAGAGGAGTGTGGTGGATGAGGAGTATCTGGCGGATGGAGTGATAGTCATGCAACGCCTGAAGGTTGGTAGGTCTCTTACGCGAACCATCCAGATTAGGAAGATGAGAATGACCGCAGCAGATGATCAGCCGAGACCCTACAAGATAGGTGAGACGGGAATAAGTGTATTTGCTGAGGAATCCGTCTTTTAAGATTTGTTTCTGCAAACCCCTTTCCAGTGTCGGGTACGTTCAGCATAAATATCCTCTGTTCTTCTTTAGATGTAGTTGAAATCGTAAGAGCGGCAATAAGAGCTTATAACCCAAGAAAAATGGGGTCTCAATCAACAAATTGTTAAACATTGAAGCTCTGAATATTGCTTCTCTCATATTTTCAATAGTTATTCTAGGCTACTCCGCGTATAGTGACCTAAAGACGAGGGAAGTATCTAACTGGGTGTGGATGACTTATCTGCCTGTTTCATTAGTAATCCTAGTATTGAGATCGTTAGTTAGCCCGCAGCTTATTTCGATATCCGTGATCTCTATCATTGTTATGACATGCCTTTCATTCTTGATGTTTTGCTTGGGTTTATTCGGTGGTGCTGACCTCAAGGCTTTCATCGGTCTCAGTGTTGCTTTGCCGATGCATCCTTTACCTCTTAGGCCTCTTCTAGTTTCACTCAACCCACTCTTTCCTTTGACTGTATTCTATAATTCCTATCTATTTTCTCTTTTCGTGGTATTCTATGTTATTATTAGGAATGTGGAGTGGAAATATGTGAAACGCAAAGGACTATTCAACGATCTGAAGAAGACTTCACCCTTGAGGATGGCACTAGCTCTGCTGACAGGTTACAAGATTGACTTCGACTCTCTAAGCGAGAAGGTGTATCTTTATCCGATGGAGGAAGTTTCGAAGAATGGTGGCGAATCTTACAGACAGTTGAAATTCTTTCTTGATTCGGAGGCGGACAGAGATGAACTCCTAAAGAATCTTGGAGAATCCTTGAGTGATGGTGAGAAGAGCGAGGTATGGGTTACCCCAGGCATACCCCTACTGCTCTTTGTTTGGTTGGCCCTCATTTCAAGTACGTTTGCAGGAGATATCCTGCTCTGGGTAGTCTTTCAGATAGCCTCACTAACGAGCATCTTTTCATTTCTTACTTGTCCATCCCGCCTGTTATGGACGAAGAGCTTGATGCGTTATGGCTCGTAAAGATGCTCCCCGAGATATTCTTAGAGGTTTTCTGTCCAACCCCTTCTTCAGACTCCCTGGGATGGGGTTGAAACTCTTCATTCTGGGGGTTGCGTCAGGGTTCCTAGTAGCTCTGGCCTTGCCGGAGGTTGGGACGGCCACCTACGCGTTCCAGCTGGCACAGGCGGCCCGTCTGAACGTGGGGTATGTTGGCGGTGCGGGTTTAATGACGGTGGCATCGATGATTTTCCTTAGGAACTTTTCAGTGGCGTTGTTGATCGCTGTGATTCCTTTGATATTGATTAAACATACCCTCAGCTATAGGAAGAGACGCCCATACAAGTCTGGAGATCGTAATCTGAAGTTGAGAAACGAGATCTATTTTGTCCTTACCTTTTACTCTGTCTCAGTTTTGTTTGCTTATGGATTCTCTGTCTTTGGACTCTTTCTAGCCTACGTATTTCTAAAAGATTCATTCAAGGGTTTGTTATTGTGGGTCTCATACTTGGTCCCCCATGGTATCCTTGAAACTTTAGGGATAATCCTGTCGGCCTCAACGAGTATTGTGATTGGAAATAGTTGGCTTAGAAATCCCCGACCTTCAACAAACAATTTGTGGAACGGAATATCCAAGAAAGATTATGTTTGCTACCTATTATTTCTATTAGTCATCTTCTCTTCTTCAGCGATCCTAGAAACAAATGTTTCAATGAGATTTATGCAGCTCATAGCGCGCGCGCTTGGTTAGGAAGGCCTCCGCCTACTGCGGCGCAGCCTCGTGAAGCATAGTTCCCAGAAGAAGATTTCCTCTAGGGTAACGGTTCTAGTGGATTTCTACTCAGATAGCTCAAAGAAACACTTCTTGCAGACTGATTAGGTTCACTACGTCAATGGTCGTGGCTGTAGTGCGCCAGCTTCTTGCAATATTCTTCCGGTTAACATGAAGATGTTTACGTGTTTTTGATCATAAGATCGATGAGCTTTACACCCACTCATGCCGTTTCTGGTGATGGTGTTGAGTGAGTATAAAGCTCTGTATGATATTTTTCAAGTGTTAGATTTAGGGTTTGTAGAGAGGAGCCTGTCAAGAAGTTATGGAAGAAGAGGCAAAGTAGGTAGGCCCCATAGATGTTTGCTTGGCATGTTCATGGCTGAGCTTATCAAGCGGCTAAGACGCATCGAGAGCTACGAGGAGCTGTACAGGCTTCTTGAGGTTGATGATGCATTGCGGGACTTGTGTGCCATTAAGGAGTGGGAGAAGCCGTATCACCCATCCATACTTCTAAGGTTCCGGCGCAGGATAGGTCCGCAGGGATTTCAGCACCTCATGAACCGGCTTACCAGGCAGCTTGACTGTACAGGTGTCCTGGACAGTGAAACATTGGTGTTGGATCCAACATTCATCAAGGCTTACAGTCGCAGGGATCCTCATGATACCCGGCGTGGATTCTCCGATTTTGAAGCTGGATTACGGAAACAGGGAAGAAACGTGGTTCTAGGTTATGGTGTCCATCTGGCTGTGGATGCCATCCAGCGAGATGCCGCTTGCAGTCACCGTAGAAGCCGCAAACGTGAATGAGAAAAAGGTTGCACACCACCTACTCCATGAAACACTCAAGAAGAAACCTGGATGGAAGAGTATGGTCGCAGACTCACAGTACTCCAGTGAAGCCTTCAGGGTTGAGGCGAGGTCTCTGGGTGTGGAGCCTGTCATACCGTACCCTAAGAACCAGATGAAGGGCAGGCAGGTTTTGCGGGTCGACAGAAGATTCCGCACTCATGGACCTGCAAGGCTAAGACGCCTCTACAGGAAACGGTCCTCTGTTGAGAGAACCGTCTCACGATTAAAGACCCACTTCGGACTATGCCAGCTTAGAACCCGAGGATTAAGAAACACCCTATCCCATGTGGTCCTATGCTTGATCGCTATGTTGACGGCTGCTCTATCAGCAATCAGGCATGGATACGCCTGCAGAATGCGGTCACCAGTCCAACTCATGAAATTTACAGGAACAAAGTAATATTGCAAGAAGCTGGCGCGCTCTCAGGGGGCCTTACGTTACGAAACCAGCGTATTCCCCGGCGGATTTTCAACAGCCACTTTGGAATAGTAATGGAGATGAATCGAGAACTCGGCCTGTCTGGGAAGGTCCATATAGACCTAAGCGCGATTGAGCCTAATAATGAGATAGGCAAGGCATGATGGCATGTTCGGATACGTCGGAAGGATTCTTCGAGTGAACCTTAACGAATCAAGAATCTCAAGTGAGCCGCTCAATGAGGAGGAGCTGAATAAGTACATTGGAGGCAGTGGCCTGGCGTCGAAGATCATCTATGATGAGCTGGACCCGTCTGTCAATCCCCTCTCCCCAGACAACCTCCTGGTCTTCATGACTGGACCACTGACCGGAACAGCCTCACCCTCATGTGGAAGATACTGCGTCTGCACAAAGTCTCCACTGACAGGACTATGGGCTGAGTCACATTCAGCAGGATTCTGGGGGCCA
>Ga0172362_10002926_pt1 | contig 14812 bp, 3 predicted proteins | sample LakKivs1_kivu2a2_FD_114534 | JGI IMG/M metagenome (GOLD analysis project Ga0172362, IMG submission 114534) | Sediment microbial communities from Lake Kivu, Rwanda - Sediment s1_kivu2a2 | ecosystem: Environmental > Aquatic > Freshwater > Lake > Sediment | place: Rwanda: Western Province, Lake...
CAGAATAGTCCCAAAGTACTGCGAATATGTCTGGTTGTAGTAAGCCACCGTTTGAGACACAACAGATTGAGTTGTTTCTCCAGCCGGAGGAGATGCTACGCCCCCAACTATGTTCCCCAACAAGGCCAACTCTTGGTTGTACAGAGCCACATATTCATTGGCTTTCTTGGCATTGGAAACATCATCCGTAAAAGTATCGAAAGTCACAGAACTCAATGGAGCCAATGGAACTGCTCCATTCACCAATGTAGCCAACAAGGTTGATGGGGTATAGAGGTTGACTGACGCATCATAACGTTGGTCTAACCATCCCCCATTTTGTGCCCTGAACAAAGAGTACTGGTTAGCTACGCTAACAACAGAATGGTCGTCCACCTTGGTATCGAAATAGGCTGAATTATTTGTGGTTCCATAATACACCCCGATAATCTGTTCCACTCCGTTCACAAAAAGAGTTGGGGCAATACCAGACTCGGCATCGTGGACCAGTTGTGTCACGTTGTCGTAAACAAGTTCAACAGAATCGAAATCATAGGCCACGAACAATCTTTGATCCGTGCCCAAATACAAGTCAGTGCCAATAACTCTAACCATGCTAACTGGGGCCGGTACGGTAGCGTAGTCGATTTTGTTCAATCCACGGCTCATCGGAATGTTGTAACCGGTTGCAATGTTATACCCAACGTCCGAGATTTTCAACCCGTCATTTGTGGAAATTACCAGCCTATTCTGGAAAATCTCCAAATGTCTTGCCTGATCCGAACCAGTAAAGGCAATGTGATAGAATCCAGGGGCATACTGGTCTTTTCTCCATATTCCGCTATCGGTCAGGGCGAAAATAAAATCGCCGTATTGAACAAAATCCCAAACCGCTATAAGTTCATCAAGTTCATCACTTTCTCCCCATCCTGGTGCCAAATCTGGAGCATGGAACAATCCAATCTCGCTGCTCACCACTATTTTCCCCGCAATAGAATCGTGATATATAGCATGACCATTTGTTGTAACCCCACTAAATGGCCCCAGGTATATCTGCCAATTCAAGAATTGCCCAGCAGAATCCTGTGACAAAATATAGACCCCGGAATCTGTGCTGATGAACAAATCCGTTCCGTTATCTGTTGCATCACGAACAATTGAAACACCATCCAATCCTGTTGTAGCCGCCCAACTCATAGCGTTGTCGCTGATAAAAACTGCACCATTAGACAAGGCCACATATTTGTTCAATGACGTGGAATAATAGAACTTGTGAACTGGGGAACCAGTATCATACAATAACGACCATGTTGCTCCACTATTCACGCTAATCATGATGCCCTTGCTGCTTGCGGCAACAAAAGTCGAAGTGGAAGGGTATAACAGGTCGTAGAATGTCATGGCCCCGCCGATAGATTGAGTGGTGGAAGAGTGATTGTTCTGGTATATGCTGTAAGTATAGCCGTTGTTGCTTTCCATCGGCAATTGTACCGGTATCAATGGCTCGTGGTATCTGCCAAGGTGGGATATAATTGGCAGAGTTTCTGATGGCAACCTGTTGGACTGGCATTGTGTGGCAAACAAAGTTTTGAAGCCAGTGGGTGGCAATGTCCCTGTGATCTCATTTATGCCCACACACTCCACTGAAATGTCATTGAATCCAGTGACTGTATCGAACACGATTTTTCCGGCAATAGGGTCCACAACATAGTTGATTGTTGTCAATGCACCATCTATGATGACATTGTAATAGTCTGGCAGAACGATTGTAGCTCCACCATGACCATCGGGTGTAGTTCCTGTCATAACCTGGGTTGTGGTATAGGTAATCTGGTCCAATGTCTGCCAATCATCCACGATCAAGTTGTCATTCAGGTCGATTCTTTTGTCCGCGGAAAGAGTCCAGTTGTGTACATGTGCCAAAATAGCAGCGTCAACTTTTTCGGAGATGTAGTCTTCCAGTTGATACAAGTTCCTTGCGGAGTTGGTTATGCTAACCACGCCAAAAGAGATGCCAACCTGTCCCAACAAAATTGAGTTGGTCGGGACGATGGTAGTTGTTGTGGGCAAAGTTACAATCCTGGCCTCATTTCTTGCGGCACGAACGATATAATAGTACAGTCCAGCTCCAACAACCAAAACGTTGGAGTGAACAAAAATAGTAGGATCGTACTTCCCGACTGTCCCAACTTTCTCCCAGCTATACTTGCCACCGAACGACATGAAAATCTCATAGCAGTCAAAGTTGCCGTCAAGAGCATCCCAGGTAATCTTCAAATCATATACCCCAGTTTTTGCTATCACCACGTTATCTGGGAACAGAAGATTCGATGAACCAGCCGATGGCAGAACATTCGTTTGAACGTGCTGGAAATAATCATCGTCAACTGGATTCAATGACTTGTTGCCGTATATATCGATAGTTGTGATGAAGTAGACGTATCGTATGTCATTCGACACGGAATAGTCAACATAGGAAGTTGTTCCAACGGGAATAGTGTCAATGAGAGCGAAATCACTGGCTGAATATGGCAGTGCAAGTTTGTACTCGGTTCGCCAAATCTGATAAGAAGCCGCTGTTGTTCCTGTATAACCCGGTATCTCATTCCATGCCAACAAAACACACGAGTCTCCACCAAACGAGTCCAAGACGGAAACGGCCGGGGGGTTTGCCGTGGTTGGGAATGAACCAGACATACTGGAATAATCGAGAGGCTCAACTTCATGTGTCAAAGTGGATATTGAGCTTTTGTTGCCAAACTCATCCACAGTCTGTATGGAAATCACATATGAATGGTCTGGCGTAATTTGAGCAATTGGCAGCAGATAAGATTCGACAGTCCCAATGTCCGTATTGGTTACGGCATAGGTAAAAATCCCGGTAGAAAGATCATAGTCCTGTATCGTTATCTCGTTGAAGGAGAACACATCCGGGCTATTTTTCCACCCAAACAACAATCCGTTCTGTGATAGTGTGCCAACAAGGTTGGTTGTCGGCATCGGAGGAACCGCAACTCCAGTGTGAATCTTCCCGATAGTTCCGCCATTTATGTTGCCATTGCTGTCCTGTGCCTGAACTTTCACAATATAGTCGGTTCTGTTTAGCAGAGGGTAACAAATGTTGTTGTAGGCAAGGGTATCCACGATCAATGTATGGATGCCATTATCAACAACACTGATAGAGTCTGAAGTTCTCACACCATTCTCGATGAAGGTGATGATGTACTTGTATGGCAAGGACTTGTATGGGTCGATGCCGTCGTTCCATGAAAGAGTCACGGCCACATAATTTGGGTTTGTAGCACTTGGGGCGGAAGTCAAAGTGAGACCAGTTATTTCGGCTGGTCCCATATTGGCTTTTGGAGCCCCGTAAATTGTGATGGCAGATGAGTTGATTCCATTTGCGCTCACAGAATATATCGAGGAGACATAGGTTTGATCATTGGTCAAAGTATCAATGATGAATGTGCTATCTGTTGCGGCTACGGTAAAGCTTTGAATGGGCCCAGTTGGAATATACTCGTTGTCTACACTCTGGATTTCGATAACGTAGTGATCGACAAAGGAACCGGCATCTCCCCAAACAAAACTGATAGTCTTGTCGCCAGAGAACCCGACAAAATATGGTGGAGCTGGAGGGGTTGACAGGTTTAGCAATGTCGTCGTAGGCTGTATAACCGGAGAAGTGGTTGGGCTGTCTCTTCCGCTTGTATTGACCGCCTCTACCTCGTAGTAATACTGCGTGTTTTCTGTCAACCCAGTATCGTCGTAGGAAGTTGACGTAGTTGTGGCAATAGTCGTGTATGTCACGTTGTCCAAACTTCGGCTGACAACATAATGTGACAGATCGGCTTCTGTATTGGGGTCCCAAGAGATCGTGATTGACTCATAGGTGACGTTGGATATTACGACATTCAACGGTGCAGCCGGATCAGCAGGAGCGGCCAGTGTGTAGAAGTCGGGCGTAGAAAACGGCCCGAACATGTGACGGATCTGGGGCTTCCTTTGCAAGTACACGTTGTAAGTCGTGTTGTCCGATAGCCCGTTTTGTATCAAATCGCCTATGGTCTGCGTGTAAAACTTGTCAATGATGCCTGTGCCATAACCTACCTTGATGCCATAGTTTATGCCAACACTGACATCAGAAATTGTCCAGCCGGTAATTTTTCCTGTGCCGAAAATTTCAGATATGCCTGATAATAGGCCGTCAATGTTCAGCATCCTGCTCTTGTCAATCTTGGCGCTATAAACATCGCCTTGGTTGAAAGCCCCGAGTTGATAATTTTCGGTGAAGAGTGGCATTATGGATTCACAAAGATTTTCGCATTGTTATCAAGTTCGAACATAAAGGCAAAGGAGTCTACTCTTGGTATACCAACATAACAATTGTTGACATCTGTAGCAACGGCAAAAGTATTTCCACTGGATCCCAATGTATACGACACACTATCCCAAATCCACAACTTGAAGTAATACTCCAGCCCCGCTATAAACTCTAACGGGTTGGAATAATATGCCACATCTATTTGCGTTCCTGGAAGTACCGTATAACCAGTGACGGGTATCGGAAGTTGGTCGTTCACAATCCATCCGGTTTGGTCCACTTTGCTTTCTTTGGTCAAGTACAAGTTGGTCATAGCAACGTCTGTGTAGAACTCGATCTTGAACTGGAAGGCGTGGGCTATAATTGTCGAGTTCTCAAACACAAAGTCAATGTAGTCGATAAATGATGTATCATAAGGATCGTGCGGCTTCAAGTTCGAAGGAGACACTATCTGTATACCCACCCTCATTTCAAGACCCTGACCAGTGAGCGTATTCACTTGGTTGGTTGTCAAGATCTCATAATCTGACCATGTTGTGGAATTGGTGGTATTCACTCCATAGGTGATTGAACCATCAGAGTAGACAACATCGTTGGCCACGATAAACCCCTTCGTAGCAATCGATGGGAGAGTAATCGGGTTGGTGAAAAAGTACGATGTTGTGCTGGCGAATGGGAAACCAGCTATAGTGTGAACCTCCAAGTCGAGATCGGCGGTAGTGTTTTGGTAGTCAATGAAAGTATTCGAGGTTATACCCGGTATCACATCAAGCTCATTGACGAAGTATTTGTTCAAGTTGGGGTAAACGTACTCGATGTAAAGCGTCTGCTTCATTCTGTTGACCGCATTCACTTCTCCAAGCAAACGTAGGTTCGTGCTTTGGAAATTGTTCAGGTAGGTGTCAATCCCAGCGTGAGTCAGAGTTCCTATGTTCTCCAAGTCGTTGTGGTCCAGCACTGGGATTCTAGAATTGTCAAACCTGCCAGCAGTAATTTTGTCAGCGTCGAATGATTCAATTTTTGCCCCAAAAAGAGCATTTTTCGTGTTCTGCTCCAGGTCTATTTTTGAAGGCGCCCCTCTGTGTTTATGAGCAACAATGGAGGCGTTGATCTGGTCGTCAACAACCAAATAATCCCTGTCTGTGTTGTCGATGGATGTGATTCCATTGCTGCCAGTTATCACTTTTGCCAGTTTGATGTAGCCAGATATGGACGACAAAGAAGATGCTGCAAAACTGGCATTAGTTTCTGGAGGAAACGACCCATTGAACAACTTGGCAAAAATGTAGAGTGTCGAGTTTGGAGACAGGTTGTTCAATGTGGTTGGAAAGTTTGAAACAGCAGTCTTGAAGGCGATTATGCCTGTCCCGGAAGCAATTGAGACCGATATACCGAAAGTCGAACCGAAACCGGCGTCGGAAACCTCCCAACCAGAAATAGTGCCATTGCCAAAAACGCTATACAGACCGTATATCTGCCTGTCAATGAGAACGAATCGGTCTATTTCGCGCTGGACAGAGGTAGGAGAGTTGAGTGTGTCGTGCCAGTCAAAGAAGGCCAAGTTGTAATTGGGCGTAAAACCAGCCATATCACTCTCCTACTTGAGTACCTGTATTATTGTTGCCAAACTTGAACAAAGTATTGTCCAAATTGGTGCTGGAGCCCATGCCAAACTTGTAAAGTTGGTGGACTCCCAAGCTTCTATAACCGCTCAACGCCATTGCCTTCAATACCGGGATGGGCGTATTGGTAGAAATGGCATTATCAATCATAGTGTTGATCTTTTTTTCAATTCTCGTTGAAATCATGTTGCTCTCTTATTGATTGTCGGCACTACTCTAGACTACTCGGAACTATTATGTCTTGGGGGCCCCCTGTTCGCCCATCAACCATTCACCCTCTATGTTAGTCATCCATTTGTTCTCTTTGGCGTCCAAAGAATGTGCAATGTTGATAACAACCAGTGGTTGCCCATCAACGTTGGCTATGTCAAAACATCTCATTGGTAACCCTGGCGTTTCCACTTTGTACACAACAGGAGGACGGTAGAACTTGGTCAAGTGTGCAGCGTATTCATCAGCCGCTTGAGCAGATGAGAATATGCCATCTTTCTGGTAAAATGTTTTGCGATAACCCAAAAATCCCTCTGTTCCAGGGTTGTAAATACTTGGCTTGTTGATTCTGTCCACATGGAACAACTCCATATTTGGGCTGGATGTCAATATGTGAACGTTGTTGTAAACGTCTGAAACCGCTATATCCCTACTTACCTGGTTCAATATAAGCTGCCCTGATGAACCCATGTTAGAAGCAGTAAAATCCCACAAAGACACGGTGCTGGGATCGGCTTCCGCATCGGCAGCATGTGTTGTCGGGTTGAACAAAAGGTTCGCTATCGGGAAGGCTTCGTAGTGCAAAACTCCGTGAACATCGAAGAACAGGATCTTGCCGGACCTTTGGGAAATTTTTTCCAAGCCAGACATAATCATTTCGCCATCGTTGAAACGAAACTCCGCTTCGCCCTGCAACATCGCATAGCCGTGAGGCAAAGCATAAACCATGCTAGGAGTGATTCTTCTGCCGTCATTGCCCTGCATGGCCCCACCTCCCCACTGGTCAACATTTTGTGTGGCATTCACTTGAGCCTTCAGTATGGACAAGGGTGCGGCAATGCCATCTTCCTTCAATGAAGGATCGGTCATTTTGGCAAGCTCATAAATTGCGTTCACATCACGAACTCCATCAAAAAAGGGGGAGTTGAAAATCGGAGTGTCCTGGAACAATTTCATATAGTCCACGATCTTACACTCCATTATCCTTTCTCCGGCTCTCTCTATTATTGTTCCTCCGTAACATATTCCGGTCATCATCTTGTAAAGTTGGCTCACATTTGGGCTATCTGTAACGCTTGTTTCTGGCTCTAGTTGTGTGTAGTTACAACCCTTGTATCCTGCGAAAACCTGAACGTAGAAAGCCCTATTGCGGTAAGACTCCAAAATCGCAGCCTCTTTACCCATTGCCCTGTTGATCAAAAATCGTATGTTGCCAGAGTGCTCCATCTTGTTGTAGTCCTGAGCGGCCCAGTTATCGGTATAAGTCAAAACCAACCTTGAGGCATCAATTGTGTTGGCGGCCCAGGCTTCGTTGTTCTTGGATGGTATGCCAATAAGACGTATGTTGGTCAAAACAGGAGTTTTGCAGTAGAAAAGAGACCAGTTGTTGACGTCACTATCCTCTGTCGATCCTGTTCTCTTTCCAAAAATATGTGAACCTGGGATCAAGTTGACCTTCAAACGAAAAGAACTCGTATACTTGTCAATAGATTTTAGGTCAACCAACTCGACATCCAATCTGCTTTCATAGCCCTCGGTGAGTTGCTTGATAAAACTGGTTTTTTCAGGTTCGTCAGTGAACTGATTTTTTATAATGCCAGTGTAGTCCATAAACACCGGCCCACGTTGTTGTGCCTCATCTGATATATTCACGGTCCTGATCTCCGACACTGATTGAACATCGCAAATGTAGTAGGGGTTCTTGTCGTTGCTACGAATTGTCCCTCCTCCCATAAATTGTCTCGTTGTTGGAGAGGCGGTCGGGCTCAAACCCATATCGGTTTGGCTAAACACAACTTGTACATCCCCTGGGACAACATATGGTTCTTCGTTAGAATCCGTTCTTCTCCCAGGCATAGGCAATGCTAATTTATAGCCAAACTGGCTAGCCTCTTTGACCCAACTGCTGGAACTCATGTACGTTATTGGGCCAAAAGAGAAGCCGGCCACTATACTGCCTCCCCACAAAGCGATTTTTCCTTCCGGCACAATCAGAATCCTTGAGGAAGCATCATCTGACAAAGATGAGCTTCCAATGGTGCTGTTTGTGATTATCCATGGGTCGCTCTCATATCCGCTAAAAGTAATCACAATTTTGCCAAGGTGACTTCGAATGCCAATGTGTAAATTCTTGCTGGATAACAGGATATCCCCATTGGCCCCGGTGTACTCACCAATACAATAAGAGTGGTATGGTAACACTGGACCGACAGAGGCTTCCTGTTTTGTGGGTTTGGCTACTTTCACAAATCTTGGAGCAGACCTTTGTGTAATAATCACAAAGTACCTATCGGAACTAGCGCTTCCTATCCCCATCTCGATAATGAAATATGCTTGATCATGCAAGTCAAACAATTTTCTCGAATCTTCAACAGGGCTTGAAATCCCCATGTTGTCAATCGAGTACGATACCACACCGGCATCGGCTGCTGTGCTGGACAATTTTGCCCCAACGTCAATGGTTTTGTACAGGTTAGGATCGTCTAAATAGTTCGTAAACGGAGTTAATGTGTAGTTGGGGTTACTGGAAGCATCTTTGGAGAAAGCCGATTGTTTCAACTCGACAAAAAAATCCTCGCCCTGAAAAATGGGCTCCCTTTTCACCACTCTCCAATGGACTCTTTTGTTGGGGATGGGGCTAACGGCGACCTGTGTGGGGACTATAACTTTCCCATCACTACCTTCCATCATGTCCCCATCTGCTATAATCCCATCCAACCTGTGGCATTCCCATCTCGACATGTCATAGGTTGAGCCGGTTGCTTGGCTTGCTCCTAGTGTGCCATATTGCGACTCTCGCAAAATTGTATCCGTCGGGGCCATGAAGACATTTTTCTCAAGGTCCCAGATGAAATGGTAGAACTTTGCCAACTCATTGCCCTTCAAGCTATTGACGAGTTCGGTCACTTTTGTCAAACACAAGTATTCTCCACCAGCGATCAAAAATTGGGAATGGCTGTAGTGCCTTTCCTTCAAATAAACCCCAGTTTCTCCCGGCACAAAGGAAATGTTGCTCTTGATATAATCTGGGACCCCCTCCATCGTAAAACTGTTGAAAATTATGTCATGGTTGGAATAGGTTGTCTTTTCAAACGGGCAGTACTCATTGATCAAGCAACCAAGAACTACACGTCCAAGATTTTTGTTGCCTGGCTCGCTGTCTTTGTTCTTGTTCTTGAATAGTGACTCTGGCGAAACGCCAATTGTTGGTTGGTTGGCCATAATTTCCTAACCTGTGCTCACATAAGGGACTAAAGCTGGGGAAACAAGTGTAATCTCCCAGATGCTGTAATAGCTGTCGCAATAGAAAACATTCAGGTATCCCTTGTCATTGAAATATGCTGCCGGTTGGATACTTTGTGCGATTATGTCAATTTTTGCATTAGGGGCTACAATGTATAGATTCGCATTTTTCGTCGGATTTTCCTTCCCGACCAGAAAAACTGGCAAATTCGGCGAAGAAGTTGACAAATTGATTGACTTCATGGCGTTCAATAACTGGACCTGGGTCAATGAACCGGTATTTATGGCTTGTATCGATGTGTTGTCAAATAATCTCACATATAGCCCATGGTCGAACACAAATACCAAAACAACCCTTTCAGACAACGGGTCGTAAGCTAATTGTATCTGCCGGATTGCCGATGCCGCCTCGATCAATTCCGTAGTGGTCGTCAATGTTGAAACCAATGCCTGCTGTTGCTCTTGGGCCAACTGCTCTGATAGTGATGTCAGTTGAGAAGCAAGGTTGGCATATTGTTGTCTGCCAGCCTCTGTCGATCGGTCAACATTCGCCATAGCCAATACAACATCGTTGATCTGTTTCTGCAAAGCCGCTATTTTTTCCTCGTTGCTTCGACATTGCTTGCTCTTGTGCCCAGTTATATCCGGTGGCGGTTCTGGATCACTTGACGATGCTGAACTATCACTATCAGGAGTGAACTCATTTCCTTCGACATCTGACAAGTAGCATGCAGCAACTGGTCGGAACGAGTTCAGGTTGTATGTCAGGCAAGTGTAAGTTTTGCCCAAGTTGTATTGCAGCAGATCACTTGTTGTTATGGCACTCAAATCAGTCGCCAAACCGATTGGGTTCTGTGCATAGAAGCACACTCCATTGAGTGAGGTTGGAACATTCCAATCATAGTGGTTACTGCTGATCAAAATGGCACAAAGTCCAGTAGCCCTGTCAACTACCCAAACATTCAATATACCCTTGGAATCGATGTAGGCTGCGAACTTGGTCCTGGTATACGGCCTGACATTTTGAAAATCCGAGCATCCTTTTGTTGCAGCAGCCTCCTCTGTGGAAGCTTTCCCAAGTTTCTGGAAAATTGCGTCGTATTCCAACGTTCTACCAAACTTTACCCTCAACATGTATTTTTTCGCAGTATCGAAGTCTTTTGGATCGTTGGGAGCATTTTTGCTCCTGGTAACATTTGTGACAGATATTTCTTTGCTCAAACGATCAAATTGTGCAATAGAAGCAGAAACATTCGATGTTGACGATGGAGTTGTCTGTTGGCTGGCACAAACATTTTGCCAATAGTTGGATGTTAACTCGCTGGAAGCCATTTCTGGACCTCCATCAATAATCTCGAAGTACCCCTGCCGTAAAGCTTTGCCTTTCCGCGAAAATACTTCCAGCCCCTTAGTGTCATCTGTTTCAACGGTGAACTCTTTGATCGGGTCGTACACTTTGAAAGCATCCTGAATGTTAAAAAGTGAGCAGTCAACTTCCTTCATCGCCAAATAAAAGCTGCTGAACACAAAGAACAAGTAAATCTTGTTGTTGGTAATGTCGGAAACCACATATGGCTGTGCCGCTGTCTCTCCTTGGACCAAGCGTATCAACCCACGATAGTCAAACCATGTTATCCCAGCATCATACGAAACGGCAACTGATATGTTGGTGCTCTTGTTGGAATCCAGTTGCGCTTGGTCTGTTGTGTTGGTCAAACTGACATCATCGAAAATGTCGATAACCTGGTTCAAACAATAATCATCCATTGACGAAGATGAGGAAGACGATCCAGTACCTCCCATGGCCATGTCGTCCTCGTAGAAGACATAGATGCTTCCTTTGGAATCATAGCCAATGGATGAATATGGGCCATCAATTTTGAACTTCTGGAAGTCCTCATTGGACAAAGCAACAGCTTTGGCTCCGGACATTGTGAGTTTGTCGATTTTTTGCCCAAAAATGCCAATTTTCCCAACTTGCGACAATCTGGAATCGACAATGTAGTTGGGGCCGAAAGTATTGTCCAGCGGAATGATATCGATAGTGTTGGAAGATTGCCCAAGTGTAGTTATGGTTATATCTGTCTTTTCATTGTTCTTCAGGCTAAAACCAAGGTCGAAGTATTTTACGAAGCCCCATTTTTTATTGGGGGTATCGTATGTCTGGTAGAACTCTGTAGGAGCAACATAGGCTTGCAAGAATTGCCCGAGTGTTTCGCTTTGCCCCCCACTAAAAGCCAAATCCAAGGTGATATATCTTGGAACGGGTGGACGAAAAGTATCTTTGTCAGAACTACTACTACTCGATGGGACTATATTTCGGCTAATGTATGTTGCCCCATCGTCACAACAAATAATCCTTCCCCTCTTGTAGGAATACTGTTCCACACAGCATTCCCCATCCAAGTTATCCGCCCTGGCAGGGCAAATTGTTCGGTCCACAAAATCATCACTTTCCGATGAAGACGATAAAGACGACGACGATCCGGTTTTATATTGGTCCCACCAGGCATCATTCCCCTCTTTGAAAGCGGAGGCATCATAGTGGTGACAAGTAGAGCGATCAATCAAATGAGAAGTAACGGTAGTATTGCCAATCTCTTGAAAACGAATAAAGTTGCCATTAGGAACATTTTTCTGAATGTCTTCACGAACTAAATCGTCGATGCTTTGAAAGTTGTTGTTGAAGACCGTCTTGATTTCATTCTTCCAGTTGGTGTCTTTACCCAATACTTGAAGTATCTCATTTATCTGTTCCAAAGTGTAGCCCGATGTGTGCCAAGAAGTTTGGATCGAGTTGACGGCATCATGGAATACAACTGACTGATCGCAAAAATCAGGTGAAGTCATAGTGGCATAGGCTCTATATGGCCTATTGTCAACCGATATATTTCCTGATGGGCAATAATAACTCTCTCCTACCAAAATTGGAGGATCTCCGTTGAGGCATTCGGCTTCTGCCATCGGGGCAATGTTTGTTTGGACTTCCATCCATTCCAATGCTTTTCCGGTGTAAATGTTGGCACAGTCAGGTATATTTTGACCTATGGATGGGTTAAAAAGGAGCCTATTGTGGCTAGTTTCAGTAGGAACAAAGGTTCCAGTTCGATCAAGCGCACAAGTTTCAATGTAGAACGACAGACTTTTGCTGACCTGTGGCAAATAAACGCCAGTACTTGTCAATGCCAATTTGATCACTGAGCTTTTTTCTAACACACTCTGGTCAATAGGGGTAGACCACATAGTAATCGGAGTCAATTTATAGGTTAGGTTGTATATGTCCGGATTGTGTGTTGGGTCAACACCAACTGTAACCGGGCCACCGACATTGAACAAATACTTGCACTTCTTCAGCCCTGCCGCCCCATACAATTGTTCTGGGGTATCAAAAACTAATCTTTTGCAAGGTTTTGGAGGGATTGATAACTCGTCTCTCAAATCCACTGGTGCCAATCTTGGCAATCCTGGAACATTGTCTTCAACTCCTATGGATGTGCATGGAGGGACAGTCGAGTATGAGAAGAAAACTCCAGAGCACCTATTTGCCGGATCTTGAACGCTGTATTTTCCTCCGCCAGCCGGCCATTTGATGGCACTATCCACTTTCTGCGTAGAGGTCAATGTGGACACATTTCCATTGATTGTCCAAACGTCCTTCCACCTTGTATAGCGGAGTTGATAATAGCCAGGTGGAAGCCATGGATAAAGTGAACCAGAATCCTGCTTGTCGGAATAGAAGGCATAGTCAACATTCGCCGCTGTAATGGTTTGTGTATCCCACCCTTTGTCAAACAATCCAAACATCTGTTTCCAGTTGTTGGACGCTCTCATTTCTGTCATCAATGCTGTGGCTTCATTTATTATGGTAGTGGCTGTAATTTCTCGGAAATATCCATCAGCGTGAGCCTCATAAACGAACTTGTAAGAACCCTCATCTTGGTATGGTGATGTATTCAAAGACGAGCAGCCGGTTGGAAGGAAGATGGCATCGGACAAGTCTCTCTTGTCATCATATTTCTCCAGTATGACCTTGACTTTTTCTTTCGCCCCTTTGCCAGTAATAGTATCCGTATCTATCGGGAACCACAAATCTAATGGCCGTATACCAACGACAAATGGATATAGGCAAATCTGCTTTCGAACAACATTGATCTCGTTCAGTTGTTTTAGAGCCAATGCAAAAGAACGGATATACGGGAATTTCAACTGGTCAACAACCTGGTCACACGTTCCTTCACTCACATCGAACAACATGCCACTGGTGAAATAATTGGTGTACTCTTGGGTTGTAGTATACTTGTCGCTGACGCTCAAATAGTTTTCCAATGGAGTCTTGGCAGACAATTGGTATGCGTCCAAATACGTCTGGAACCATTTTTGCATCGTCTCAAAGTTTGTTTGGGCAAATGTATATCTCGACAATATATCGGTATACGTAGCTATAGCCAAAGCCAATTTCGCTTGAGCTTCAGCCAATGCAACTTGTGAAGCCAAATCTGTTCCGCCAGAAATAGTAGCATCAGTACCGGCGTTGAGGACATCAACCGCAGCGGAATCTACCGCTTTCTTGGCATCGCTGACCTCTGCGGCACTTGGAGCATTTGGAACAACTCCAATGTTTTCTTTGTCCACAAGAACCACACTTTGGTCAAATTCCCCGTTTGGCTTGATGTAGAGCAATACAATGCCACGATTGTCTGCTGCAAAAGCAAATGGGAAGTTGGTGTATGGAGAGTCAGAAACAGCCGAGCTTCTTGAAGTTGCCGGTTGTATAATGTCGGTTGTGTTGGAAGTGAAGATGAACTTGTAGTCGTCCGATCTCTGCTTCAACATTTTCCGGTGAATCATTTCGGCATCAGTCAAAAGTTCCGACATTCTCCAAACTGATTCGTATCGCGGTCCAATATAGAGAGCTTTCTGTAAAAAGGGACTGTAGAAAATTGGAGACTTTTCCTTGTCCATACATCGTAAGACAAAGTTGATAACCTCAACTTTATTTTGCGGAGCAAGGCAGTTATATTTGTCGTATGTGGTAAGACTCCCATCGTCATCATCCCAATCGTAGTATTTGTACAATTTTGGCCTATCATTGGAAACCCTTGTGTGAATTTGTAATAGTTGCCTCAAATAACGAGCCCTGGCAAAGTCACCAGAACACTCAACAATCACAATGTCGCCATCTTCCACATTTTTGCCAGTTCCATCTTTCAAGCCAGACAAGGACAAATTCTGGTTTCTACGCTCAGTCGGGTCGGAAGAAGCGTTTTGATCGACAATGTAAAAATCGGAAGACAAGTCCCAAGCTGAGTAATAGGGTGATTGTACAGAAACCAGGTTACCGCAATTGATATAGGTTGTCCTGCCATTTTTTGACAATCCCCCCATATTTGCTGGTCTCATTGATGCCCTATAGTTGTCATCGCTATAAGTAATC
>Ga0172362_10002928_pt1 | contig 14811 bp, 13 predicted proteins | sample LakKivs1_kivu2a2_FD_114534 | JGI IMG/M metagenome (GOLD analysis project Ga0172362, IMG submission 114534) | Sediment microbial communities from Lake Kivu, Rwanda - Sediment s1_kivu2a2 | ecosystem: Environmental > Aquatic > Freshwater > Lake > Sediment | place: Rwanda: Western Province, Lake...
CGGCGAGGCTGACGATCTGCAGCCTGTCGATCGGCCCAGTGTGCTCTTCGATGAGCCCTGTGGCCTCCTCCATTGATGTGAGGCCCCTGAACGTCCTCATCTCGTCGCCTCCGTCACCATGTGGCCTATCTCCGGGACGATGATCCTCTTGATGGCGAGTTCGACGGCGGATTTCGAACCAGGCAGGCATATCACGACCTTTCCGCCCGCGACCCCAGCCGTCGAGCGGCTCATGATGGCTCCTGTTCCGATCTGTTCGTAGCTCATCATCCTGAACAATTCCCCGAAACCGTTCAGTTCTTTCTCCATCATGCCGGAAAGGGTCTCCACTGTGATGTCCTTCTTGCCCATCCCAGTCCCCCCTATCGTGATGATGGCGTCGACCTGAGGGTTTGCCAACAACCCCTTGACCGCCTTTTCGATCGCATGTCCGTCGTTGCCCACGAGGATCTGTTCCGAGACCACATGCCCTCCCTCCTCAAGGAGCCGTCTTGCCGCTGGCCCCGATTCGTCACTATCTCCAGTGCGGGAGTCGCTCACGACCACCACTGCAATTGCGACCTTGCGTTTCGACCTAGCAATGTGATCCCGGTAGCTCGTCAATGTCCCTTCACCTTACTCAGGACTCTGATGCCTTCGATGGAAGTCGTCGGATACTGCCCGCGCTTGTCCTTCTCGAGCTCCTTTGTCATGTCCCATATCGTCAGCAATGCAACACACACACCCGTCAATGCCTCCATCTCGACGCCAGTCTTCGAAGTCGAAGCCACCTTGCAAGTGACAGTCACCGAACCAACCCCCACTTCATGGTTTACCTCCACATGAGTGATGGGAATCACATGACATGCCGGTATCAGGTCAGGAGTTCCCTTCACCGCCATGACTGCGGCCACCTTTGATACCGTCAGTACGTCCCCCTTCGGGACACGGTCATCCCTGATCGCAGATATCGTCGACTTCTTGAGCCTGATGCGACCGCGAGCAGTTGCCTCCCTGTGTACGTCTTCTTTCCCAGTTATGTTGACCACCTCGAGTCCCTTGCTCTTCGCTCCTCTCCTCAAGAACTACCTCTCCTCCTTCACCCATCTCTCGCCGGAAGCGGTCTGTTCTTTCTTCCAGATCGGAGCAGTCTTCTTTAGCTCATCGATCAGCCATCGACAGGCCTCGAATGCCCGTTGTCTGTCGACAGACGACACCGCCACGAGAACGATGCTATCAGATGGCTTGAGCTTTCCCACTCTGTGGACGATGGAAGCGTCGACCAAGTCGAACCTCTGGATGGCTTCATCTCTCAGCTCAATCATCTCCTTTAGGGCCATGTCTTTGTAGGACTCGATGACCAGTTCATGCACTTCTTGCCCGTTGACTTCGCCCTTGACGGTCCCTAGGAACGAAACTAACGCCCCGACCTTGGGCGCCTTCATCTCGCGCAGGATCTGGTCGACGGAGATGTCATCTTCGGTTATCAGGATCATGACATTGTCACCAACCGCTGATTTCTAGTAGTGGGTCATTCACCCGCGGTCACCGTCCTTCCAGTAGGGCTCCCTGTTCGCTGACGCCTGCCTGAACAGGTCAACGAGTCCTTTGCCCGCAGCTCCTGAACGCATGGGGCCCACGATGTCCACCAGATTGTCCGACCTCAGCAGACATGGCTTGAGTTTGCCATCAGAGGTCACCCTAAGCTTCGAGCACCTCTGACAGAACGAAGGATTGCCTGTGGGTCTCACGACTTCAACGGTGGCCGCGCTCCCGTTGTGCCGAATGGCGTACCTGTTGCGTTGGCCGCCATGCGTAGGAGTCACACTCACTGCCCTTGCCATCAACCCTTTCTCAAGCGGACTCAGGTCAACGTGATAGCGGCTGAACACATTTCCACCGGAAGGGAGCGGTTGGAGTTCAATTAGCTGGAGCACTGCGCCGAGTGAGCTGGCGAAATCGATCATCGCCCCGACCTCATCCTCATTGACTCCTTTGAGGATGACCATGTTGACCTTGGTGGGGAACCCTTGGTCCTTGGCTGCCTTGATCCCGCCGATCACTTCTTCCAGCATGTCAGCGCCACATATCTTCCTGTATTTCTCGCCCACGATCGTCGGAAGGTTAACGTTGACCCTGGAAAGGCCCGCCCTCTTCAGCTCCGGAGCGAGCCGAGAGAGAAGGGTGCCGTTCGTCGTTATCGACACCTCTTCCAGCATGGCGAATGATTCACGGATGATCCTGGGAAGGTCACCCCTCAATAGCGGTTCGCCTCCCGTTATCTTGAGGCGCCTGAAACCGCACGACTTCGCAACTTCTATTATCCTTATGAATTCCCGGGGGCTAGTCTGCCCTTCACAGGAGTCCCACTCCTTGTGGCAGAAGAAGCACTTCAAGTTGCATCTCGACGTCACTGAGACACGGAGTTCAGTGACATCCCTTTCGTATCTGTCAAGCAACCTGATTTGGCTCAACGTCTTCCCTGAGTTAAGCCTTTCTTGCTACTTGAGAGACTGCGGCAGGCACATGCATCACTTCATTAAGGGATTCCTCCGGTCGCAAGCAACATGACAAAAGGAGGCGACTCCCGCGGGTCTGCTGGGAGGGGGGGTCCGGTCACGCTGAGCCGTGCGACTCCAGCGCGGAAGGCGGGACTTGTGAGGATCCTCAACGCACTAACGAGATGGAAAGGTACCGTCAAACTCTTGAAGAACAAGCGCCTTAGCGTGTACGCCTGTGACCTGACAGCACATTGTTTCGCTCATGTCGGCTGAAGCCTTTATTACCGTGAACCGAGGGCCACTTGACTTACCATGCGTAAATGGATCTGGGGTCTATTACTCCTTGTTTTCATGGGACTCATGCCAACGGCATGTTGCGAAACTTACTTGCCGTGGGGCAATATTGGGGGGGTCATGTACTTCGTCACGGCGCCCAGGCCAGAGATGCACATCGGAGAAGTGGAGAACATCTCAATAGCCATCCAGTTCCTCCCAGATCTAGACATCAAGCTGTGCGAGGTGGTTGTGGAGGGAGCCGGAGTCTGGCAGGCTAGACTTGTCAAGTTGGGCGTGACACACGTAGCCGAGACTCTTGTAGCTAGCTTCCAAGTGCGTCCGACCATGGAAGGTACGATGATCGCTAGGCTGCGCGTGGTATATGTGGATCCGGGCAACACTGTAGTAGCATATGCATCAGACTTGGACCCCACTCCAGTTGGATCCCTTGTGACCCAGAGGGACGGTGTCGTCTTCGGGAACGTGTCAATCCCCGTCATCACGGTGAGGAGCGGACCGACGTACCCACAGCTGGCTGCTTCGCTAAGCGATCTCGGGTCAGCATACAGCAGTCTCGAAAGCAAGTTCGTGTCGTTGCAGGACAGGTCGTCCAGGCAAGAAACAATCACGATGCTTCTCGAAGCAGCCCTCATAGTATCGGTCGCCGCGAACGGCTTCTTCCTTTTGAAATTGATGGGCATCCGGGCCCCCGATTGGTTGCAACTCCGGAGCAAACGTACCGCGACGCACAACGACTCTGAGTCATCATTGAAAGGAGCAGACACAGTCGCCCAGAACAACGAAGGTGAGCTGGTCTAATGGTGGCCGCACGTGAGCTGGAGAATCCTCCAGACAGCGGTGTCTTGGCGCATATGCGTCGTCATCGCCTCGAAGTCGGCACCACCCTCATTGTGATTGGCTGGCTCCTCGCCCTGTACTCGGTGTTTCCCAAGACTACGCAAGAGACTTACACTGGTCTACTCGTGGCCGAGGGACCTGGCAGGAATACGTATGTGTTTGTCCTGCCCGACCAAGATGCCTCAGCGCTCGCGGGAGCCACTCTGTCACTCTTGCCCCTTGACTCAAGTGAGGAGTTCGTCGTAACAGTCTCGGTCGGTAATAGCACGATTACCGCCCTTTCTAGTCAACAGCTGAACATGTCACTAGCGGGCAACACGGTGGCGATTGACTTGCCGGGGGGCAGGACGATCATCTACCGATATGAGTTGGTCTTCAGCCGGCAACAGTATCACCCACAGACGGACACCTTCATCGCATTGGGAGGCCTGATGCTCTCTGTTGCGGGCCTATACCTCGCATCCCATACGATCATATCTGGGTTTGAGAGAGTGGTGAAAAAACAAAAACATGGGAAGAGGAACGAGTGTCCTCCTCCCTAGAGTTGATCCTACTTCTGCGGCTTTCTGAGGAATTGCACTGCGAGTGCGATTAGCGCGAGTATGAGTCCAGCTCCACCTGCGTACAGCCAGATCTGCATCGACGACAATTGGAACTGCAATGCGCTTATTTGAGACTTCAACGAGCTAACGTCAGTTGACACGGACTGAACATTGTTACTCAGTTGCGCAATCTGGCCGGACAAGATGACGTAGGCAGGCAGAGTTGTGAACGTCTTCGTGGCGAACGTGGGAATCGCGTAGGTATTGGCAAAGGCGCCGAGCCTCAATGAGTACGTGCCAGGCAGTAATCTGCCAGTGAGGTTGTAGGGTAGCGTGAATTGGAACAGTCCGGCAGTCGCAGTGGCCGTTGCCTTTCCGATCGCGTAGACGTTGGCGTCAGGATCAAGTAGCAGGTATTGGACGACGGCGTCGCTAGACGGTTGTCCGCCTAGCAGTATCGTGACATTCACTTTCGCATCAGAGCCGATAGGTACGTTGTCAAGCATCTGTATTGTCCCAAAGCTGGGAACGTTCACGGATATCAGCGAATCCCAGTCCCCTGCCATGAACGGATAGGTTGGATCCCTGTTGGCCTTGATCGTGTCTTGCAGTGCGGCGGCATCAGCCTTGAAGAAGTAGAATGGACCGTTGCTGACCCAGAAATGACCCATCGTGGTGTACCAGTTGCCCAACGCGGTCCATCTTGCAGTTGCATCAGCAGCCGTCACCTTGCCCTGCAGCGCGTCAGGAATCACGTTGGCCGCCTTAAGGATATCGAACTGACCCTTGATTTGATCCAAGCTCGGCCCCTTCGTGAGGTCTAGCCAAGTTCCTCCCTTTGCGTTTGCGCCCGATCTGCTGAATGCCAGCGTACCGTCAGTGACGGCCTTCTCGCAAGCAAACAGCACATCCCAAGGCAGAACGACCCAAGGGCCACCGAAGTTGGCTATGTAGGTCTGGTCAGGGAACCAGTAGTCCATGTAGACCTCTATCTGGTTGTCTCCGATGGGCTTGACGCCGACTATCTGAGCTGCCGACGGAGCGTAGATACCAGCGTAGGTGGCATCAAACCTCAAGTCATCAGCACCAGACTTGTCCGTCCATTCCCATAGGAAGTAGAATCCGTAGAGGATGTCCGCCATTGTCATCGGCGCGCCGTCGTGCCAGTTGCTGAACTTCAGTGTGTACGTCACCTTGCTTGTTGCGCTCACGCCCGCGCCCAGGTTGAACCAGGCATGGGTCGTTGCGTTCCACTTGATGGCGTCAGCGGGGACAGCAAGCGTTCCGGTTGGGCCTGCGGTCTGGACGACATAGGGAGTCCTGATTGTCATGTAGGCTCCCGTGTGAGGATCAGGCCAGAGGCCGAAGTCCTGGACTAAGTCTCTGATTATCGTGCTGTAGACGCTGCTGAACCCGCCTATTGGGTTGTATGCGTCCTGGTACATTAGCTTCTGGGCTACGACGGCTGTCCCACCGACCGCACCAGCGGTCTTCTGGAACGTGAGCCAAGTCCATCTGGACCTTATTGCCGTGGCCAAGTCGTAAGCGAACGCAGAGTACCTGCTGTTCGACGGGTAGTTCTCAAGCTGTTGAGCTATGAATATCCTTATGCTCTCGTCCATTCCTATGGCCAACACTTGCCGGAGCAGGTTAGCTCTGTCGTCTAGGCTCGTGAAGCCACCGGTGGCATACCTGAAACTGAGATCGTCTATTTCTGCATTCTGGTAGTTCCAGAAACTTGGCTCTCCCCACCCAGGCATGTAGCCTACCCAAGGGGCGTACATCTGTGGAAGTCCGATCTCATCGTATTTCGAGAGGGCAGACGCGCCCCAGCCCTCGGTGTAGATGTGCCACAGCCCATCCTTGGGGTCACTGCCATAGACCACATCGTACGCCTTGTACAGGTCACCGTAGGTCGGTTCGACAGTAATGCCTATCGACGCCAAGTCCGCCGAGAACATGTCTCCTATGGCTTTTCGAATCGGATCGTCAATTCTGATGAAGAACTTGACCACTATGTCGGCCCCGTTGAACTGCCATTTGCCTCCCACTTTCGCACATCCGGCATCTGTGAGCGCGGCAGTGATCTCTTCGCTAGCCTTGGCTACGTTGTAGGCATATCTCGCCTTGTAGGCCTCACCAAGATCCATTACGTATGCATAGTCGGGGTCAATCGGTGCGAAGAACATGTACTTCGTGAATCCGTTTCCTTTCAGCACTTGACTGACTATGGTCTCCCTAGCAACGAGGTAATTCATGGCCTGTCTGAATCGCTTTATGGTGAAGGGGTTGAACTCCCCGGGTATAGGGGCAGGATTGAACACGAAACTCATGTAGTTGCCGGGTGCGGCCGTGAGGTGGAGGTTGGGGTTGGCCTTCGCAGTGTCGATCAGGGTCAGGGGTATTCTCCAGGTATAAGCATCCGCAGTCCCGTCGCTTACTTTCTGCATTGCGACCTCTTCGTTCGTCTCCTGGAAGAAGGTGATTTGGTCGAGATAGGGTCCCGGGGTCGTGGTAGCTGCAAAAGCTGAGAGGGCTATCGGCGTTATGCACAGCAGAATAAGCGGTAGAATTGCTGCGAGTTGAGTCTTTTTCATAAGTGTTTCACTTCAGGTGGGGCCATCCGCGTAGTGCTATTTAAGTTTTCAAGGTTCTAGGTCAGCCTTATATCGGTAACTCTTAAGTGCTTCGGTTTCTGATCGCGGTCAGGACTAGGCTCTTCTTCTCAGCCTTGGGCTGACGATGCGGTCCAAGGCATTTCCCACTAGGGCGAACGAGATCGCAACGAGGAATATCATCATCCCAGGCATGAGCACCCACCACCAATACCCTCCGATTGTGGCCCCGCTTGCCTGTGCATCCCCCAAGATCTTCCCCCACGTTGGTAGAACGGGGTCCCCCAGCCCCAAGAAGCTTATGGAGGCCTCGGTGAAAATGTAGCCAGGTACAAGCAAGGCTATGTTGGCAAACGAAAAGGGCAAAGTCTGCGGAGCTATGTGCCGGACAAGGATCCAGAGATTCGAAGCTCCCAGGGCCCTCGCCGCCTCGATGTAGGCCTCCTGCTTGACCTGCAGAGTTATGATTCTAGCAGTCTTGGCTATGCCAGGCCAGCCGAACACAGAAAGGAGCGGGATCATCACCCAGATGCTCGGCCTTAGGATGAAAGAAACGAATATCAGTAGAGGGAGCACTGGGAGCATGTAGAAGAAGTCCGTAGTCCTGTCGAGGATCTCCCCTATCGTGCCTTCATAAAAGCCTGATACCACGCCTATGGTCATTCCTATTCCCACGCTCAGCACGGAGGTCAGGGCTCCTATGAGCAGTGCGACAGGCGTCCCCCAGAGTATTCCTATCAGCAGGTCACGACCCCAAACGTCAGTTCCCATCCAGCCCCACACTGTCCCTTTGACAACCGCGCTGAAGCCCGTTATCTTATCACTTGGGTCATAGGCCTGGAGATGCAGTTTCAGCTGGTAGATGCCTTTCTCTATGTCAATGGAGCTGGCGTTAGCAACTCTCGGAGACTCTTCCCCAAACAAGACATTCGCGACCGAGATCGAACTCACCGGGACAAAGGCACCATACGTGGACATCATATAGCCCGCCATGTTGGACTTGACGTCCTGATCGATGAAGACGTAGAGCCTCTCCGAGAAGGCGTACGGAGGACCTTCCGTCGATCTGTCAGCGGCCTTCCTCAGTATCGTAATCGTCGTTCCGCTTGGCTTGATCCAAGACAGCTCAATAAGCGGTGACGATCCCTGAAAGGAAACATCAATGCTGACTAGAACCTCAGCAGGAGGGACATCATACGTAAAGGACATGTCCAGAACCCGGTCCTCAAAGTAGATGTTCTCAATACCGTACCTTCTAGCAACGCTTCCATTGAGCACTTGGGTCTCAGGTAGGCTTTTCCCCGAGAACATCTTGACCCAGAAAGGAGGAGCCGTAGGAGGGTTGTTCGTCCATTCCCTAACGTCGTTCCACTTCACCACATCTTGATATGGGTAGGCGAAGACCACGAACACGGACAGGAGAACGAACATGATGATCAGGACTAGGCCAACCATCCCCGCTCTACTCTGTCTGAACTGGCTAACGAACTCAGCGAGTTCCCGGTTTTTTTGTGTTTGCACCCTGGGTTTTTCCTTAGCCACTTGGATCACCCCTGAACGGAAGCTCCGGTACGCACCCTAGGATCAAGCAGGCCATAGAGTATCTCGAGCACTAGGAATACGGCGACATACAGGAAGGAGAAGACATACGTTTCGGCGATTATGACAGGAACATCCTGAAAAGACACCGCGTTTGCGAAGAGCCTCCCCATCCCAGCCCAGTTGAATACAACCTCGCTAATGATTGCTCCTCCCATTGAACCTACGATGCTCAAAAGAAGCAAGGTAACTATAGGAGGGGCAGTCGCCCTTAGAGCATGCCTGTACATGACATCGCTCTCTGACAGACCTTTCGCACGGGCTACTAGGATGAAGTCCTGTTGGAAGGTGTCTAGAAGCAGGCTCCTCACTGTGTACGCCCAGCCCCCGAAGCTGACCAGTACGACCGCGATCAGAGGCAACATCATGTGATGCAGTACGTCGAATGCATAGGCCACTGGGTCGCTCGGCACTGGTACACTAACAAATCCACCCGCAGGTAGCACCTTGAGTGTAAATGCCAATAGCAGAATCAACAACATGCCTACCCACCATAGAGGCATCGAGTTTGACACAACCGCGAATGCGGTCATCACCCTGTCAAACAGGCCCAAGGGCTTCCTAGCCATGAGCAGACCCAACGCAATCCCAACGAGGGCCGAGAGCAGGGCCCCCGTCGTGAAGAGAAGGACGGTTCTGGGCAACACCTCAGCTATTATGTCGCTGACAAGGGACGAACCCGATGAGCTTCTGAGGTAGAGAGCCTTCCCAAAGTCCCACGAGAGCGCCTGGAGGAGGTATTTTGGGACCCTCTCAATGAAGGGCTTGTCCAGACCAGCCGCTCTTCTCTGTTCGTCTATTAGGGTCTGCATGATCTGGAGTCTCTCAGCCTCCGTCAATCTGGCCAAGTTTGGGTTGTTCCTCATCATCATGTTGACATCCTGCCTTATGGCGCTTTCAGCTACTCTGTCAACTATTCCGAACCCACCAGCCACCATTATCGTGGCGAGCAGAACTAGTATCAACGTGGCAGCCAACACAACAGTCCTCTTCACCAAGTAGCTGAAGAAACTCATTCTGAACTCTCACGCCCACTGACGCTCCGCAGCATGTTGTCGCACGGGGCTTGTTCAATGGTTTCAGCGAAGTGGCAAGCCACCAAGTGGTCTCTCTCGAGTTCACGCAGGGGAGGCTCCTGATCCTTACAGAGCGGCTTGGCATAGGGACATCTCGGGTGGAAGCGGCAACCGGGATGGATGTTGATCGAGCTGGATATCTCTCCAGCTATGGGAATGGCCCCAATCTTGTGTCTAGGATCCGGGACCGGAACAGCAGCGATAAGGGCCTGAGTGTACGGGTGCAGCGGTCTCTGGAATATCCTTTCCGAGATTCCCTGTTCGACGATCTTTCCCAAGTACATTACCCCCATGTTGTCAGAGATGTACCTGGCCACGGCGAGGTCGTGAGTTACGAAGAGTATGGATATGTTGTGCTTCTTCATGAAGGAAGCCAGCAGGTTGAGGATGCCTGCCCTGACTGACATGTCAAGCATAGAGACAGGTTCATCAGCTACGATGAACTTCGGATTCAAGACCAAGGCGCGTGCGATAGCCACCCTCTGTCTTTGTCCGCCGCTGAGTTCGTGTGGATACCTGAATATGAATTCCTCAGGGGGCCTTAGCTGTACCTCCTCAAGCGCCTTTGAGACGCTGTCGTACTCTTGCTCGCTACTCAGCCTTAGGCCATGAATCGCGAAAGGCTCCGCGATGCCCGCGAATACAGTCTGTCTAGGGTTCAAGGACTGGTACGGATCCTGAAACACCATCTGAGCTTGCTTTCTGTATTCCTTCAGCTTTCCATCCTTCAGAGAGGCGACATCGAAACCGCTGAACCAGATCTTCCCCCTTGTTGGCTCGGTGAGTCTCAGTATCGTCCTGCCTGTGGTCGTCTTGCCGCACCCAGATTCACCAACTAGGGAGAATACGTGCCCTGTTTCGATCTCGAAATCTATGCCATCGACAGCCCTTGAGAAGATATGCTTCCCAAGTACCATGTCCATTAGGCCATGGGTCACATCAAACCACTTCACTAGACCCTCTACTCTCAGAACAGGCTGCGAACTCAATTCAACTCGCTCCCCATAGTTCTTTGCTCCTAATGCAAGCCACAACGCGACCATCGCCCACGTCCTCCAGCGGAGGGTCCCCCTGTCTGCAACGTTCGATCGCGTACTTGCACCGGTCAGCGAACCTGCATGCGTCAGGCATTCCTATGAGATTCGGAGGAGCCCCCGGTATAGATTCCAGCTTCTGCTTCCTTGCCTTCACCGAGGGGACGGCCTCAAGCAATCCTTTTGTGTACGGGTGTCTGGAATCCAGAAACACGCTCTTGGATTCTCCATATTCCACGATGTGGCCTGCGTACATGACCGCGACATCGTCGCTCATTTCCGCTATGATTGAAATGTCATGCGAGATGAGGATTAGAGACATGTCCCTCTCCTCCTTCAAGTCTTTCAACAGCTTCAGCACCTGGGCTTGAACTATTACGTCAAGGGCCGTGGTCGGTTCGTCCGCGATCACTATCTCAGGATTCAGGGACAAGGCCATAGCTATCATCGCTCTCTGTTTCATCCCCCCGCTGAACTCGTGAGGGTAGTGATCCGCCTTGGATCCTTCGATTCCCACCAAGTCCAACAACTCCCTTGCCCTTTCGATCGCCTCCTTTTTAGTAGCCTTACCATCATGAGAAAGCAGAGTCTCAGCCAGCTGATCTCCCACCTTGATAACCGGGTTGAAGGAATTCATGGCACCCTGAAAGACCATAGATATCTTCTTCCATCTCACGTCCCGACGCAGCTTGGCTTCTGGCAATGCAAGGATGTCCTCACCATGCAACGACACCTTTCCTCCCATTATCTTGGCATTAGACGGGAGCAACCTCAGCAGGGTTATAGCCATGCTTGACTTGCCACAGCCTGATTCTCCAACAATCCCAAGGGTCTCACCGGCGTGGAGTTCGAGTGAGACATTGTCCACAGCTTTGACATAACGATCTCCGAGGAGATCGTAGTACATGCAAAGGTTTTTTACATCCAATAGGGGCATGTCCAGGTTTTGTGGGTTCGTCAGAACGGTCTATAAAAACGTTGCTGTTTCGCCTTGAACAACTCCGCTGTACTACTCAGTGCCGTGTCACTTGCAGAAACCTAGAACATCACGTACGTCATGTTGAACGCGCTAGAGGCTGGAGTAGAATGAAATGAGGTTCTTTCTCTTCACCGTCCAGTCGTTGCATGTCACGAAGACCCCCGCTCTGTCAAACCTCTACGCCGACGCCCATGATCCTGCTCAATGAGTTGTGGTACTCGATGTAGTTGAAGCCCGAATACTTCACGTTCGTCAGGTCGTAGACAACGATAGCGCCGATGGAGAACTTCAACTCCTGCCTATGTCCACGTAGGCATCGGGTACGAATCCCTGCGGATCCTCTTGGTTCTCAGATCGGATGCTCCGTGCAGTTTGTGAGGAGTTTCCTTTCTCTTGACCGAACCAGACATCCAAAGAACTTGGACTACCCGACCGTAGCCCTAAAGGACGACGAGGTCATGGAGCAACGCCTGATAGGCATTGAATGGTTGGTCTAGCACCTCGGTGCTCTTGCAGTGGCGGCGAATTGCAAACAAGGGGATGGGCACCGCACTGTCTCACAAGTGTGTTGAGTTGATGTAGGCCGAGGGGGCAATAGAACATAAGCTTATCGGGTCTTCCCGACCACAGCAATATCCCCTTCAGAGTGCCACAGGTTTGGCCTCCCTGGTGAAGTCTTGCAGGGTGAGCCTAACGTGGGCGGGCCTACATCTGAGCACGTCAAAGATCAGTTGCACGGTCCTTGACACCGCTTCTCTCTTGCTGTTCCCGGCCGATTCGAGTATCGTGTTCAGGTCATAGCAGTGCGTAGCGTCGTGCAGGGCCTCGAACAGCTCGAACTCTCCATCTAGGGTGACCGGACGGTTCACCCTATCCCTCATGAACTCCTCATACACGGACTGACCGCTTGGCTCAGCTCTCTCGAAGACCTGCTTGAGATAGCTCTGCTCCTCCTCGTCGTCGACGGCCCTGTAGTCGTTGTACGCGACCTCCCATTTCCCGTAGGGGGTGTCCCCCCTCAAGAGTCGCTCTATGAATATGGGAAGGGGCAGGTCCTCCAGAACGCATTCATCTCTGAAGTTCCTCTTGATCAGTATGACCGTGTCAATCACCACAGGTTCCATCGGGTTCAGAATCACCCTACCTGAAGGGAATGCCCGGGACTGATCAAACATCGCCCTAGAGTTCCCGAACGCTATGACCCTCGCGATCCTCTTCCTGAGTTCAGCCCAACCTTGTCCCTCTAGGACGGATTCGACCCCCGGGTCGCCGCAGGACAGGAGCTTCGAGACCACTTCGTCGAGCACCACGGAGGCGCGGTTGAGGAAGGTGTCCGAGACCTCTGGGCAATTCTCAGTTTTCGACTTGAAAATCCCGATCAGAGCCCTTGGGAAATTCTCAACCAAATTCGTCCTAAGATAGAACTTCTTCTCAGATACATAGCCGAATGCCGTCGGAGGGCATGACACGTCCAGATCCCCGAGCTCAAGGGACATGGTGTCTCCACTAGGTGTGAGCGCCTCGACCTCGGCGTCGGGGTTGTCCTCACCTTGCTCTCTGATCCACCTGAACACTCTGTAGCCTTCCAAGCCACTCCCGCCGTTCTGGACCACTCGGAATGGCGCATAGAACTTGCCGTCCTTTTTGTTCCTGTAGGAGTACCTCACGTAGACCCAGTCGTCCGAGTGAAATCGCGTCCCGGGGTACGACATCAGCCCGTACGAGCTCGTGGACTTGCCAGTGCCGGTGGGCGCAATGTACAGTATCGCCTTCCCGTCTATCGCAACACAGGCCCCATGAATCGAGTGTATGCCGTATTCTTCAGCCAACACCCTGCCGACCGCCCCTACGGTCCAGCTCTTGAGTTGACCGTAGTAGGACGTGTTGAAGAATATCACCTCGTTCGTGGCCCTGTTGTAGTAGGCGGCTGGCTCCTCACCCTCCACCCCTATCAACGCGATAACCATGACCGAGGGCTTCTCCTGGGCCTGCTTCCCAGTCGCCTTCTGCCATTCCTCCGGCGAGAACCAGTTCTCCACCCAGAAGTCATAGTGATGCTCACTGTTCGTGAACATCCTAGCCCTTATGCCGTGGACGATCGCATCTCTTATCATGATGGCACCTCCCTTCTCCTCCATGAACTTCTGGGCGAGTTGCTTCAGCCTCTGGTACTTCTCCGGCTTGCGGTGAAGGGCCTTGTCCTTCCTTGGAACCCTTGCTTTCTCACCGGTCAAGATGTTTCTGCCGCCCAGCGGCGGTCCGTCCCATTCAAAGGCCCCGTTCACTGGGGGGGATGGAAACCAATAATCGACTCCCTCTCTTTCGTCAAGAGAGCGCTTCATGAGGAGAACTCAGACTTGAGCGGCCTTGGGCCACGTTGTTAATAAGGGAATCGCCTTCGTCAACGAAGAGGCAGACTTGGGATTGATAGCGGCCCGATATTCCGGGCCGGCTACTCGTAGACGGTCGCCCACATCTTCCTCGCAAGCTTGCCCTCTCTCTTGAACGTGTCGACCTGCTCGACAGCCTTTCGCCGTCTTTCGTTGTGAGCTCTGAGGAACTGAGAGACCTCATCAACCAAGATCTGTTTCAGGTCGCCTGTGAGCAGAGTCCCCTTTCTATACTTGGACTCTATCTCTGCCATCTTCGCGTCGTCTTCCTCGAAAAACATGTAGAGCCATTGGAACGGCACGTCAATGTCAGGGTTGCCACCCAGCTTTCGGTGAAGCTCAACCGTCGGCTGTCCGCCTGAGAAAGCGTGCTTCATGATCTTGTCCTTTACGGTAGCCTCGTCGTCGCTCAGGTATATCGCGGTCTCGGGCCTTGACGTGCTCATCTTCCCCTGAGGCCCGGTCAGCGGAGGCATGAGTTTGGAGTGAATCGCAGCGGTCTTGAAATACCCAAGCGGCTCAGCCACGTCCCTCTGGACCCTCCAGTACGGGTCTTGGTCTATGGCAGCGGGTATCAGGCATCTCTTCTTCTCGAAGAACGAGGGCACCGCCTGAATGGCAGGATAGAATATCATGCCTATGTTCGTCTGTTCGTCGAATCCGAAAACGGCCTCGGTCAGGCTGAAGTTGATCCTCTGGGCCACCTTGATGACGAGAGGGTAGATATTCCCCATGTATTCGGTATCTTGGAATATGAACGTCCTGTCCGGATCCAAGCCGACAGATATTATGTCCAGAGTGTTCTCGTATGCCCACTTTCTGGTCTCTCCAAGCGAAAGCCCCCTCTTCTCGTAGAGGAATTTCTCGTCATCCGTGATCTGAACGTAGAGGTTGACCTTGAACCGATCCTGTAACCACTTGCAGAAGTAGAGGGGGAGGATGTGACCGATGTGCATGGGACC
>Ga0172362_10002931_pt1 | contig 14805 bp, 15 predicted proteins | sample LakKivs1_kivu2a2_FD_114534 | JGI IMG/M metagenome (GOLD analysis project Ga0172362, IMG submission 114534) | Sediment microbial communities from Lake Kivu, Rwanda - Sediment s1_kivu2a2 | ecosystem: Environmental > Aquatic > Freshwater > Lake > Sediment | place: Rwanda: Western Province, Lake...
GATGACGCCGTAGTCCACCAGACGCGCCAGCGAGCGGTGCAGGCGGGTAGCTGTCTCGCTCGCATCCGGCGGCTCTCCGAGCCAGGCGCCGAGCAGAGCACGCACGGCGTGCAGCCCGAGCACCGTACCGACGAACAGACCGGCCAGCGCCCACGAACGCACCCAGACGAAGTTGGAGAGCCGGCCGTAGCCCGCCCACGCGAGCAGCGCCGTCGCGAAGGTCAGGATCAGGATGGTCGGGTAGCCGTGCGTGAGCCCGGCCCTGAATCCGCGGTAGAAGCGGTTCGGGAGGTCGGGCAGCAGCGCCAGCACCGCCTGCTTGCGGGTCGCGAACAGTGCCAGCAGGACGATCAGCGACAGGTCGAAGATCGCCTGCGCCAGCGCGAGCAGGTCGGGGTCGATGCCGGCCCGCTCGCCGACCTCGAGCAGGGCGTAGAGCAGCAGCGCGTACACCGCGACACCGCGTCCGATCGCGTACAGGTAGCGGCCGTGCGGTGGCGCCATCGGCAGGAGCGGCCGCAGCACGAGCTCGCGCAGCGTCGAAACCACCAGCGCGTAGCCGAGCCACGCCCGCAGCAGGACCGCGATCAGCAGGAACCCGGCCCCCGAGAAGCCCGTGACCCGCACCAGCAGATCGTGCAGCAGCCACAGCGCGAGCGGCGGCAGCGTCGCCGCGGTGACACGTGCCAGTGCGAGCGACCACGGCCGCAGCGCCGCGGGCAAGCCGCCAGAGGCCGGTGCGGCGCGCGCCTCGACGGCATTGCCGAGAGGTCCCTGCAGCACGATCGCGCCGAGCATCAGTGCCAGGAAGGCCAGCAGCGCCGCCGATCCGGTGGCGCCGACGCGCCGCCCACGCTCGGCGGTCGCGCGCAGCCAGCGTGGCAACTCGGCCGGGAGAGCCGCGACGATCGCCCCCAGGCGCGCGACGGTGCCGGAGTCGAAGCCGAGCGGGTCGGGCTCGAGCAGCCCCGGCTGCACCGCGACCCCGGGGCCGGGCGCGCCCTGCACGGCACCGGTCTCGGCCGCGCGGGCGCCGGTCGTCAGGACGAGCGCCAGAAGGAGCGAGACGCCCGCCGCACACGACGCCGTTCGCCACCGGACCCTGGCCCGTGCCGGCACGAACCGTCCGTTCTCGGCGCCCTGCACCATCGCTGGTGCGGGTCATCGGTCGATCGGCGGCCCCGCGTTAGCGCTCGTCGAGCGGCGCCGCGCCGGCTGCCGCAAGACGTCGGGGGCGAGCTGGCGACGCGACCTCTCGCGTGGCGTGGGTCCTCGCGATGCGGCGCGGCACACATCAGGTTGACTTAGTCAACTGAGCGGACTAACCGAACTCGCATGGCCACGGTCAACGTGCACGAGGCGAAGACGCACCTGTCACGGCTGCTCGAGCGCGCGCACGCCGGCGAGGAGATCGTCATCGCCAAGAACGGCAAGCCGTACGCACGGCTGACGCCCCTCGCCGAGCCCGAGGCCCGAAAGCCCGGGATGCTGCGCGGCAAGGTCGAGGACGCGTTCTTCGAGCCGCTGCCCGACGACGAGCTGCGGGCGTGGGAGAAGTGACCTACCTGCTCGACACGCACGTTCTCCTCTGGTGGCTGTTCGACGATCGCCGGCTGTCGCGCCGGGCTCGTGCACTGATCCGCGATCCGCATCACCGCGTCCTCGCGTCGAGCGCCAGCGCGTGGGAGATCGCGACCAAGCATCGTCTGGGCAAGCTCGCCTCGGCGGGGCCACTCGTCGCGGACTTCCATTGCGTGCTGCTCGCGGCCGGCTTCACGGAGCTGCCGGTGAGCTGGGCGCACGCGGTACGGGCCGGCGGCTGGGACATCCCGCACCGCGACCCGTTCGACCGGATGCTCGCGGCGCAGGCGTCGCTCGAGGGTCTGAAGCTCGTCACCGCGGACCCGGTCTTCGCCGACTTCGGGATCTCGGCCGTGTGGTGAGAGCGGGGCTCCGCGCGCCAGAGATCGGCCCAGCCGGTCGGACCGCGGGACCTCCATCGCCGCGACCTGCGCCCCTCGCCGTCGAAGATCTTCTGCAACCTACCGACGAGATCAGGCGGGCGGGCGCCCGTCCGGATCGAAGGTGCTCAGCTTGAGCCCCGGCACCCGCGCGAAGTGCTCGCGGTTCCGCGTCACGAGGATTCCGTTTCGCGAGAGGCAGATGCCGGCGATCAGGTAGTCCGCCATTCCGATACTCTGCCCGGCCGCTTCGAGATTGCGTCGTGCCTCGGCGGCTTCTCGCGCGGCGGGTCGATCGAACGACAGGACGCGAAAGGGCGCCAGAAGCGCCTGAACCTTGTCCCGCTCCTCCTGCGTCCGGGCGCCGCTCGCCAGCTCGAACACATTGACCGTGGTCGTGGCGACGTCGCCGGTTCGGAGTTCCAGCGCGACGCGCTCCATCGCTCGCTTGCGTCCGCGCAAGGCGTCGATCAAGACATCGGAGTCGAAGACGATCATCGCCAGGTGCCGCGCAGGTCGCGAACCGACCGCTCGAGGGCCGACGCCGCCTCGTCGTCGAGCGTACCGAGCGTCTGCAGCGCGCGACTCACCAGGTCGCGGCGCCCGAGGCGCTCCTCGACATAGTGATCGATCGCGTCACGCACGATCGCGGAGAAGCCCTTCTCTCCTCTCTGAGCGGCGAGCTCGAGCAGCTTGGCGCGCTGGGCGTCGGTGATTTCGATGGTCGTTCGCATGCTCACCCAAATACATGCATGTGCATGCCCTGTCGAGCACGATCGGACACTCCAATTGTACAGCTCCTCACCCGCAGCAGGTCACTGCGAATCGTCGATCGGCGTGCGGCCTCCCCGCACGCGCGCCGTTCAAGTCCCGGCGCCTGCGAGCGCGCGGCCGACGATCTCGCGCGCGTCCTGCTGGATGCGGCGCAGGTGGTCCGCGCCGCGGAAGCTCTCGGCGTAGATCTTGTAGACGTCCTCGGTGCCCGACGGACGCGCCGCGAACCAGCCGGACGCGGTCTCGACCTTGACGCCGCCGATCGCGCCGCCGGCGGGCGCGTCGGACAGCGCGCGCGTGATCGGCTCGCCGGCGAGCTCGGTCGCGCCGAGCTTGTCGGGCGAGAGCTTCTTCAGCGCGTCCTTCTGCGCGCGCGTCGCCGGCGCGTCGATGCGCTCGTACGCGGGGGCGCCGAACTCCTTCGTCAACGCCTCGTAGTGCTGGCCGGGATCCTTCCCGCTACGCGCGGTCATCTCGGCCGCCAGCAGGCAGAGGATCGGGCCGTCCTTGTCGGTGGTCCACACCGTGCCGTCGCGGCGCAGGTAGGACGCCCCCGCGCTCTCCTCGCCGCCGAAGCCGAGCGAGCCGTCCACGAGCCCGGACACGAACCACTTGAAGCCGACCGGGACCTCGACGAGCTTCCGCCCGAGGCGCGCCGCGACGCGGTCGATCATGCTGCTCGACACGACCGTCTTGCCGACCGCGGCGCTGGCGGGCCAGCCGGAGCGATTCTGGAACAGGTAGTCGATCGCCACCGCGAGGTAGTGGTTCGGGTTCAGGAGGCCCGCGCTGCGCGTGACGATGCCGTGACGATCCGAATCGGTGTCGTTACCGAACGCGACGTCGAAGCGGTCCTTGAGATGGATCAGAGTCGCCATCGCGTACGGCGACGAGCAGTCCATGCGGATCTTGCCGTCGTGGTCGACCGCCATGAAGCGGAACGTCGGGTCGATCGTCCGGTCGACGATCTCGAGGTCGAGGCCGCAGCGCTCGGCGACCGCGCTCCAGATCGGCAGGCTCGCACCGCCCAGCGGGTGCACGCCGAGCTTCAGCTTTGCACCACGGATCACGTCCATGTCGACGACGTTCGCGAGGTCGCCCACGTACTCGCCGGTGTAGTCGTGGCGCTGCGCGTTCGACTGCAGCGCGCGCTCGAGCGGCACGCGGCGCACGCCGGCGAGGCCGCCCGCGAGCAGCTCGTTGGCGCGGTCCTGGATCCAGCCGGTGACGTCGGTGTCGGCGGGGCCGCCGTTGGGCGGGTTGTACTTGTAGCCGCCGTCCTCGGGCGGGTTGTGCGACGGCGTGATGACGATGCCGTCCGACAAGTGATCCTTGCGGCCCCGGTTGTAGACCAGGATCGCGTGCGACAGGACCGGCGTCGCGACGGGGCCGTCGGCCGCGTCGATCATCACCTGCACGCCGTTGCCGGCGAGCACTTCCAGCGTCGTCGCGAACGCGGGCTCGGACAGCGCGTGCGTGTCCTTCGCGAGGAAGAGCGGTCCGTCGATGCCGTGCTGCGACCGGTACTCGCAGATCGCCTGCGTCATCGCGACGATGTGCGCCTCGTTGAAGGCCCGCTTGAAGGCCGAGCCGCGATGGCCCGACGTACCGAACGCGACGCGCTGCTCGGCGACCGCGGGATCGGGGCGGTCGTCGTGGTAGGCGCGGACCAGGCTCGTCACGTCGAGCAGCAGATCGGCGGGCGGCAGCTTTCCGGCTAGCGGGCTCGTGCTCACGACGTTCTCCTGTCCATGCTTCCTTCTAGCCGAAGTGCCGCGGGTTGGCAGCGCGCGCCGCCCTCACAGGATCGCTCCGGCATCGAGCTGCCGGGGGAACTCCGCGAACGGCAGGATCCAGATGCCGTCGTCGGTGCGCCGAGCGCGGGGCTCCAGGCAGACCACGTAGCGCTCCCCGACGCGGGGGTGGTCCTGCGCGAGCGCACGCAGGCCCTTGAGATGGTCGGAGGTGACCTTGATGGTCGCCTTGGCCTCGATCGCCACGCGCAGGTCGTCGACGACGAAGTCGACCTCGATGCCGCTCGCCAGCCGCCAGTAGGTCAGACGTGCTAGCGCTCCCGAGTACGCGTTCCGAGCCACCAGCTCGTGGAAGACCCAGCTCTCGAACGCCTTCCCGAAGAGCTCCGAGCCGCGCTGCAGGGAGCCGCGCCGCGCGAGGTGGTTCACCACGCCGGTGTCGGCGAAGTAGAACTTGGGTGCCGCGATCACGCGTCGCTTCGCACGCTTGACGTAGCCCGGAAGCCAGCGCCCGAGGAGAGTGTCCTCGAGGATGCCGAAGTAGCTCTTGATCGCGTGGCTCGAAACGCCGCAGTCGCGAGCGATCGTCGAGAAGTTGACCAGCTCGGCGTCGGCGAGAGCGGCGCTCTCGAGGAAACCCGAGAAGCCCGGCAGGTTGCGGACCAGCGCTTCGGCCGCGACCTCCTCCCGCAGGTAGTCCGCGACGTAGGACTCGAGCAATCGCTGCGGGCGCGACGACTCGTAGATGCGCGGCAGGAAGCCGTGATTGACCATCCGATCGAGGTCGAAGTCCGACCCGAGCTCGACCGCGGTGAGTCCGTGCAGCTCGTAACGGAGCGCCCTTCCACCGAGCAGGTTCGCAGCACCGCGCTTCACCTTCCGGGCGCTCGAGCCGCAGAGCGCGAAGCGGACCCCGCGGTTCTCGATCAGCCAGTGGACCTCGTCGAGCAGCGCCGGGACCTTCTGCACCTCGTCGATCACGACCTGGCGCACGTCGGGCCGAGCCGCGAGATCCTCCCGAAGCCTCTCCGGGTTCTGCAGATGGCGGCGATACTCGTCCGCCTTCGGGAGATCGACCCAGAGAGCGTCGGGATAGGTTGCCCGCAGCAACGTGCTCTTCCCCGTCTGGCGCGGCCCCCAGAGAAAGAAGCTCTCCGTGGCCGGCGCGGGCAGGCCCAGGCTACGCTTGAACATGAGATTCAAACCATCATGGTGAATTGAAGTAGTGAAGCCGGCGCATCCGGGAATCTCTACCCGACGTCGTCGATTCGCGGCCCGCGAGCGACGCGGGCGACCTCCTCTTTCCTCCACCCCGGCAAATGCAGATTGACCGCCGCCAGAACCGCGGTACACGCCGCCAACGCATGGACGGAGACTGATCCCGTCCGCACGCGGAGAGACGAGGGACGCCAGATGCGCAATGCGATGGTCCGCACGGTCGTTCTGGGAGCCACGCTGATCGGGGCGCACGTCCTTGCCGCCACCGGCCCCGCCGTCCGCTGCGGCGCGGCGAAGGTCCGCGCGGTCGCCGGGGCGACCGCGGCGAAGCTCCGCTGTCACGCGGACGAGGTGCTGCGTGGCTCGACGTCCGCGGCCGCCTGCCTCGAGCGCGCGCAGACGCGTCTCGCGGATGCCTTCGCGCGCGCGCAGTCAAAGGGTGGCTGCGCCAGCAGCCTCGGCGCCGCGCGCCTCGGCTCCGCGCTCGACTCCTGGGTCGCCGGAGCCGTCGCGACGTTCGCCCCACCTGCGCTGCCGCCGCTCGGCCCGCCGACCGAGGCGTCGCTGCGCTGCGCGCGCAGCAAGGTCCGCTCGGTGTCGCGCGCGTTCGTGGGCAAGCTCCGCTGCCGCGCGGCTGCCGTGCGGCGCGCCGTGAGCGATGTCGCCTGCGACAGGCGCGTACAGGATGCCCTGGCAGACGCGTTCGCGCGGGTCGATGCCCGCGGTGGGTGCACCGCGAGCATCGATGCCGCGGCCTTCGGAGCCGCGACGGGCGCCTTCGTCGCAAGCACGGTCGCAGCCGTCACGGCCCCGGCGGCCACGCCGACGCCGGCACCGAGCATGACGCCGGCTCCCACGGGATCGCCGGCGCCCTCGGCCGACGGCTGGGCTTGCTGCGAGGTGAACCATCCCGAGCTGGGCAGCTGCAACGGCGGCGTCACGGGCCCCTCGGGGTCGCCACTCGCCGACGCCTTCCGCAGCTTCTGCGAAGGCCAGAGCGGAACGTGGACGCCCCTGCGATGCGCCAGCGCGCAATGCGGAGCGGCCGTGACGTGCTGCTCGGTCGGAGGCGGCGCGATCGGCACCAGCGAGTACTTCGGCTCGCCGGATCCGGCCGCGATCGCCCTGCTGTGTGCGATCAACGGGGGGACGGTGCTTCCCGGGGCGTGCCCGCCCTGACCCGAGCACGCGAGGGTGCGCGCGACGACGCGCGCACCGCGGCATCGCGCGTCGCCACGAATTGACAGCACGGCCCCGCCGCCCGTATGCCCGCTCGATGCTCTCCAGGATGGACGACTATCCTCTGCACCAGGTCTCCGAGGTCATTCGCCACGCCGGCACCAGCGATCGCAACTTCTACGACCGCTACTACTTCAACCTGCACGCTTCGAGCGACGAGCTGTTCATGGTCATGGGGATGGGCCAGTACCCGAACCTCGCCGTGCAGGATGCGTTCGCGGTCGTGCGGCGGGGCGACGCGCACGTCGTGGTGCGCGCCTCGAAGGAGCTCGGCGACCGCATGGACACCTCGGTGGGCCCGTTCCGCATCGAGGTGATCGAGCCGCTGAAGAAGCTGCGCTTCATCCTCGAGCCGACCGAGCACGGCATCGCGTACGACCTCGTCTGGAACGCCGCGATCGACGCCTTCCTCGAGCCGCGGCAGTACATCCGCAAGCACGGCCGCGTGCTGTTCGACACGCAGCGCTTCTTCCAGACCGGGACGTGGGAGGGCACGCTCGAGGTGAAGGGCGAGAAGTTCGCCGTCACGCCCGACCGCTGGAGGGGCACGCGCGACCGCTCGTGGGGCGTGCGTCCGGTCGGCGAGGCGGAGCCGCCGGGCATCCGTCAGGGCGAGGGGCAGATGGTCGGCATGTGGAACTACGCGCCGATGCAGTTCGACGACCACTCGCTGCTGTACATGGTCCAGGAGGAGCCCGACGGGAAGCGCACGCTGTCCGAGGCGATCCGCGTGTGGAACGACCCGAAGCGGGAGCCGGAGTGGCTCGGCGATCCCGAGTACGAGCACACGCTGGTCGAGGGCGGCGCGCGCATGATCCTCGCCCCGTCCACGCTGCACTTTCCGAAGGCGCCCGGCGGCCCGTTCTCCATCAAGGTCACGCCGCTCACGCACTGCTTCGTCGCCGTCGGCACCGGCTACGGCATGGACAGCGACTGGCGGCACGGCATGTACCAGGGGAAGCTCGTCGTGCAGGGGAAGGAATGGACGATGCAGGAGCTCGCGACCTGGGGCTGGTTCGGCATCGTCGACCACGCCGCGCGCTTCGAGATCGTGGGTACTGGCAAAACCTCGCCGGCTTCGCCGACCGCCAGCGATCGATCGGCAAGAACGGTTGGACAGGTCGGATTCGGGCTGCACGAGCACGGCTTCTTCGGACCGTTCCCCAAGTACGGACTGACGTGAGCGCGCACGTCTTCACCTACGGCACTCTGCTGTTCGCCGAGGTGATGGAGGCGGTCGCCGGCGCGCGCCACGCGAGCGTTCCGGCCCGCCTCGACGGCTGGGAGCGCGTCTGCGTGCGCGGCGCCGTCTATCCGGGGGCGCGCGAGGCGGCGTCCGCATCGATCGACGGTGTGCTGTGGCTCGACGTCGACGACGACGCCCTCACCCGCCTCGACCGCTTCGAGGGCGAGAGCTACCAGCGGCGCGTCCTGCGCGTCGCCGCCGCCGAGGGAGCGCGGTCGGCGCAGGTCTACGTCGTGCCGCCGGCATACGCGCACCTGCTCGACGACACGCCGTGGGACGTCGAGCGCTTCCGGCGCGAGCACCTCGCGCGCTACCTCGAGCACTGCCGCACCGGCGAGGCTGCCGAGGTCTTCTGACGTCCGCATCGGCTTCGCCGACCACGGAGGAGGGAGCCGGCACGGCGTGTTCATCGCACGCACGCGACCGCGCGGTACACCCCCGGGCGCCATGGCGAACGCGGGGCACGAGACGCGAACGGGCGGGCCCCCGCGAGGGAGTCCGCCCGTAGCACGTCCGGCTCCGACCGAGCGCGGATCAGCCCGGCATCAGGTTCTGCAGGCGCTCGACCGACGCGACGTAGTCCGCGACCAGGTCCTGGATGACCGCGCGCACGGAGCGCGACTCGTTGATCATGCCGACCACCTGGCCGACCGGATTGAACGCGACCTTCTGCGCCTTGTCGGCGTAGCGGTGCGTGCGCGTGATCATGTCCATCGTGACCATGCCCTGCAGCGGCATCGGCAGGTAGCCGGGTGACTCGGGCTTCTCCCACGCCTCGGTCCACTCGTTCTTCAGCATGCGGCACGGCTTGCCGGTGACCGAGCGCGAGCGCACCGTGTCCTTGCTGGTCGCGTCGAAGTACGACTGCCGCTGCGCCGGCGGCGCCTCCGCTTCGTCCACCGCGAGCCACAGCGAGCCGGTCCACACGCCCGCCGCGCCGACGGCGAGCGCCGACGCGATCTGGCGTCCGCTGCCGATGCCGCCCGCCGCGAGCACGGGGGTCGGCGCGACCGCGTCGATCACCTGCGGCCAGAGGACCAGGCTGCCGATCTCGCCGGTGTGGCCGCCGCCCTCGGTGCCCTGCGCGATGATGATGTCGATGCCGGCTTTCTTGTGTGCCAGTGCTTGACGCGGGCTGCCGCACAGTGCTGCCACGAGGCGTCCCGACTTGTGAACGCGCTCGATGACCTCCTCGGGCGGCGTGCCGAGCGCGTTGGCGACGAGCCGGACCTTCTCGTGCGTGAGCGCGACGTCGACCTGCGGGCTCGCGGTGGCGGCGGTCCAGCCGAGCAGCTGGTGGTGGCGCTCCTCGGGCGGCAGCTCGGGCACGCCTGCGTCCGCGAGCAGCTTCGCGGCGAACCGCCGGTTCTGCTCCGGGATGGCGGCGAGCAGCGTCGCCTCGAGCTTCGCCGGGTCCATCTCGCCCATGCCCTCGTATTTTCCGGGGATGACGATGTCGACGCCGTACGGCTTGTCGCCGATGTGCTCGTCGATCCACTTGAGCTCGACCTCGAGCTGCTCGGGCGAGAAGCCGACCGCGCCCAGGACACCGAAGCCGCCGTTGCGCGACACCGCGACCACGACGTCGCGGCAGTGGGTGAAGGCGAAGATGGGGAACTCGATCCCCAGACGATCGCAAAGCTCCGTGTGCACGATGGAACCTCCTCGGGGTGATCGGCGGGGTATAGCAGCCGTTACACGGGGGACGCGAGCCCCGACCGCACGCTCGCGTCCCGTGCGCCCGAGCGGCCCCGGCCTTCGTGACGCGTTGTCAACGTCGCGCGGCGTGGGATAGACCGCCGGAATGCGTCGTCATCGCGTCATCCAGTGGAGCACCGGCAACGTCGGGAAGATGGCCCTGCGGGCCATCCTGCAGCGTCCGGACCTGGAGCTCGTCGGCCTCTGGGTGCACGGCCAGGACAAGGTCGGCCGCGACGCCGGCGAGCTGTGCGGCCTGCCGCCCTGCGGCGTCGAGGCGACCAGCGACGCGGACGCGCTGCTGAAGCTCGACGCCGACTGCGTGTCGTACACCGCGACCGGCGACCTCCGGCCCGCCGAGGCCATCGACGACATGTGCCGCATGCTGGAAGCCGGCAAGAACGTCGTCTCGACCTCGGTCGTGTCGCTGATCTACCCGCCCGCCGCCGACCCGAAGTCGGTCGCGAAGCTGGAAGCCGCGTGCCGGAAGGGCAACACCTCGTGCTTCACCTCCGGCATCGACCCTGGCTTCGCCAACGACGCGCTGCCGATCACGCTGCTCGGCGCGTGCCAGCGCGTCGACTCCGTCCGCGTGATGGAGATCCTCAACTACGACACCTACGACCAGGGCACGGTGCTGTTCGACACCATGGGATTTGCTACGCCGCTCGACCACACGCCGCTGATCCTGATCCCCGGCGTGCTCACGATGGCGTGGGGTTCCGTCGTCCGGGTGATCGCGGCAGCACTCGGCGTCGAGGTCGAGGAGATCCGCGAGACGCACGAGAAGGCTGCCGCGGAGACGACGTTCCACATCCCCGCGGGGGAGGTCCCGAAGGGCACGCAGGCCGGGCTGCGCTTCGAGGTGCAGGCGATCGTCGACGGCAAGCCGAAGATCGTCCTCGAGCACGTGACGCGGCTGCGCGACGACGTCGCACCGTCGTGGCCGAAGCTCGCGCAGCACGGCGGCTACCGCGTCGACATCCGGGGCAACCCGTCGTTCCTCTGCGAGCTGCAGATGAAGGGCGAGAGCGGCGATCACAACGAGGGCGGCCTCGTCGCGACCGCGCTGCGCGTGCTGAACGCGATCCCCGCGGTGTGCGCGGCGAAGCCCGGCGTGCTGTCGATCCTCGACCTGCCGGTCGGGATGTGTGCGGGCGCGATGTACGGGCGCTGAGCGCAGTTCGCGCTTCCCGATCAGCGGACGATCGCCGAGCGCAGCGACCGCGCCACGGCGCGACGATCCCGCGGCGCCAGCGCGCCGACTCGTCCGAGGATCAGCGACCGGCGGGCGGGGAGAGCACGACCGCGGGTCGGCGCTTCGCCTGGCGGCGGTCGCTGAACGGGAACGGCACCACGACGACGCTCCAGGGCTCAGAGGTCACGGTACGCCTCGTCGTCGTAGGCCGAGCCCCACTCCGACAGCGTCGACTCGAACCCCTTCAGGTAGGCACGGTCCGAGGCCTGCTGCCGCCGCAGCGTCACGCGGTCGCCGTCGATCTCGAACTGCACGACGTCGCCCTGCTTCAAGCGCAGCGCTCGTCGCACATCGGCGGGAATCGTCGCCTGGTACTTGCTCGTCAAGCGGGACGCCGCGATGGTCGCCATCGGTCGACGGGGATTCCTTTCCCATTACGGTGGCAAGCCTACGCGCTTCGCCACGGGTGATCGGGATGTGCGCGGGGCGGCTCGCCGAACCCGGTCCCCGACCTCCCGGCAGATGACGGCCACCACTGCGGCTCGTGGCTTCTCCGATCTGCTGACCCGCGTCCAGTACCGGGCGGAGACTCGTTCTGATTCCGCTTCTATTGCTACGGGGTCCGTTATAGGCTGCCGCGGTGATCCGATCGTTCGCGGACCGGGGCACGGAAGATGTCTTCGACGGCGTCGATACCCGACTCGCGCGAAAGACATGTCCGGCAACGCTCTGGGCCGTCGCTCGACGGAAGCTGACGCAGCTCAACCGTGTTCGGGGCCTTCGGGAATTAGCGGTGCCTCCCGGAAATCACCTCGAACGCCTGCGCAGTGATCGCGCGGGCCAGCACAGCATCCGAATCAACGATCAGTACCGCGTGTGCTTCCGATGGGAGGCTGGAAATGCCGACGAAGTCGAGATCGTTGACTACCACTAAGCGCGCACGGGCGAAGAAGCCAGCCGCCTCCCCGGCGGCGCTCGTTTCGCGACGGCTGCCACGCGCGCATCCGCCGACGCATCCTGGCGAGATGCTGCTCGAAGAGTTCTTGCGGCCTCTCGGGATCAGCCAGTCGGCATTTGCGGTCCGGCTCGGAGTTTCGTTTCCGCGTCTGAACGAGGTCGTTCGCGGGAAGCGCGCGGTCACGCCGGACACGGCCCTGCGCCTGGCACGGGTCCTCGGCATGTCCGCCGATTTCTGGCTGGGGCTGCAACAGGACTGGGATCTGTGGCATGCGATGCACGGTGCCGAGGCAGCCAGAATCGGACGGCTGGAGCCGCTCAAGAGTGTCGGCTGAGCACCCGCGCGACGGGATGACGTGCTGCGCCGCCGATCTGGTCGAGGTCCTGCGTGGCGGCCCGCACGCCGACGAGGCGTTCGCGGACGACCTCGATCGCATCACCCGTGAGCAACCACCCGTCGAGCCCTCGCCGTGGGGACGCTGATCGACACGAGCGTGGTGGTCGCAGCGGAGCGTGGGACGCTGCGGAGACTCGTTCTGATTCCGCGATGCGATCGCCGAGGCCCCGCGCGGTTGTGATGTCGCCACCCGCCTTTCGGGGTTGGGCAGCATTTTTGTGCGTGCAGCCCTTGACGGATTTCGCGAGGGCCACCCGGCCATCACGACCGGACCGTCGAGGCACCCCCGCCGCGCGCGTACGACGCCCGCCAGCGCACGCGCACCGCGCGCGGCCGCTTCGCCCCTCGCGCGCCGAGATCGACGCGCACGGCCCGCCGGAGACCCCCTCAAAAAGGCGGTGGTACAGCCATCGCATGATCGCGACATCCGGCATTCATCCCGCAGCGCTCGAGCATCTCGCCGCGCCGCTCGCACCCGCTGAAGTCGACCGGCTCGCAGACGAGATCGCCGAGGTGGCGTCGCACATCGACGCCGCCGAGCACCGTCTCCTGACCCTGATCCGCCGCTTCGACGAGGGCAGCGGCTGGGCGACGCACGGCGCGCTGACCTGCGCCCACTGGCTCAACTGGCGGATCGGCCTCGACCTCGGCGCCGCGCGCGAGCGTGTCCGCGTGGCGCACGCGCTCGCGACGCTGCCGCTGGTCGACGATGCGCTCCGGCGCGGTGCGATCAGCTACTCGAAGGTGCGCGCGATCACGCGCGTCGCGAGTGCCGCGACCGAAGCCACGCTGCTGGAGATGGCGACCCACGCGACCGCGTCGCAGCTCGAGCGCATCTGCCGCGGCTACCGTCGCGTCGTCACCGACGCGGAAGCGGGACAGCCGCCGAGCCTCGTGGACGAGGAGCGCGCGCGCTTCGTCCGGGTGCGCGACACGGACGACGGCATGGTGCGCATCGATTCCCGACTCCCCCTCTTCGCCCCAACGTGAAGTCCTCGCCGCGTGACACCGCGCGGCTCCGCCCGGAGGAGGCGGCCGTCGTGCTCCAGGCGCTCGACGTAGCGCGGCGCCGGGCGTGGAGTGCGGGCGCGGCGCGCGCTGCCGACGAGTCGGCCGCGGCGGCGAGCGTTGCCGATGCCGGCGGCGTTTCCGCGGAAGGCGGACGCACCGCCCGGCCCCGCGCGGCGGCGGCACCGGCGGACACTTCCGCGGAAACGCCGCCGCCCGCACGGCGAGCGGACCAGGGGCAGCACCACGAGCCGCCGCCGGCGCTGTCGCGCGCCGACGCGCTGGTGGCGGTCGCGGAGTCGTGGCTCTCGTCGGTCGCCGTCGGCGACGGTCACGACGCGGCGGGACTGCCGGTCGAGCTGGTCGTGCACGTCGACCGCGCCGCGCTCGCGGCGGGCACGGATCGCACGGACGACCGACGCGACGCCCCACACGCCCCCGACGCAGCGCAGCTCGCACCGCACGCCACGCTCGCCGACGGCACGCCCCTCGCGCTCGCGACCGCGCGGCGGCTCGCCTGCGACGCGACCGTCGTGCTCGTCGACGACACGCGCGCCGGAGCCGCGGTCGTCACCGCCGCTCGTGATACGGACGGCGCCCGCGACGCGCGCGCCGACGCTCGCGAAGCGTCCGACGCGGCGAGCGTCGCGTCACGCCGCACGCGCCGCATCTCGCCACGCCCGCGCCGCGCGCTCCGCCTGCGCGACGACGGCTGCTGCTTCCCCGGCTGCACGAACCGCATCACCGACGTGCACCACGTCGTCGCCTGGATCGACGGCGGCGCCACGAGCCTCGCGAACACGCTCTTGCTCTGCCGCAGGCACCACCGCTTCGTGCACGAGCACGGCTACCGCGTGGTGGCCGCGCGCGACGGCGGGCCGCGGTTCTTCCGCCGCGACGGTCAGCCCGTGCCGCTCGCGGACGAGCCGCTGCGGTCACCGCTCGGGAACGACTCGCCCGCAGGCGGCGCCACCGGTGCCGCCCCAGCCCCGGACGCGCTCGCCGCACTCCGTGCGGCGCACGCGGCGCGCGGCCTCGCGATCGACGCAACGACGGCTTTCCCGCGCTGGGACGGCACGCCACTCGACGCCCACCTCGCGGTGCAGGCGCTGCTCGGCGCAGCGGGCCTCGCCACGACGCACGACTCGTGAGCGGATCTGGTGCCGCACGCGCCCAGCATCGCCGCCGGCAGCGCGATCACGGTCGGTGTCCGCCCACACGAAGCTCGCGCGACGGAACGGGGAAGGCAAGTATTTCTTCGGTCTTACAGGACCTTGTGCCGGTGCGAGCAAGGGTGGCCGCACTTCCGACGAGCAGTCGAGCTCGAGTCAGGCGACGCGCGCAGAACGCCTGGC
>Ga0172362_10002933_pt1 | contig 14794 bp, 18 predicted proteins | sample LakKivs1_kivu2a2_FD_114534 | JGI IMG/M metagenome (GOLD analysis project Ga0172362, IMG submission 114534) | Sediment microbial communities from Lake Kivu, Rwanda - Sediment s1_kivu2a2 | ecosystem: Environmental > Aquatic > Freshwater > Lake > Sediment | place: Rwanda: Western Province, Lake...
GATATATTATTCAAGTGAAATTACAAAATTTCTGCAAATATCCCACCGAATTTGGTAAAAAAATTACTGAAGGAAAAATGAAAGAAGTAATTGATTTATTGTTAAAGTCATACAATAAACCAGTTATCTCAGGAGAAAAAAAGAGAATAAAAGTTGATATGGGAAAACGTCTTCTTCTCAGTATTTATTACAATAACAAAGTTCCAACAGAATTCACAAGAAGAAGTCAACATATTGACCATATTATACCATATTCTTCTAAATATATTGGAGAATTGGATATAAATAGATTGGGAAATATGATGATAATGGATGGAGAAATGAATAGTGGAAGAGGTAATCGTTCTATAAGTTATTATTATGAGACGAATCCAGAATTGATGAAAACACTAAATTATCCTTCTATTGAGGAATATGATCATGTGGTGGAACAAGACGGTAGAAATACGGAAATCATAGATAATGATTATTATGATGGTTATGCGACAAGATTGGAAAATATATATAGAGATTTTGGAATAAAATATATATTTCGAATGTGATTATAAATTATTAATTTTTTTGGATAAAATGTATGATTCAAATTCTTTATCAAATTTCTCCCAACATTCATCACATTTAAGTCTAGAACCTTTATTTATAGTTTCAGAAATTTCTTTCCATCTTAAAACAGGGACTTCTCTTTTGCAATCGTCGCAAAAAAAAGTTTTAATATTAGTTGGAACCTGATATTGCATACTTTTTATTACATATTTATAATAATTTTTTTACGAAACTCGATTTAGCTCTAAAGCTTAACACTAGTTTTCACCGAATGTAACACCTTCTAGAACTTCGATCAGCTCATCAGAATCTCTTCTAAAAATCACACTTGGTGACTTTCTTTCAGATTTTTCTTTCAGAGCGATTCGTTCTTTCTTGATCTTTCTGTAAAGTTCAAGATGTTCCGGTATCATTTCAGCAAACTTCTTAACGTTTTCTTCAAAACCTCTGAATTCGATATAATATTGTCCATCTTGGTCGTAGATGAAAAAGTAGACAGACATTTTCTCGATGAGACGACATCCTTCAATAAGCTCTTCGCCGTTGTAACCTGGAAAAGGTGAACGAAGAACAGCGAGATTCTTTCTAAGGACATCGAATTCTTCGTAGAATTTGTCAGCATTTGGACCCTCAGGAATGATAAAACAGCTGGACCCACAATCAAGAATCGTGAGTTCTTCTTTTGGAAGTTTGCATTCCATTTGACTCATAATCATAACCGCGAGGATTTGTGGAATATTTTTGAAGTAAAATCGCTCAAAGAATGAGTGAATATCATTCATAAAACGGTCAATGTCCTTTCCAATCACATCAAGTCGAGTAACGTATTTGTCAATGTAGCGAGTGCTGACTTCATCAAGTTCATAACTATCTAATCCTTTCACTTTATCAAGAACAAGGTCGAGAACACGTTTAAGGACGTGGAAGTTGTAGTGATCGTAAGTTTCTTTCATTACTTCAAGAAGAAGGGCTTTGAGCTGCTGAGCACCGTTCTTAAAATTTACAGATGAAAACTCGGCAACAACGCGCGAAACACCATCTATATTTTCATTAAACACTGAATACTCTGCAATCACACCTCCAATCAAACCTACCTGTTTCTTCTGGGCTTTCTTGCACAGGGCAATTGCCCAATTTTTCTGAAAGCCGACTTCGAATGTGTAGTGAATGTTGATAACTTTGAAATTAGTTCTTGGCATTATTTTTTGTTAACCTAATTAAAGAATATTTAGTGAAAATTACCATCAATTTTTTTTTACGAACATTATAAGTAAAGTTTCTTTATTTAAAAAAAATTGTGATAATTATATATAATGACTGATGATAATTTTGACCCAATATATGGGGAAGAAATAGATAACCCATATATATTAGGAAAAACTCAATATTCTTTAAAATCACTATATGAATGGTTTATGGTGAGAAAGTGTTTTATTAATCCAATGACTAATAATTTATTGAATACAATAGAACAAAATGATATAGTGGATAAATTTAGGGAGCAAAATTGGTTACCAGAAATGAATTATAGTAAGATGTCAAGCCATAAAATAGTTGGAATAATGGAAAAACACAAATTGCATATGGATGATATAAAACGAAATGAAGTTAAGTTGATAGATTTAAGGAATAGATTACAGGAAAATGAGAATAAGATGGTAAAAGCTAGAAAAAAGGAGAGATATGAAAAGATTATAGATAGCTTAAATGAAAGAATAAAAAAACAAGAGATTTTATTACAAAACTTAAAAACAATTTCATAGTTAAATTAAAATGGAGGAAACATTACCTTTAATTGAAAAATATAGACCATTAAAATTGGATGATATAGTAGGAAATAAAAATCAAATAATATTTTTAAAAAAATTTATAGAAACCAAAAATATTCCAAATTTATTATTAACTGGTGAACCAGGTGGTGGTAAAACATCTGCTGTTATTGCATTTGCTAATGAATATTTAGGTCCATTATATAAGGATTATTGCATGGAATTAAATGCAAGTGATGAGAGAGGAATTGAGGTGGTTAGGTCTAAGATAAAGATATTTTCGCAGAGAAAGTCTTGTGCCGATAAATATAAGATTATAATATTGGATGAGAGTGATAATATGACAACAACAGCGCAATTGGCATTAAAAAGAACAATGGAACAATATGAGGATACTACAAAATTTCTGTTCACTTGTAACAATATTGAGAATATAATATCTGGTATACAGTCTAGATGTAAGATAATGTATTTTGGACGCATTGAGAGAGAGGAGGTTTTGGATAGATTGGACAGTATAAGTAGAAAAGAGAATATAATAATTGGAAGGGATGCATTGAATTGTATAATTGATTTGACTGAGAATAAGTCAGATTTGAGGGAAATGTTAAATAAATTGGAGTTAGTGAAAGCAAATTATGGGAATGAAAATAAGATAGGAGAGGAGGAGATTTTTAGTTTATGCGATAAACCTTCGCCATTATTAATTAAGGATATAATATTTTTTTTGAAAGAAAAAAAGCTGAAGGATGCATTGGACATAATTAATGCATTAAAGAATGATGGATATCAGAGTTCTGATATATGCATAACATTGAATAATGAAATAATGAATAGTAATGTTATAACGAATGAAAATTTAAAGAGATTATTGATAGAGTGTATAGGAAATTATAATATGTATTTTTTGGAGGGAAATGAGAGTTTACTGCAGATAGGTGGGATGGTTATGGATATTTATAAAATAATAAGTTTATAATTTAATTAAAAAAAATATTTATGTATAAATGGAAGATTTATATGTAAAAAGTGAAGATGATAATCCATTTGATGTGCCTATTAGACGATTATGGAGTGTAAAAAATATGTTTAGATTTTTGTTGGTTGGAGTTCCTAGATTATTTGCAATTCTGTTTTTATATATTATAGTTATAATAATATTACTTTTGGTTGGAAATATTGAATATTTATTTAAAAAAATATGGAAATGGGCTTCTAGATTGAAATTATATCTTTATGGTTTTAAAAAATTGGATATAGATAATGAAACTGAAAAAATAATTAAAGAAAGTAAGGCACAGATTATTATTGCAAATCACGCGAATTATGTGGATCCATTTATTATGATGCATTTATTTCCAGATGCGAAATTTGTTGCATCAGAATTTATGAAAAATATTCCTGTTTTACCATATATTTACAATCGCAGATGTATTTATTTAAAAAATGATTTCGGGGGAAACTTGACAAAAGAAATAGAAAATGAAATAAAAAAAGGGACAAGAATAGTTTTTTTTGCGGAAGGAGTTTGTTCAAACCCAGATTTATTTTTAAAATTGAGAAATGGTGCATTTGTTCCACAAAAAGATATATTATCTGTGCATATTTCTTATCCAAATAATAATCACTGGGTTGCGGGAGAACAAGATATGGTAGAAGATATATGTATACAATGTTCAAATAAGAAAAATTATGCAAAAATTAGAGCTCTTCCTGATTATCATATATCTGAAGAGGAAAAGAAGGATATTGAATTATTGAAAGAAAATTATAGAATATATTATGCAAAAGGTTTTGGAATCAAATTAAATAACAAAAGTTATAAAGATCACCCATACTACAAACTAAAATTACCTACTGAAAAAAATTGATTTAAAAAAAACTTGATTTATTTATGTAAGTATAAAATGACTTCGGTTACAGATATTACAGTTGAAGACTTAGTTAAGCTGTCCATTAATGGAAGACGCGAAAATTCAAGCAAGCGATTTGAACGTTATGTTCGTGCCCGCGATGAGGCATTTGACATTTTAACCGATGGAGTCGTAGAGCGTGTTAAGCTGGCAGCTACTAAGGGTGATTTTCGTTATGAGATTTACAGTTGGCACAACAAGCCGAGAGGTGAATCGAGTGAAGGTTCTGAGGAATCTGGTCCACAACTTATTTTTGGAAAAGATGAGAATGGAGAAAATGGACTACATATTATGACGCTGGTTCAGCCAACAAATTTGGAGTATGCAGACACATTGATGGCTAAGTTACGTGATTTTTTTAAGAATCAATTTACATCTACAGATGAGACTATTGAAGACTCACAGAAGAAGAACTTTATTAAGGTTTTTCTTCACAGAGACCCTGCAAATCCTCGTGCTTGTTCACTTGTGGTGAGTTGGGATCGTTTCAAGACTGATCAACTTCCAAGACGTCCATTTAATGGATATTCAGGACAAGCTGGTCACGCAGGAGGTTCTGGATACAGAACTGGAGAGAATGTGAGACCTACAAGTGTTGAGAGAACTACTTCATATGGAGAGAGACAACAAAATTTTGGAGGATTAAGACATCCAGTAAGAGGAATTAATCCAGTGAGAGGAACTTTTAGAGGAAGAGGGAGAGGAAGAGGAGCATCAATTTCTCGTCAGTAGATTATTAAATTATAATTATATTTTATATGGAAACTTGGTTAATTATATATGATAAATATGATTTATCATTTTCATTAAATTTTAGGAGGGAGATAGGATTTCAGCCATTTTATAATTTTATATATTTAAGTTATGATAGAAATAATGCTTCAAAAATATCGAATAATAAAATAGTTTATGATAAAATATTGATAGCTTTGTGGGATACGAATGAGATAATAAAATGTGTTTCTCATTTAAATTCAAAACAGATATTTTCGGTTTCAACAACAGATTTAACTCCATTTTCAATTAAAAAAACAATACTTTTTTCAAGTAGTGGATATTTTATTGATTTATGTAATGAGACTTTATATGGGAAAGTGAGTGAAATAGCAATACCAATAGAAACAATATCTTGTTATGATTATGATAATAAGCGGTCGTCTTGTTTATCAGAAAATACTAAGATAAGTTATTTAAAAGATGCTGGACCTTCTGCATATTTACCGGCATATGGAATAGAGAAGGATACGCAGTGGAGGGATAGAAAGGAGGATGCATTGGAATTTTCTAATTTGGCGTTAAGGGAGGCGTTAATGGATAAGAAGTATTTAAAATTTACGGAAGATAAATATATTGTAACAAAAGACAATAAATATGGAAGTTATTGTAGTTTTCAGATTGAATTACATAATAAAATAGAATTAGCTTTTGCTGGAATTATTGAGGATAATGGAGAATTAGAAATAGACGATGGTTCTGCTGCTGCAATTTTAATGAAATATTGTTTTATGAGAAAAATTGATGATAAAATTGATTAAATAATAGTTAAATAAAAATGTTTTTCTCTTGTTTTTGTTCTAATAAAAAATATATAAAAGAAAATGTGATTACACATTGTAAATTGGTAAAGGTGGATAGATTATTGAAATTATTAAATCCGATATCAAATGAAATAATTATGCAGAAAGAATTTCCGGATACAATAATTACAAATTGCGTTTGTAATTGTTATGGAATAAAATTGTTAATAATTTCTACTAAAAATGTTGTTTATATTCTGGATGAATCCAATTTTAAAGAAATTTATACGTTTACATTGGAAGAAGAAATTTTGTCTTCTTGTTCTGAAAAAAATTGTAATCGATTTTACATTGGATGCAAATCTGGTAGAATAGTTGTATATACTGCTAAATTTCTTAACAGGTTTATTTGTAATGAAATATACAATATTTATTGCTTTAAACCGGTTTACAATATTGCGATACATGTTGAGAGAAATGGAGAAAATGTAAAAAAACAGATATATGCAGGATTTTCGAAATGGGAGGATAAACCATTACAACAAGTAAATATTTATAACAACGACAAATTGGACAAGAATTTCCTTTGCTTATCCAAGGATTAATGCAATCAAAATGAAAACTGTGATTACAAGGTAATTTACACCATCCTATGTTATTTTCAATAAGACAAATACCACAAGTGTCTATTTCATTTAATATTATATTTTTCATCAATAATGGTTGGTTAGGAACACCTTTATTTATGTAAACGTAATTAAGAGCGTTTAATGAAAGGATAATATCTATAATGTTAGCGATTGTATGGAAAAATAATAGTATAACAAAAAATTTTATTTCAGAATTCATAATTGAAAGATAAGCCAATGAAATAAAAGTGCTTATTAAGTAGAAAAAAGATTTGAAGAAAAAAATTATTTTTTGTTGTAAAAAAAATTTTTGATTATATTTCCATAATTCAAAATCACAATATAAATTAAAATTTACATTATATATATTACAAAATTTAAATAATGCTATGAACTGATAAATAACACAAATAATATTCAATACAACTGCTAATATTAAGCTATATATAAAAACCGGAATTTCTAGGAGAAATTTATCAATAATTATTATTCCATATGTGGTAAATCCAATATTCATAACAATATTTAATATTTTTATAGCATAGAAATATTTATCTATAATCATTTTTTATTTATTTACAATTGTGTAAATAATAATCAATTTTTTATAAATTATTCTCCAAAAAAATCACTTACTTTGGGATTTACTTTTACTTTACTCGGTTCAAATTCCTCTATAAATAATCCTTCCAAATTCCTTGCCCTAGACAATGCCACATAAGATTGTCCATATTCGAAAATTCCTTTTCCAATATTAATCTTCACACAATCCAAGCTTTGTCCTTGAGATTTATGTATAGTTGAACACCAAGCTAATGCTAATGGAATTTGTCTTGCTATTATATTAGTAACACTAGATATTTCATAAGTATAATCGTGTCTATCAATCGTTTCCACTTCTTGATTCACAAATTTTACTTGCGGTAAATCCCTAGAATCAAATCCAATTACAACACCTCTTGACCCATTTACTAACCCTTTTTCTTGGTCAATATTTTTTAATAACATTACCTGAGCGCCAATTGATAATTGAAGAATTTTTTCATAATTATTTTCTTTATCAATAATTTCTTGATATCTAAGAAAATCATCTTCTCGCATTTTTGTTATGCGCTCACCTTCAATTTCATAAAGAGTTTCATACTCAATAACATTTGGGTCAGTTAATTTTGCAAATTCCGTTTTATTTATTTTATCAACTGATTTTTTGGTTGAATATAACATTGTTGGAATAATTCCTGATGATAAATCTGGTTCAATACCGATTCTAGATTGGATTATTTTTATAGTTTCATCAGACATTCTGCCTACTCTCACTTCCGATAATACTTTCTGAAAAATTGGGTCTTTTTGCCTCATTATTTCATTTAATATAATCTTCTCGTGAATAACTTCTGCCCATCTTTCACTTTCAAAACAATATCTGGAATCTTCTTCTTCCTTGGAAACAGGAGGTAACTGATAAAAATCTCCTAATAATAATACCTGAATTCCACCAAAAGAACGCTCATTTCCTCTAACTAAACGAGCAACATTCTCTATTAACTCAAAAAAAGATGCATTCATCATTGAAACTTCATCAATTATTAAAACATTACACCTTTGCCATTTTGTTTTCTTAGGCCAAGATTTTAATATTTTCTCAGATAAATACTGTGCAGATTTATCTCCAACACCTAAACTGCCCCAAGAATGGATTGTTTTTCCATTAATTAAACACGCTGCCGCTCCAGTCATAGCTGTAACCGCGACTGTTCTCCTTATTCTTTCACAATGAGCGACAATTTTTCTAACAAGATGTGATTTTCCGGTTCCTGCTTGACCTGTAATTAAAATATTTTTTCCTTGAAGAAACGCTTGATAAGCTAAATTTTGGCTATCAGTTAAATTCGATATTTTAGATGCTTTTAGAAATGATAGCATTTAACTACATTTAAAATAATTTTTTAAAAAATCATTTTTTCCTAAAAAAAATTAGCTTAAAGAAAATGAACTAAAATAAAATAAGAGAGATGAAGATTTTTCAGCCCCCAGTAGAAGAACAAGAAGACGGTTTCGTTACCAGTTTTACATTTGATAGTTCAGAGGAACAGCAAAGTTTTGCGGATTTTTTGAACAATATGTCAATTGGATTTTTAAAGTCCAAATTTCCCGTAGTTGAAGATGGAAAAGTTAGATATCAGACTGGATTTGTTGTAGCAAGTCCAACACAAGATACAGAGGAGGAGCAAGAACCTGAACAAGTTGAGGAGGTTGTTGAGGAGAAGCCTAAGAGGAAGGGAAAGAAGGCAGAATTGGCTTGAATGGATTTGAATTATATATTTGATTAAAAATTATATTCTAATATAATTTTAATGGTAAAGAGAAAACAAAAAGGAGGTGAAAATTACAGTGATGGTGGCACAGGAGGTAGTCCAGGAACATTGGCAGCTGATATTATTGGATTAATTAAATATTCTTTTGCTACAATATCTGACTCAATGAATGTTATGAATTCGATTAGTGATTTACCAGGTGATATGGGGACTGCATTTGATGAGAAGGCTGCGCCAAATCCTGACAATGTGCAATGGAATTAGAGATTAAAATCCTCTTTAATGATTTTTTGGATACGATTATTTTTGATATTTTCTTCTTGACTATTATCTTCAAATTTAAACTCGAGAATAACCATAACAGCTAATAAATAATTGAATTGTGTTTTAAGATATAATTCATCAATAATTTCTTTTGTTTTTTCACTAATTATATTTAGACCTTTTGTGCTTATTTTAACATTATTTTGAAGATTTTCTAGCACATCATAAAGAACAATTAACGCATTTTGGTAAAAGTTATTTATTTTTATAACGAAATCAACATACTTTCTACCCAAACTGTCATTACGAGCTAATTCTTCAATTTGTTCTTTTTTTAATACTAATAAACGACCACCGTTTGCAACACATTGTTTATGGTCTAAAATGTTGATATACTGCAATATTTTTGATATTCGTTTATTTTCATATGCTAATTTTAATTCATCATTTTCAAATTTTTCATTTTTGTATTTTATTTCTTCATAAGGAGGTAAACAGAAAACACCCTTCTGCAAACTTTTAAGTCTTTCAAATGTAAAACTACCTTTATATTCTCCATCTTTAGATGGGAAAGGAACTGTGCTCAAAATTGCTGCTATTAAATTATTTCTAACAATAAAATGATAAACAATCTTCTCACACATCTCCATCTTAGTCAATTTACATTTTTCTTCATCTATACAATAACGATCGCCTAATGCCTCAATTTCTTTAACTGATTTTGTCTGCGGTTTTACTTCAATATTTTTTGGTTTTACATTCTTCAATTTAGCTATATTTTCCATTTTTACTTTACTTTCTAATATATTAAGCATTTTGTTCTTCTTTTCAGGTCTATTTTCTTGTTTCTTTTCAGGTCGATTTTCTGATTTCTCAGGTCTATTTTCTGATTTCTCAGGTCTATTTTCTTGTTTCTCAGATTTATTTTCTGATTTCTCAGATTTATTTTCAGGTTTCTCAGATTTCTTTTCTGAATTTTTATTATTTTTAGTCGAACGTAAAATATTTTCTAATTCCTTCTTTGCGTTTTTTATGGTTTCTGATTGATAATTTCTTGTAGGTTCAATATTTACTATTTCTTCCTCATCTTCGTAATTATTTTCATCGTTTTCTTCGTTATTTTCATCTAAATTATTTTCATTATTTTCAGGATAATTATTTTCCCTATTTCCACCAACAAATCTCTTTTTCAATTCTAAATCGTTTATCTCACCCAATAATTTCAATGCACGATTTTGAACATAATAAACGTCTGGATAACTTATGTTTATTCCTTTAAACATAGTAGGTTTCAATTTTTTACCTTTAAAATGTTCGGATAATCTACCAGATAATTCATTAACTAAGAATTTTTCTTCTTTTAAATTATCATATTTCATATTTAATTCTAAATCAGTTGAATTATTATTTTCAATATTATTATAAACTTCTTTTATTTGTTGTAATGGAAGTTCATATAATTTTTTAGTATAAGTTATCGCAATTTTATTACAGAAATTTTCATCCAAAAAATTCTCTTTGTTTTGTTTAAATAATTCTCTGGACTTATTAATTATTTTATCGATTAAAATCTTATCTTCAGAAGCTGCACTTTTAACCATATTTTTTACTTCAGCTTTTGTGTCAAGTTGAGATTGGGTTCCGCCCATATGTATATAAATAGATTTTATTTTATTCATAATCCCAAATCTTTTTCAAACATTTTTAATGCATCACAAAAAATATGTTTCTTTAACTTAACCAATGGATATTTTGTCATCATCATTTCATATAATTCTTCCAATTTTATTCTTGATTTATACATTAAATATGCAATTACTAAACAAGTTGAACGATATTTTCCATGTTTGCAATGTATAAGTAAATTATTATTTTGGTGTAATTTCATATCTATTATTTTGCATAATTGTTCCAATTGGTAATAATATTCTCTATTATTCTTTTCTTTTTCACTTTCTGGAAAATTATCTGAAATTGGAACTCTCATGCATTGAATTTTTCCTGAATTTTTTAAAAATTCTACTTCATTCGTAGTATTTATTATAACATCAATATTTCTTGACGTCAAAAAATTTATGTTAAATGCATCTCTCTTATTTCCCAAATACAATCCATTAATTATCTCTATAGGCATATTATATTAAAATGTTTTATTTATAGCCATTTTCTGCACAGATAAAAATACAAATACTAAAGCAACAATAAATGTTATGAAAATTAATCCTACCAATATATAAATATAATTAATATTTCTTGTATTTATCTTCAACTGTGTTTCCCCATTTAATGGCGATGCCAATTGATCATCAGAAATACCCAAATAATCTTTGCATACTTGTTCATTCACATATTGATAATCTTTCTTTCCAACAAACCACTCCACTCCAAAAAAACCCCATAATGATATTACAGTTGCATATAATATGATATAAGTATACGACAAAAACTTGCTATTTTCTAAATTTTTTGTTAAAAATAATAATGGAAATAAATATAATGCTAAAACTATATTATCCTGATCATCCTTATTTGGCTTGAATCCATAAAAGAATCCAATTAATCCTGCTATTAAAACGGTTGAACCCATAATTTTGAAGAAGTCCGATCTGTTATTTAATTTTCGCATATAAAAAATTAGGTAAACAATACCCAGACTTCCATAAAGAAAAATTACCAAAATTGTTATTACTTTCATTCCAGAATCTTTTCCTGTTTTCTTGTCTCTCTCACTCATATCATCCAATCCTTTCTTTGCATAACAATATAAGAAAACAAAAAGAAAAGTTCCAATTAAAAAAACTGTCCAATATTTGTCAACTTCCATTTTTGGATTCCCATAATAAATGACTAATGCAATTAATACTAATGCTGCAATAAAATTCTGTATATAATTTCTAGTTGATGGTATTGGAGATACAAACTTTATCCATATTTGAGAAAATATTTGAAATCCAAAATAAAGAAAAATAAACAATATAAAGGGCAAATTTTTATTAATTTCACTATTAAATATATCCATCTAATTTATCCCTAGAAAATATAATTTCTGAAAATATAAAATTAAAACAGCTTAAAGAAAACTCGACTTAATAAATAAAAATTGATTTTAGGTATATCTATTTTATAAACCGAGAGGAGATGACAGAGGTAGAATACATGCAGAAGTTAGGGAAACTTGATTCACAGTTGTTTCAAGAATTGTTAGCTTCTTTTAATGAGAATGATGACATAAAAATCCCTTCATCTAAAAAGAGGAATCCAACAGAAATTTTTGGAAGAAATAGCACTTGTATATTTTGTAAGTCATTTGAATGTATTGTTGATTCGGAAGAAGGGCGATATGTATGCACAAAATGTGGCAGAGATAATGGAGAAATATTAGATTCACAGGAATGGAGATCATCGAATGATGATATGAAAAAGAATGGGGATCAGTCAAGAGTTGGAATGCCTATTAATGAAAGTTTTCCAAAGGCTTCATTATCTTGTATAATTGGAGGTTATGGAAATCAACCTTTTCGTAGATATCAGAAATATAATACTATGGATTATGATGAACGAAGTTTATTGAAAAACTTTCAATTTATAGATACAAGCACTGATGATTTATGTTCAGAAGCAGTTAAGGAACATGCAAAAAACGTATACAAGAAAATTAGTGAAGATGAGAACAAGAGAGGAAAGAAGAAGCAGAGTATTATGGCTGCTTGTGTTTGTTTTGCTTCACAGGGAAGAGATATTGATGTTGATAAGGAGAAATTGAGTGAGAATTTTTTGGTTACGAAAAAGAAATTTACTAAGGGATGTAATTTTTACAAGGAACAATTGTTTGAGAAGGAACCGGAATATTATGCTAAAATGAAACCAATATCAGCAGAAGATGAGATAAAGAAAATATGTCATATGATAAGTATGGAAGAATTATATACAAATATTACTTGTTATGTTGCCTATATGGCCATGGAACTGGGTGTAGTAATAAAGAATACACCAATATCAATTGCGATTGGATCAATTTTTTTGGTATCCAATTTGTATGAAATACCAATTGATAGGAAAGATTTATCTTCTAAGTGTGATATTAGTGATGTGACGATTAATAAGTTGGTTACATTATTGACAAGTTATAGAAATTATTTGATACCGACTGAAAAATTGTATCAACGATTTATGGAATTAAGAAATTAATTTCTTTTGATATAGTCTGGTTTTACTGTTACAAAATTAGAAATAGAGAAAGTGAGAGTGAGCCAAACGAAGAATATAAGAGAAGATAGGATTAGTGAGGTAAATGTGAATGATTTAAATAGGAAGATAGGAGTGAAAATTCCGAATATAAGAGCGAAAGAAATAGTGTATGAGAGTATTTTTATTTTAATTTCGTAATCGAGTTTTTTTCCTGACATGAATGTGAAAAACCCTGCTAAAATTACCATAACTGTTATCATTATATTATAATTAACTATATGTTTATCACTACCTTCTTTTCTTTGTGCGTAAAATGAAACAAGAAGAATAACTACTAACATTGTGATGATAGCGGCAACAAAAACGCTATAAATTTCTGGAAGCTTCTTTTTTTGGATAGAAGCTTTACTTTTTATTTCATTTTTATCATCGATATTTTTGTCGTCGGTGATATACAGATTTCCGGTCATATCTTTGAAACCACCCTCTACAAATAATGTTGATAAACCTTTTGTTAATATATACCAAACGAAAAAGAAAAGAATGAAAGTCATTGTTAATTTGTTGTTTGCAGGACGTTTAAGAAGGACTTCACGGACAACACCGAAAAATGTTCCTGCTAAAAGACTGCCTAATCCGGCTTCTGTGATAATTCTTTCGATTGGTTTACCTGCGAGAACTCTATTTAAGATAATAAACAACACGAATATAAAGATTAGTAATCCAAGTAAAATATTTTCATTCATTAATATTTATAATAATTTATTTCTAAAGAAAATATTATTTGTTTTCTAGTTTTGTTGTGTTATCCAATTTATGTGTGTTTATAAATTCCGGTCGATTAGGCTTCTTTACCTCTTTAAATGATAAGAAAACATTCTGTAATAAATATCCCATTAAGAAAAACATTATTATGAAAAATGTCATAAATATCCAATTAAGCGAGTTATTTGGCATATAGCTCTCTTTGTTGCTTCCAAGAGAAAAGTATGCAATAAAAAATAATACTATTCCCAAATAAATACCCAAAATCAGTTCATATACATTATTAATCATTTATATTATATTCCGAATTTATTTTTATTATTTTTCTCTTATATAATAAAAAACATTAAAATGATTAATAATTATTATAATTTACCTGCCATTCCATGTAGTGAAAGACTTAAAATAGACCAATCTGAAGGACAAAATAACGAAAAATGTCAAGGGCTAAATCCCGATAATGTCTATCCAACTCTTTATCCCAATAAAGCAGACCCTGTCCGTAATTATACCATTCAAGAAAACACCGCTGGATACGGAAATACCATTAGATCAATGTCTACTGATGTAAATTCTTGTGCTTCAGATTGCCTAAATAATTCTGCTTGCACATACTTTCAATATTCAAAGGCAAACAATCAGTGTGGTTTATATAAATCAACAAATACAGTTATGGGAAATATGGGAGATGAAAATTTTAAATTTGAGACCTTTAGAAAAAATGATTTACTTGAAGGTGGTTCTTGTAGTGTTAATGATAATTTTATTACTCAACCTTCCAATTACGTCCCAGAAAATTATGCTGAAAATCTTATCAAAAATATAAACGAGCGTGATATCTCCAAAGAAGAATGTCTCTCTTTATGTGCATACGACGAAAACTGCAAATCC